>Ga0207873_1000155_pt1 | contig 72405 bp, 63 predicted proteins | sample BGWIniCompost_FD_187373 | JGI IMG/M metagenome (GOLD analysis project Ga0207873, IMG submission 187373) | Cellulose adapted compost microbial communities from Newby Island Compost Facility, Milpitas, CA, USA - BGW Initial Compost (SPAdes)... ...
ACCCTGCCAGGCGCTTCTCGCGCCGGGCCGGCCGCCCGCCCGGGTGCGCCCCCGTCGGGGCCCGCGGCTCAGGCGAACCCGGGGAACCAGAGCGCGATCTCGCGCTCGGCCGACTCGTGGCCGTCGCTCGCGTGCACGAGGTTCTCGGTCGTCGTCGTGGCGAAGTCGCCCCGGATGGTCCCCGGCTCGGCGTCGGTCACCTTCGTGGCGCCCACGAGCTTGCGCACCAGCAGCCAGGTGTTCTCGTCGGGGCCCTCGACCACCATCGTGAACACCGGCGAGCGGGTGATGAAGTCGACGAGCTCGCCGAAGAACGGCTTCTCGCGGTGCTCGGCGTAGTGGCGCTCGGCGAGCTCGCGGTCGACGCTGCGCAGCTCGGCGGCGACGAGCCGCAGCCCCTTGCGCTCGATGCGGGACACGACCTCGCCGATCAGGCCCCGCTCGACCGCGTCCGGCTTGCACATCACGAAGGTGCGGTTCTTCACGAGGGGACGAGGGTAGGGGCGGCGCCCACGACCGGCGAAATCCCGGGTCGCCCGGGCGGGCGCACCCGCCCGCGGCGGCGACGGCCGGGCCGTCGCCGGCCTCAGGCGGCGACGCCGTCGTCGCGCACGAGGCCCAGGCGCCGGCAGGCGGTGCGGGCCGCCCCCACCGTGTAGAGCGAGCCCGTCACCATGACGAGGCCGGCGTCGCCGGCGTCCACCGTCGTCGTCCACGCCCGCTCGACCGCGTCGGCCACCTCGGGCTCGGCGACGACGTCGACGCCCCGGGCCGCGACCGCCTCGGCCAGCTCGGCGGCCGGGAGGCCCCGCGGCGACGGCGGCGTGGTGGCGATCACCTGGTCGCCCGGCCGGACGCCGAAGGCGTCGAGGACCTCGTCGACGTCGCGCCCCCGGAGCAGCCCGAGCACCCACCGCCGGGTGCCCCGGATCGTGAACTCGCCGGCCAGGGTCGCGGCCGCGGCGGCCGCGCCGGCGGGGTTGTGGGCGCCGTCGAGGACGAGGAGCGGCGCCCGGTGCAGGACCTCGAAGCGCCCGGGGAGCCGCAGCCCGGCGAACGCCTCGGCCACGACGTCGTCGTCGAGGGGGCGGCCGAAGAACGCCTCGACCGCCGCCACCGCGGCGGCGGCGTTGTCGGCCTGGTGGGCACCGTGGACCGGCAGGAACACCTCGTCGTGCCGGGCCAGCGGGGTCCGCAGGTCGAGCAGGTGCCCGCCCAGCGCCAGCCGGTCCCGCACGACGCCGAAGTCGTCGCCCCGCACCCACAGCGCCTCCGGTCCCTCGGCGGTGAACACGTCGCGCAGCCCGGCGTCGGGCTCCCCCAGCACGAGGTGGCTGCCGGGCTTGACGATGCCGGCCTTCTCGCCGGCGACGTCGCGCCGCCAGTCGCCCCGCCCGTCGGTGTGGTCGCGCGCGACGTTCGTCACGACCGCCACCTGGCCGTCGGCCACGTTGGTGGCGTCGTAGCGGCCGAGCAGCCCGACCTCGACGACGGCCACGTCGACCGCCACCTCGCTGAACCAGGCGTAGCCGGCGGCGGTCAGCAGCTCGAAGTACGAGGGGCGCTCCTCGAAGAACCGCTGCTCCTCCAGCAGCGCGATCTCGCCGAGCACCCGGGCCAGGTCCTCGGGCGGGATCGGCTCGCCGTTGCGGGCGATGCGCTCGGTGACGTGCTCGAGGTGCGGGCTGCTGTAGGTGCCGACCGAGAGCTGGTGGGCGGCCAGCAGCGCGGTGACCATCCGGGCGGTCGAGCCCTTGCCGTTGGTGCCGGTGATGTGGATGACCGGGTAGTCCCGCTGGGGGTTGCCCAGGACGTCGACGACCCGGCGCATCCGGTCCAGCGACAGGCCCGCGACGTGGCCCGCCGAGATCCCGGAGGTCTTCTCGAGGTCGATGTGGGCGTCGAGGTACGCCTGTGCCTGGTCGAAGTCCACGAAGGGTTGCTGCGGTGCCCGGCCCGCGGGCTACGAGGCGGCGCGGCGCGGCCGCTGCTGCCGCGTCAGCTCGCTGCGGGGCACGAGCGTCGGGTTGACCCGGTCGAGGACGACGGCCCGGTCGACCACGCACTTGCCGACGTCGTTGCGGCTGGGCAGCTCGTACATGAGGTTGAGCAGCACCTCTTCGAGGATGGCCCGCAGACCGCGGGCGCCGGTGCCCCGGAGCAGGGCCTGCTCGGCGATGGCCTCCAGCGCGTCGGGGGCGAACTCGAGCTCGACGTCCTCGAACTCGAAGATCTTGCGGTACTGCTTGATGAGGGCGTTCTTCGGCTCGCTCAGGATGCGGACCAGGGCATCCCGGTCGAGGCTCGAGACCGTGCCGATGACCGGCAGCCGGCCGACGAACTCGGGGATGAGCCCGTACTTGAGCAGGTCCTCCGGCTGGACCTGCTCGAACAGGGCCGAGGGGTCCTTCTCGTCGTAGCGGTTGACGTCGGCGGTGAAGCCGACGCCGCTGCGGCCGATGCGGTTCTCGATGATGCGCTCGAGCCCGGCGAACGCACCGCCGCAGATGAACAGGATGTTCGTCGTGTCGATCTGGATGAACTCCTGGTGGGGGTGCTTGCGCCCCCCTTGCGGCGGCACCGAGGCGACGGTGCCCTCGAGGATCTTCAGCAGCGCCTGCTGCACGCCCTCGCCGGAGACGTCGCGCGTGATCGACGGGTTCTCGCTCTTGCGGGCGATCTTGTCGATCTCGTCGATGTAGATGATGCCGGTCTCGGCCTTCTTGACGTCGTAGTCGGCCGCCTGGATGAGCTTGAGCAGGATGTTCTCGACGTCCTCGCCGACGTAGCCGGCCTCGGTGAGGGCCGTCGCGTCCGCGATGGCGAAGGGGACGTTGAGCATCCGGGCCAGCGTCTGGGCCAGCAGGGTCTTGCCGCACCCCGTCGGCCCGATGAGCATGATGTTCGACTTCGACAGCTCGACGTCGCCGGAGGCCGAGCTGCCGTACTGGACCCGCTTGTAGTGGTTGTAGACGGCGACCGACAGGATCTTCTTCGCGTGGTCCTGGCCGACGATGTAGTCGTTCAGGAACTCGTAGATCTCACGGGGCTTCGGGAGCTCGTCGAATCGCAGCTCGTTCGGCTCGGAGAGCTCCTCCTCGATGATCTCGTTGCAGAGATCGATGCACTCGTCGCAGATGTAGACGCCCGGACCGGCGATCAGCTTCTTGACCTGCTTCTGGGACTTGCCGCAGAACGAGCACTTCAGCAGCTCGCCGCCGTCTCCGAACTTGGCCACGTCGATCGCTCCCCGGTCGGTCCTAGCTCGCCCGTGTGATGGGGCCGGACATGTCCACCGTCTGACGTGAGGTGATCACGTCGTCGATGATCCCGTACTCCTTCGCCTCCTCGGCCGTGAGCACGAAGTCGCGCTCGGTGTCCCGGTGGATCTTCTCCGGGTCCTGGCCGGTGTGGAAGGCGAGGATCTCGTCGAGCATCGTGCGCATGCGCAGGATCTCGCGCGCCGCCAGCTCGACGTCGGTGGCCTGGCCGCCGGCCTGGCCCCACGGCTGGTGGAGCAGGACCCGGGCGTGGGGCAGGGCGAGGCGCTTGCCCTTGGTGCCGGCGGCCAGCAGCACCGCGGCCGCGGAGGCCGCCTGCCCGAAGCAGATGGTGCTGACGTCCGGCTTCACGAAGCGCATCGTGTCGTAGATGGCGAAGAGCGCCGTGATGTCGCCGCCAGGGCTGTTGATGTAGATGTTGATGTCCTTGTCCGGGTTCTCGGACTCGAGGTGCAGCAGCTGGGCGCAGACGAGGTTGGCGACGGCGTCGTCGATCGGCGTGCCCAGGAAGATGATGTGCTCCTTGAGCAGCCGGCTGTAGAGGTCGTAGGCCCGCTCGCCCCGGTTGGTCTGCTCGACGACCGTCGGGACCAGGTAGTTGCGGACGACCTGCATGTGCTGCCCGACGACCTCGGGCGACGTGCCGTACGTGGCGGCCGCGACAACCGGTGGCTGCCGGAGCGTGTGGTCTGCGGCGTGCGGCTGTCGCACCGTGGGGTCGATCACGTCGGGTCGCTCTCCGTCTCGTTGGTGTCGGTCTCGTCGTCGCCCTCGCCGGACGACTCGCTCGGGGAGGTGAGCTCGAGCTCGTCCCTGTCGATCGGCTGACCGTCCTCGTCGACGATCTCGACTCGCTCGAGCAGCCAGTCGAGCGCCTTGCGCTTCCGCACATCGGAGCGTACCGCCGAGAGGTTGCCGCCGCGCTCGAACTCGGACCGGACCCGCTCGACCGGCTCGCCGACCCGCTCGGCCACGCCCGAGAGCTCGGCCTCGAGGTCCTCCTCGGTGCACTCCAGGCCCTCGGCGTCGGCCACCGCCCGCAGGGCGAGGTCGACCTTGGCGGACACCTCGGCGGCCTCGCGCAGCTCGGCGGTGAGCTCGTCGGAGCTCTTGCCGGTGATCTGCAGCCACTGCTCGGGCGTCAGGCCCTGGGCCTGCAGCCGCATGGCGAAGTCCTGGGCCCGGTGGCTGAGCTCGTGGTTGACGAGGGCCTCGGGCACCTCGTCGGTGACCAGCTTGGCCAGCTCGGTGCCGACGGCCTCGCGCAGCGCGGCCTGGGCCTGCAGCTTGCGGACGGAGAGGGCCCGCTCGCGGATGGAGTCGCGCAGCGCCTCGACCGTCTCGAACTCGCTGTTCTCGGCGACCCACTCGTCGGTCAGCTCGGGCAGGACCTTCTCCCGCACCTGCTTGACGAGGATGCGGAACCGCAGCTCGCGCTCCTCGTTCGGGTCGGGGTGGGTGGCGGCGAACTCGAGGATGTCGCCGGCCTTGGCCCCCCGGAGGTGCTCGTCGACCTCGGGGGTGATGGCGCCCGAGCCGACCGTGTAGCTGTAGTCGTCGGCGGTCAGGCCGTCCTGGGCCTCGCCGTCGAGCGTGCCGGTGATGTCGACGACGACCGCGTCGCCGTCCTGGGCCGGGCGGTCGACGTCGGCGAAGGTGGCCTGCACCTCCCGCATGCGGTCGATCTGGGCGTCGACCTCGTCGTCGCCCACCTCGGGGCGGGGGATCGTCACCCGCAGGCCCTCGTAGCCGGGGACCTGGACCTTGGGGCGGACCTCGACGACGGCCTCGAAGGAGACGGGCCCCTCCTCGGCGCCGGAGGTGATGTCGATCTGAGGAGCGTCGATGGCGTCGACGTCGTTCTCGATGATGGCCCGGGCGTAGTACTCCGGCAGGGCGTCGTTCAGCGCCTGCTCGCGGCCGATCTGCGTGCCGAGCCGCTTCTCGAGCACCTTCCGCGGCGCCTTGCCGGGCCTGAACCCGGGGATGCGCACCTCGCGGGCGATCTTGCGGTAGGCGGCCGTGATGGCCTTGTCGAACTCCTCCTCGTCGACCTCGACGGAGAGCTTGACCTTGTTCCCCTCGAGGGGCGCGACGATGGTCTTCACAGGGGCGTGAGTGTAACGGGGGTCCCTGACGGCCCCGACCACCGGCCCCGACCAGGGCCATCGTGCGGCCCGTTCACCGGGCCGGTCGCCCCCGCCGCCGTCCCGGCACGGCGCCGGGGTGGCTCGGGTACGCTCAGCGGACTGCCTCTGCGGGGAGTGGCGCAGTGGAAGCGCACCTGCTTTGGGTGCAGGAGGCCGAGGGTTCGAGTCCCTCCTCCCCGACGCTCCGGGACCCGGCGGGCGGCCCGGTCGGCAGCCCCGGACCGGCCCCGCCCCCGGGCGCCCGGGATGGCGCAGACCCGGCCCCGGTACGGCAGACTGTCGCTCCCGGCCGTCCGCGCGGCCGGCACGCGGGTGTAGCTCAATGGCAGAGCTCCAGCCTTCCAAGCTGGCGGTGCGGGTTCGATTCCCGTCACCCGCTCGGAGCGGTCCGCGGGGACCCGACCCCGACGGAACCGGCGTCCCTCGCACGCGCACCCGCACGTCGGACGCCAGAACCGCTGACGCCGGCCACGGCCCTGCCCCACCCCCGAACTGGCGCCCGCACCAGCGCATCCGCACGCGAGGGACGCCGGATCACGCACGAGCCCGCCCCCGTGGCGGGAATCGCGGCACGGCCCGTCGTGTTGGGGACGGCATGACGAACGACCAGCGGGGGCGTGTCCGGGTCGAGCGGGGGGCCAAGCGGGTGCGGGCCTTCCTCGGCGGTGAGCTGGTGGTCGACACCGTGCGGCCGCTGCTGGTCTGGGAGATCCCCTACTACCCCGCCTACTACCTGCCGGTCGACGACGTGGTGGCCGAGCTCGTGCCCACCGGGGGGACGGAGCGGTCCCCGGACCGCGGCGACGCCGCCGTCGTCGACGTGCGCACCCCGTCGCAGACGGCCGCCGGGGCCGGGCTCCTGTTCGAGGACGGCCCGGTCCCCGACGTCGCCGGCCACGTCCGCCTCGACTGGGACGCCATGACCGCCTGGTTCGAGGAGGACGAGCAGGTCTTCACCCACCCCCGCAGCCCCTACACCCGCATCGACATCCTCCCGACCTCCCGGGAGGTCGTCGTGCGCCTCGGCGAGGTCGAGCTGGCCCGCAGCACCCGGGGGCACGCCCTGTTCGAGACCGGGCTGCCGCCCCGCTGGTACCTGCCCCGCACCGACGTGCGGATGGACCTGCTCGTGCCCTCGGGCACCGTCAGCCACTGCCCCTACAAGGGCCGGGCCGAGCACTTCTCGGTCCGCATCGGCGACGACGTGGTCCCGGACGTCGCCTGGTCGTACCCCACCCCGCTGCCCGAGAGCGTGCGCATCGCGGGGCTGGTCGCCTTCTACGACCGCCGGGTCGAGGTCACCGTCGACGGCGAACGGGTGGGCTGACCCCCGACCCGCCCGGGCCCCGGCCGGGGTCGGGGCCCGGGCCGGAGAGGGGGGCCCGACCCGGGGACGGGCCGGGCCCCGACCCTGACCGTGCGGAACGGTCAGGCGGCCGGCACCAGGTCGGCGAAGAGCACGAAGCCCGAGCCGACCCGGTTGACCTCGACGAGCGACAGGTCGAGGCCGGCGAACTGCGGCAGCGGGAAGCTGGGCAGCTTGTCCTTCACCGAGCCGAACACCTGCGGCGCCAGCTCGGCGAACACCGCCTCGATCAGCGCGGGCGGCAGCCCGAGCGGGTTCTCGATGATCGTGGCCTCCAGGTCGTCCTCGCTCGGCTGGGCGAACGTGAAGGCCAGACCGTCGTCGGCCAGCTCGAGGCCCACGCCGGTGCGGAAGTCGAGCACCAGCTCGAGCAGCAGCGTCGGGTTGTCACCGGCGACCGAGATCGTCGTCCGGTAGCCGCCGAGCCGCATCTCGCCGATCGACCCGTCCGGGCCCGGCTCGGTGGTGACGAAGGGCGCCACCTCCGGCCGCAGCGAGATCACCACGGGGTGGTCCTCGGTGATGAGACCGCCGGCACCGATGAGGTCGAACAGCCCCCGCAGGGTCAGCGGCTCGCCGTTCAGCTCGGTGACGTCCACGTTCAGCAGGCCCAGCTCGGTCTCACCGGCGAGCAGCTGGTTGAACCCGGACGCCGAGGCGCCGACGGCGACGTCGTACTCCCGCCCGCCGGGCGTCGTGGCCGGCAGGTCCGCCAGCACCTCGCCGGGGAAGGCCACCGAGCCGGTCAGGTCGGGGGCGCCGGGCGCCACGCTGGCCGCGGAGAAGCCGGCGGTGGCCCGCAGGGCGATGCCGTCCGTGTGCTCGTCGGCCGCCGTGATCGTCGACTCCAGGTCGAGGCCCAGGGCCCCGCCGATGTCGCCGGCGATGCTGAGCTGCGACAGCGCCTGCTCGACGGCGTCGGCGACCGGCGAGTCGAGCGGGCCGGACCCGTCGGGGTCGCCGAGCAGCGAGGTCAGGCTCGTCTCCATCATGTCCTCGACGTCGGGCATGAACAGCCCGACGATCTGCTCGATCACCGGGATCGAGCAGATGCCGCCCACGAAGTCGTCCCTGACGTTCCCGAGCGTCACCGTGGGCGTGGCCCCGACGAGGTTGACGTCGAGGTAGTGCGGGTCGGCCGGGTCGGGCTCCAGGGCGTAGGCGCCGTCGATGGTCACGCGTGCCGCGTCGACCTCCAGGGCGCAGCTGGTCGGGATGCCGGCGACCCGGGCGTCGACCCTGACCGGGACGCTCAGGTCGGTGAGCGTCACCACCGCCTGCACGTTGCCCTCGTGGCTGTCGAGCGCGACGCCGAAGTCGGCGATGGTCGGCGCCCCGGCGGTGGAGGCCTTGGCGTGCAGCGTGCAGACGATGATCCGCGTCAGGCACTCGTCCATGAACACGGTGCCCGGCGGGGCGATGGCGCCGGGGTCGAACGTGGTCAGGTCCTTGACCACCGTGCCGAGCTTGCCGAACGACCGCTCGTTCAGGCGCAGCCCCACGGCGTCGTCCTGCACGGCGCCCTCCGGCAGCACGACGGCGTGCTCGCCGTCGCCGTAGACCACCGTGCGCCGCTCCCGGATCACCTGGCCCGAGCCGTACCGGGCCTCGACGAGGACCGGGTTGATGATCGCCTCGCCGTCGAGCGGCACCTCCGCCGACCAGGTCGTGCCGTCGATCGTCGCCTCGACGCCGTTGACGGTCAGCGACTCCAGCGTGTCGTCGGACGCCACCTCGACCGTGCCGGTGATGGTCTCGGTGGGCGACGACGTGTAGACGCCGCTCTGGTCGACCGTCAGCGAGTTGCACGCCACCAGCACGGCGGCCAGCGCGGCGACGCCGCCGAGACGCAGCCTTGCCCTGAGTCCCACGTTCCCCCCTTGTCCGCCCGCGTCCTGACGTGCCGCCGGCCCCTTCCCTGCCGGCGGCACGGCACGCCGCCCCATGGCGTGCCCAGCGGTGGCCGAAAGCTAACGGTTGCAGCGGGTGCTGACAAGCACCGGGGGCGGCGCCGCTACCCGCCCGCCGCGCCCGGGCCCGGGTCGCGCCCGGGGGCGGCGGCCCGGACGGTCAGGCACGTCCAGGCCCCCATGTAGATGCGGTCGCCGTCCCGGAGCCGATGGCGCTCGCGGTCGCCGAGCGGTCGGTCGGCGTCGTTGATCCAGGTGCCGTTCGAGCTGCCGGCGTCGTAGACGACCCAGCCCTCGGCGTCCCACTCGAAGACGCACTGGCGCTGGCTCACCGCGGGGTCGGCGGCGGCGCCGGTGAGGGGCAGGTCGACCTCCGGGGTCGCGCCCGGCCGCACCCGGCCCAGGACGGCCCGGTCGCCGGTCAGCTCGAAGCTGAGGGTGGGCACGACGCTCGGGAAGGCGGGCTCCCCCTCCCCCACCATGCGCTCCCAGTGCGACCGGTCGGCCGACAGGTGGAGCGTGACCGCCACCGGCGCCGGCGGCGTGCCCGACTCGACGTCGTAGCCGCACGACTCGCAGAACCGGCCCGTCACCGGCTCGCCGCACCCCGGGCACGGGGTGGCGGCGGGCGCCGGGGGCGCCCCGTCGCCGCCCTCGGCCGCCGGCTCGGGCCCGGTCGCCGGGGCCTCCGCCGCCGCCTCGCCCGCCCCGCCGCCGGCGCCGCCCGGCGGGTCGATCGGCGCGCCGCAGGTGTCGCAGTAGTCGCCGGTCGCCGAGCTGTGGCCCTTCGGGCAGGTGTACGTCGCCATCAGGTCCCCTCCCGCGGCGTCGGCGACCCGCCCTCCGGCGCCCCGTCACCGCTCCTCCTCCCGAGCCGGACGGTGCGGGTCGAGCGGGTGTCCAGCGTCATCTCCGCCGAGCGCTCGGCCCGGGGCCGCAGCCGCACGGTGCCGCGCTCGGCGTCCTGGATCTCGACGACCTTCGACAGCAGCTTCATCGTCTCGTCGTGGCCCGAGGCGGCGGCCAGCTGCACGGCCCGCCCGAGCTTGACGGTGGCGGTGGCGTGGTCGCCGGCCTTGGCGGCGTGCAGGCCCTCCTGGATGGCCTCGGCCAGCTCGACCTGGCCGGTGTAGTGGGCGACGTGCTGGTCGATGCGGGTCGACTTGGCGACGTCGTCGGTCCACACGGCCCGCACGAGCGCCTGCGTCGCCACGGTGCCGTCGGCCAGCACCAGGCTCACCCGCCCGGCGAGCATCTCGTCGCCGACCTCCCCGGGCCGGACCTTGATGCGCAGGTGGTAGTCGCGGGCCTCGCCGGGCGCCCAGCCGCCGAGCAGGAAGTCCTGCGTCAGGGGGCCGCTCGGCGTGCCGGCGCCCGTCAGGTCGAGCACCTCGGGCGCCACCTGGCGCAGCGACTCCAGCACCGCCCCCTGGGGCGTCCACAGGCGCAACCGGACGTCGGGCAGGGCCCGGGCCTGGCTGGAGCTGATCATCGCCCGGAAGTCGGCGGCCAGGTCCTCGGGGTCGGCCACGATGTCGACCGTGCCCAGCAGCGCGGTGGCGATGCCGCGCAGCTCCTCGACCTCCCAGTCGACGCCGACGCCCCGGCAGTCGCACTGGAACAGCCCCCGGCACGCCTGGACGGCGGCGGCCAGCTCGTGGGGCTGCTGGTGCTCGTTGCGCCCGTCGGTGAGCAGGATGGCGTGGCGGGCCGAGGCCGTCGTCGAGGCGAAGAGGGTGCGGGCGAGGTCGAGCCAGGTGCCGATGGCGGTGCCGCCCGCCGCCTGCGCGGCGGCGATCGCCGCCTTGGCGCCCTCCCGGTCGGCGGGGGTCGCCGTGGCGAAGCTGCGCCCGTCGACGGGCCAGACGAGCCGGGCCTGGTGGTCGCCGGCGATGACGGCGAAGGACACGCCGTCGTCCAGGCTGTCGACGGCGGCCGCCGCGGCCTCCTTGGCCGCCTCCAGCTTGCGGGCCGTGCCCATCGACCCGCTGGTGTCGAAGATGATCACCTCGGCCCGGTCGGCGCCGCCCCGGACCGCGGCCGCGCCCGCCGCCTGCTCGTCCCCCGCGGCCTCCACGGTCACGACCGCGTCGACGGTGTCGGCCCCGGCGGCCAGGTACTCGTTCTGGTACGTCTCGGCGGTGAAGGGGCTCGCGGGACCGGTGCTCACGGGTTCTCCTCCAGCTCGGACGTGTCGCCCACGGGGGCGAGGGCGACGGTGACGTTGTCGGCGCCCCCCTGGTCGAGGGCCCAGCGCACGAGCAGCTCGCAGATCGCGGGCAGCGGGCCGGCGGGGCGGCCGGGCGGGCCGAGGGCTGCGGACACGAGGGCGCTCATCGCCTCGTCGGTGGGCGCGTAGTTCCACAGCCCGTCGCTGCAGACGAGCACGAGCGCGCCCGCCGGCGCGTCGACCGAGGTCAGGTGGGGGTCGAGGTCGAAGGCGTCGGCCCCCAGCCACGCGGTGATGCCGTGGCCGCCGGGCAGGGCGAGCGCGACCTCGAGGTCGATGCCCTGGGCCACCGCCGCCGCGGCGACGCTGTCGTCGCTGCTCAGCTGGGTCGCCCGCCACCCGTCGCCGGCCGGCGCCAACAGGTAGGCCCGGGCGTCGCCGACGTTGGCGACCCGGACCGTCGGGCCCGCCACCGCCACGGCGATCGTGCAGGCCGGGTGGGTGTCGTCCGGCGGCCAGTGGGGGTCGCGGTCGTGCGGCAGCGCGCTGACCGCGGCGTGGGCCGCCTCCAGCGCGGCGGCGAGGTCGCCCTCGCCGGTGACCGGGCGGTCCCGGAGCGCCGCCACGACGGCCTCGACCGCGGCGGCGGACGCCTCGTCGGGGCTGGGGCTGGCCGAGACGCCGTCGGCCACGACCAGCACCGGCCAGCCCTCCGCCGTGCGGACGACGCCCCCGGCGTCCTCGTTGCGGTGGTGGCGGTAGCCGCGGTGGGTCGCCCACCCGACGGGGCCGACCGCGTGCACCTCGACCGGATCCTCGGCCCGGTGCCCGCAGACGGTGCAGTAGCCGTCGGGGCCGACCTCGCCGCCGCACCTGTCGCAGGCGGGGAGGCCGTCGGGCCGGCCTGCCCCGGCCACGTCGTCCGGCGGGAGGCCGGTCGGCGTCCCGCAGCTCTCGCAGAACCGGGCCCCCGCCACCAGCGGCTCGCCGCAGGCCGGGCAGGAGCCGTCCGCCGGGGCGACACGCCCCGGCCGGGCCTCGTGCGGGTTCACCACAGGCTCCACGGCCGGACGCGGGCCGCCGAGTCGAGCAGCTCGTGGCGCCGGGCCGGATCGGGCGTGGCGGCCGCGAGGTCGAGCAGCGCGGCCTCGGCGGCCCGGGCCAGCGCGGGCCGGGTCGCCTCGACCCCGCCCACCCGAGGGCCGACGTGCTCGCCCCGGTCGAGGGCGGCGAGCGCCGCCGCGTACAGCGCCGCGGCGAGGGCGGCGTCGCCCCCCTCACGGGCACCGGGGGACGCCGACCGCACGCGCTCGCCGGCGGCGGCGGCCACCTCGGTGTCGTAGCGGCCGCTCTGCATGATCTGGCAGGCCATGGTCAGCGCCTCGGGTCGTAGGGGGTGGGTGGTGGGGACGGCGGTCAGCACCCGGGCGGCCTCGCCGTACCGGCCGAGCGCGGCGAGCACCCAGGCGAGGCCGGCGAGCGCCGGGATCCACGACGGGTCGGCCACCGCCACCTGCTCGAACAGGTCGGCGGCCTCCTCCAGGCGGGACCGGTCGCCGCTGGCGGCCAGCGCGACCGCCAGCGCCAGCGCGCAGGCGGCCTCGCCGGGGGCGGTGGCGTAGGCCTCCTCGAAGAAGCCGGCGGCCCGGGCGGCGTCGCCGGCGGCCAGCGCGACGACGCCCCGCAGGTACGACCGGACGTTGGCGACGACAGCCCGGTGCTCGGCCGCCTCCGGCGCCTCGGGGTCGAGCCGGTCGACGGCCGCCGAGGCCGCCGCGTGGTCGCCGAGCTCGCACTGGGCCCGGGCGACGGTCGCGAGGTCGGCCCAGCTCAGCTCCTGGTCGGCGGCGACGAGGGTGGCGACCGCCTCGGGGTCGCCCTCGGCCACCCCCGCCACCTGGTTGGCGAGGCGCGGGTGGACCGGGAGCAGCGGGCTGGGCAGCGCCTGCCACGACAGGCCGTCGAGGCGGGGGCGGGGCGGGCTGTAGCGGGTGCTCGTGCGGGGGCGGGGCTGCCCGTCCTCCGCGGCCGCGACCTGGGCCAGCACGCCGTGCAGGGCGTCGGCCATCTCGTGGGCGTCGACGAAGCGGTCGGCCGGGTCGGGGGCGCAGGCCCGCTGCAGGAACCGCCACAGGCAGTCGTGCTCGACCAGCACCTCGTGGTCCTCGCGCGGCGGCAGGCGGTCGACGTCGCTCGAGGTCCACTCCGGCCAGTCGAGGATGAGCACCGCGAGCGCCCGCCCGACGGTGTAGAGGTCGCTGGCGACGGTCGGCCCGGTGTGGGGCACCTCCGGCGCCTGGTAGCCGACGGTGCCGAAGATGGCGGACTCGTGGTCCTCGACCCGCCGCACGCCCCCGAGGTCGATGAGCTTCACGCCGTCGCCCTCGTGGATGACGTTGTCGGGCTTGAAGTCGCAGTAGAGCATCCCGTTGTCGTGCAGGTACCCGAGGGCGGGCAGCACGGCGAGGATGTAGGCGGCCGCCTCGGTCACCGGCATGGGCCCCTGGCCGGCCTCCCGCCGCTGCTTGGCCAGCTGCTTGAGGGACGGGCCGCCCACGTACTCCATGACGATGTAGCCCTGGCCCTCGTGCTGCACGAAGTTGTGGATGCCGACGATGTTCGGGTGCCGGACCTCGGCGAGGAACCGCCGCTCGGCGACCGCGGCCTCGGCGGCGTCGGGGTCGGCGGTGTCGAGCAGGCCCTTCAGCACGCACCACCGGCCGGACACGTTGCGGTCGCGGGCCAGGTAGATCCACCCCATCCCGCCGTGGGCCAGCGCCCCCGCCACCTCGTACTGCCCGGCCACGACGTCGCCGGTGCGGAGCTTGGCGGTGAAGTCGAAGCGGGCCCCGCAGGTGGAGCAGAACCCGGCGGTGCGGCCGGGGCGGTCGCCCTGCGACCGGCCGACGGGGTTGCCGCAGCGGGTGCAGAAGCGCCGGTGCTCGGGCACCGACGGGTCGGCCATGACGACCTCGGCCGGGTCGACCGTCGGCATGGGCTCGATCTGCACGACCCCGGCGCCGATCCGGCTGCGGCGGGTCGTGCCGCTGGTCGCCCCCGTGCTGCCGCTGGCGACCGTGCGGCCGGTGAGGCGGGACACGTCGACCCGGCCCGACACCCGGCCGGACACCCGCCCCGAGCCCCGCTGCCCCCGCCGGTCGGCCCCCGGGGCGGCCGGGCCGGCCCCGCCGGCGGACGGCCCCGCCCCGGTCCGGGGCGCCATCCCGCAGGTGTCGCAGTAGCCGTCGACGACCGTGCCCGGGCAGCCGTCCCGGTCGCAGGGCACGGCGGTGACCGTCATCGGTCCTCCTTCGGGCGCGTGTTGAGCACCGCGGACAGTCTCGCGAGCGCGGCCTCGGACGCCTCCAGGTCGCACGGCGCGGTCCACAGCAGCTCCTGGGCGGCGTCGAGGGCCGCCACGACCTCGGGCTGCTCGTCCAGGCGGCGGGCGCCGGCCTTGGCCCGCAGCGCCGTCCACAGGCCCTGGGCCCGCTTGCGGCGCTCCAGCGCCTCGCGGGCCGGGCCGAGCACGGCGTCCAGCTCGGCCCGGCGGCTGGCGGCCGCCTCCCGCCAGGCGGCGAGCTGGGTCGCGGCCCGCCGGCGGTCGGTGGCCGCCTCCGCCTCGATGCGGTCGAGCCACGACCGCAGCGCGTCGAGGTCGGGCACGGGCGGCCGGGGGTCGATGCCGGCCACCCGGCTGGCGGCGTGGGCCAGCTCCTCGGCCGCCCCGTCGAGGTCGGCCTCCAGGGCGGCCAGCGTGTCGCGGGCCCGGACGAGGTCGACCTCCAGGCGGGCCGTCGAGGACGCGGCCGAGCGGTACCGCTGCGCGGCGGCCTCGGCCCGCTGCTCGATCGCCGCCACGTCGTCCTCCTGCACGGCGAACGGATCGGTCGCCAGCAGGTCGGCGAGCGCGCCCGCGGACCGCTCGGTCTCGACGTCGCCGGCCTCGGCCGCCGCCGACCGGGCGGCACCGAGCCGGGTGGCCAGGCGATCCCAGGCGTCGGCCAGGCGGACGGCGACGCCGCGGGCCTCCTCCACCGCCCGGCGCGCGCCCTCCAGCGCGGTGCCGGGATCGGTCGGGCGCCCGCCGGCGCCGGGCACCCGGGCCTCGCGCAGCCGCTCGGCGGCCCGGTCCGGCTCGGCCTCGGCCGCGTCCAGGACCTCGTCGAGCACCCGGTAGGTCTCCCAGGCCTCGTAGAGCCCGGACTCGGCCGCCGACCAGGCGGCGGCCGTGACGCCGGTGAGCGGCGCCTGCCGGGCCAGGGCGACGTCCGCGTGCGCCTCGAGGTCGACGAGACGGCTGCCGAGGTCGGCGTGGGCGTCGCGCCAGGCCTGGAGGTCGGGGTCGGTCATCGTGCGCATGATCGTGGCCGACGCGAGGGCGGCGCGCACGGCGTCACCGGTAGCGCCGGCCGCGGGCGAGCACGCCGGCGGCGGCCAGGAGCCCGCTCAGCCCGCCGAGGACGACCGGCACCGCCGGCTCGACGTTGGCGTCGGCCGCGGCGTCGAACCGGTCGACGAGGACCTCCGAGGCCCGGTCGACGTTCTCCTGCGCCAGCGCGACGGCGGCCTCGTAGGCGTCCTGGCTGCCGGGGCCCTGCTCGGACTGCGACAGCACGAGGTTTGCCGCCTCCCGGTTGTCGCCCGCCTCGTCGGTCGCCTGCACCTCCTCGACGACGGCGGTGGTGTAGGCGTCGATCGCCGCCCGCACCCGGTCGACCTGCGCGGCGTCGCCGGGGGCGGCGGCCAGCTCGTCCCGCAGCTCGGCGGCGCGCTCGGCGAACTCCTCGTAGAGGGGCCCGCCGCTCCCCCGCGACGCCACCGCCGAGATCTCGGTGACCCGCAGGTCGGACAGCATGGCGGCGACGTCGTTGGCGAGGACGTAGGCCTCGATGTCGCCCCCGGCGGCCTCGCGCAGCTCGCGGGTCTGCAGCCGGATGCCGTTGACCACCACCGCCAGGGCCCCGGCCGCCAGCAGCGTGGCGACGAGCACCGCGGGCTGGACGAGCCGCCGGGTCCGCCCGGCCAGGAGGATCGAGCAGCCGACGACGACCGCCAGCGCCACCACCAGCAGGACGACCGCCAGGACCGTGACCGGCCCGCCGACGCTGTTCGTGGCCTGGGCGATGCGCCGCTCGCCCTCCCGGCGCACCATGTCGGCCCGCGGCAACATCGACTCGTCGGCCAGGTCGCGGGCCTCGCCCAGGTAGGCCGAGCCGAGCGGGTAGCCGAGGCGGCTGTTGGCCCGGGAGGTCTCGACCAGCCCGGCGTACTCGACGAGGTCGGCGGCCATGCGGCTGACGTGCTCGGCGTCCGCCTCGGTGGCCACCAGGGCCGCCTCGGTGAGCGCCTGCGAGGCGGCGAGCACGTCCCGGTCGTAGGCGGCCCGGCGCTCGGCGTCCTCGAAGCCGCCGGCGATCAGCGTCTCCGCCGCGGTGGCGTCGGCGGCGACGAGGCGGGTGCGGAACTCGGTGACCGCCGTGGCCAGCTCGAGGCCCTCCTCCCGGGCCGCGTCGATGGTGCGGGCGTTGCGGGCGGCCACCCAGCCCGCGCCGAGGCCGCTGAGGGCGAGCGCCACGGCGGCGATGGCGGCGACCACCTGGAAGAAGCGGCGCGTCGGCAGCGGGACCCGCCACGCCGTGCGCTCGATGCGGCCGAGCACCCCGCCGGAGGGCCCCGTCGCCGTCGCGGCGATGGACACGTGCACGCGGCTGACCGTAATCGCTCGCCCGGTGCCGCGGTCGCGGCCCCCGCGGGGCCCGGTCGAGCTCCTCGGGGTCGCGGGCGCGGACCTCAGCCCTGCAGGAAGGCGAGCAGGTCGGCGTTGAGCCGGTCCTGGTGGGTGGCGGTGAGGCCGTGGGGCGCCGCCGGGTAGTAGACGTCCTCGGCGTCGGGGAGAAGCCGCGCCGACCGTGCCGCGTTCGTGGCCGGGACGACCTGGTCGTCCTCGCCGTGGACGAGGAGCGTGGGGACGTCGAAGCGCTCGAGGTCCGCGCTGAAGTCGGCCTCGGCGAGCGCTTCGACGCACTCGTAGGAGCTCTTGAGCCCCGACTGCATGGCCCACTCCCACAGCTGGTCGAGCAGGCCCTGCGAGACCGTCGCACCGGGCCGGTCGGCGCCGTAGAACTGGCGCGCCAGGTCCAGGTAGAACTGCGACCGGTCGGCGGCCATCGCGGCGAGGAACCCGTCGAACAGCTCGGCGGGCAGGCCGTCGGGGTTGGCCTCGGAGCGGACCAGGCTCGGCGCCACCGCGGAGATCAGCACGGCCTTCGCCACCCGGTCCGTCCCGTGGCGGCCCACGTACCGGGCGACCTCACCTCCGCCGGTGGAGTGGCCGACGACGGTGACGTCGTGCAGGTCGAGCGCCTCGATGAGCGCGGCGAGGTCGTCGGCGTAGGTGTCCATGTCGTTGCCCGACGACGGCTGGGCGGACCGGCCGTGGCCCCGCCGGTCGTGGGCGACGGCCCGGTAGCCGTGCTCGGCGAGGAAGAGCATCTGCCCGTCCCACGCGTCGGCGCTCAGGGGCCAGCCGTGCGACAGGGTCACCGGGGGCCCCTCGCCCCAGTCCTTGTAGAAGATCTCGGTGCCGTCGCCGGTCGTGATGGTGCCCACGGTCGTCCTCCTCGGGCCGGGGACGTCGACGACGACCACGGTGGCCGGGCCGCCACGGCGTCGCCTCCGTGGAACTCCCCAGTCGTCCGGGGGCACCGGCCCCGTCAGCCGGGGCCGGGCTCCAGTCGGGCCAGGCGTCCCCGCAACTGCCGGCGCGAGGTGATGGCGAGCTTCGCGAACACCTTGTGCAGGTGGTACTCGGCGGTCCGGGCGCTGATGAACAGCCGGGCGCCGATCTCGGGGTTGGTGTGGCCCTCGGCGGCGAGCCGCGCGACCTGGGCCTCCTGCGCCGTGAGCCGGTCGGCCCGGCCGCGGCGCGCCCGCACGGTCCCGCCGGTCGCCCGCAGCTCGCGGCGGGCGCGCTCGGCGAACGCGTGGGCGCCGAAGCGGTCGAACATCGCGTGCGCGGTCCGCAGGTGCCCGCGGGCGTCGGCCCGACGCTGCCGGCGCCGCAGCCACTCGCCGTAGACGAGGTGGGCCCGGGCCGCCTCCATCCCCAGGCCCGTCCGCTCGAGCCGCTCGACCGCCTCCCGGTGGTCGGGCTCGGCGGCGCCGTCGCCGGCGAGGGCCCGGGCGCGCGCCGCGACCCCCGCCGCCCAGTCGGTGCCGGCCGCCCGCGCCCGGGCGGTGAGCCGGTCGGCGGCGTCTGCGGCGAGGGCGTGCCGGCCGCTGCGGGCGGCCGCCTCGGCGAGCTCGGCGAGCGCCCAGTTGTCGAGGCCGAGCTCGAACGCCGCGGCCTCCCCCACGGCGGCGACGGCGTCGTCGTAGCGGCCCAGCCCGTTGTAGAGCAGGGCCGCCGCCCACTGGGTGGCGCTCAGGCCGCGGCCGTGCCCGCGTGCGGTGGCGTCGCGCGTGCCGGCCGCGACCGCCGCCTCCGCCTCCCGCGGCCGGCCGCGCGCGGCGAGGAGGCCGAGCACGCCGGCGGGAGCCGGTCCGCTCCCGGTCGCCTCCCGGACGGCGTCGAGCTCGCCCACGAGCGCGGCGCCGGCGTCGAGCTCGCCCGCGAACACGTGGGTGAGCACCCGGGCGTCGAGCGCGAGCAGCAGCTCGCCGAGGGCGCCGGAGTCCCGGGCGCACCGCACGTGACGGGCGGCGACGGCCCGCCACCGCTCCTGGTCCCACAGCCCGGCCGCCACCGCACCGGGGAGCCACAGCCAGCGCAGGACGTCGGGACCGTCGCCCCCGGTGCCGTCGGCGTCGGCCCCGACGGCCCGCAGCGCTGCCCGTAACGGCGGGACGGCGGCCGCGTACCCCTCGGTGAAGAGGGCGACCAGGCCCTCCAGCAGCAGGTCCTCGGCCTGCGGATCGGGCGCCTGCGGGGCCCGGCGGGCGGCCACCGCCACGTCCCGCAGGCCGGTGCCGTCGGCGAGCCGCCCGGCGAGCGCGGCCGACCCGAACGCCGTCAGGTAGGCCGCCCGGGCCGTGGCCGGGTCGACCGGCGCCAGGCGCCGGCCGGCGGCGAGCAGCGCCGCGGTCGGGCCGCCGCTCTGCCGGGACGCGAACCCGACCTGCGCCCGCACCAGCTGGGTGCGGGCGCGGCGGACGGGGTCGTCGGGGCCCTCGTCCGCGGCGCCCAGCAGCGCCAGGGCGGCGTCGAACGCCCCGGCGTCGAGCGTGGCGCGGGCGGCGTCGAGGGCGCGCCGGGCCCGCTCGCCGGCGTCGGGCGTCAGCTCGGCCGCCCGCGCCAGGAACGCGGCCGACGCGGCCGACCCGCCGCGGGCCCGGGCCCGACCGGCGGTCCGCTCGAGGTCCGCGGCCACCGACTCGTCGGGCCGCAGGGCGGCCTGCGCCCGGTGCCAGGCCCGGCGGTCGGGGTCGACCAGCGGGTCGGTCGCCTCGGCGAGCGCCCGGTGCACCCGCCGGCGGTCGGGCGGCGCAGCCACCCGGTAGGCGACGGCCCGCACGAGCGGGTGGCGGAAGCGCACCCGGGGACCGAGGTCGACCAGCCCGGCCGCCTCCGCGGACGCCGCGGCCCGGGCGGGGATGCCGAGCCGCCCGGCCGCCCGCCACAGGAGGGCCGGGTCGCCGACCGGCTCGGCCGCCGCGGCCAGGAGCAGTTGTCGGGTGCGGGCCGGCAGCTCGTCCAGCCGGCGACGGATGCGCTGCTCGGTGGGGTCGGCGAGCGGCCGGGTACCCGGGGGGCGGAAGCCGCCCGCCAGCCCGGCGGCGGTCGACCGCCAGGACACCTCGACGAGCGCCCGCGGGTTGCCCCGGGTCTCGGCGACGAGCCGGTCGCGGACCCGCTCGTCGAGCCGCCCGGGGACGACGGCGGCCAGCAGGGCGCGGGCGTCGGTGGCGCCGAGGGCGTCGACGAGGAGCGCCGGCAGCCCGGCCAGGTCGCCGGTGTCGCCGGGCGTGCGGAGCGCGAGAACCAGCGCGACCGGCGCCGCCGGGAGCCGGCGGGCCACGAACCCCAGCACCTGGGCCGACGGACGGTCGAGCCACTGGACGTCGTCGACGAGGCCGACGAGCGGTCCCCCCTCGGCCACCTCGGTCAGGAGGCCGAGCACCGCGCCGCCGACCAGGAAGGGGTCCGGGTCCCGGCCCGTGGCCAGCCCGAGGGCCGTGCCGAGGGCGTCGCGCTGCGGCCCCGGCAGGTCCCCCAGCCCCTCCAGCAGGGGCGCGCACAGCTGGTGCAGGCCGGCGAAGGCGATCGCCCGCTCGGGCTCGACGCCCGCCGCCCGCAGCAGGCGGCACCCCGAGGCCCGCGCCGCCACGTGGTCGAGCAGGGCGGTCCGGCCGACGCCCGCCTCGCCCCGCACGACCAGGGCCCGGCTCCGCCCGTCCCACACGTCGTCGACCAGCCGGTCGAGCGCGCCCGTCTCGGCGGCGCGCCCCACCAGCCCGGACCCAGCACGCCTGTTGGACATCGGTCACCGCCCGGGCCGAGGGGCTCGTACGAGTCGTCGTGCGACGGTCCCGGGTGTCCGGGTGCGCCGCGGGCCTCGGACCGAGCGCGCCGCGCGACGGCTTCCCTGGCCACGCTAGCGGTCGCTCGGGGCCGTCCCTCGGCGGCACGGACCGGACGGGTCGCCCACGGCCGGCAGGCCCACTGGGCACACCCACGGTTGCCAGGGGGTCGCCCGGGCGCGACGGTGGCAGGAGCGAAGGAGGGCCCATGACCGTCGCCGGCGACATCATGCGCACCTGGCCCGAGGTCACCGTCGACGCCGGGACGGTCCTGCCCGAGGCGATCCTCGACGTCGGGCCGGTCGAGCTCAGCGACCACCACTGGGGGATCGTCGGCTCGATCCCCTACGACGGCCACGTCGTCCTCGCCCTGTTCGCGAGCGCGCCCGGGCCGAGGGGGCTGCACCCGTGAGCATGTACCTGTCCAACACCGACGTCCACCCGACGGGCGACGAGCCGGTCGAGTTCATCGACCCCGAGCTGCTGGCGGTCGAGGCCGCAGGGCAGGTCGACGAGGCGGGCCCGCCCGCTGAGGACGACGCCGCGGGGTGAGCGCGCGCCGACCTGGCGCCCGTGGGGCTCGGCTGGTCGGCGTCCCCGGTCGCGCCTCCGGTAGGACTCGAACCCACGACCCGCTGCTTAGAAGGCAGCCGCTCTATCCAGCTGAGCTACGGAGGCTTGCCCACCCCAAGCTAGTGGAGGGCCACGGGGAAGGGACCCACGACGACCCCCTCCGGGTTGGTCGTGCGGCCCCTCGGTTCGGATAGTCTAAGAGGTCCCGTGGTGACCGTAGCTCAGTTGGCTAGAGCGTCAGGTTGTGGCCCTGAAGGTCGGGAGTTCGATTCTCCTCGGTCACCCCAGGACCGGTGCTAGCCTCATCGGTCCCGTGCCCCTCTAGCTCAATTGGCAGAGCAACGGACTCTTAATCCGCAGGTTCTGGGTTCGAGTCCCAGGGGGGGTACGTCGTGGAGGCCCTGGCCGGGTGGACCGGCCAGGGCCTCCGACGTTCCGGGGGGACGGGCGCTCAGCCGAGCGTGCCGGTGAGCTCGTCCGTGGCCGGCACGGACACGTCGACCGCGAGGTCGTCCAAGCGGTCCCGGGCGATGACGTCCTCGCCGGCGGTGGTCCAGACGCGTACTCCTCGGCGTCCATGACCAGGTGCTCAGGGTCGACCAGTGCCTCCTCGACCACCGGGTCGGGCGGGCCGAGCGGCGCGGTCGTCGTGGTCATCGGTACCGTCGTGGTCGCCGAGCCCGCCTCGTCGGCGTCGTCACCTGACGCGGCATCCTCACCCGACCCGCAGACGCCGGCCAGCGAGCAAACCTCGCGACCACCGGCTGACCCGGCCCTCGGACGCCATCACGGCTCCCACGGTCATTGCCAGCACGACCACTCCACGTGGTGTAGAACGTCCTGGCAGCGGACAGGACGAGGGGGCACGTACATGGCGGACCACATCCCTCCCCCGCCGCCGCCGCCAGGGCAGTGGCAGGGGCAGCTCCATGCCCCACCGGGGCAGCAATGGCAGCAGCCCGCGGCGTGGCAGCAGCACGGCTACTACCAGCCGGCACCTGCACAGCTCGGCGCCGGGCTCCATGTGACGAGCATCGTCACCGGGATCTTCGGGGTGATCTGCGGGTTGATCCCGCTCTTCTTCCTCGGTGCCTGGGCCTTCGGGTCGAGCGCGCTGGTCGTCGGCGTCATCGCCTACCGAAAGGCGAAGGCCGTCGGCCAGAGGCAGGGCCGGGCTGGCATGATCCTCGGCGCGCGATCGCCCTCGTGCTCGGGACGATCGGCTTTGCCATCGTGGCGGACGCGTTCGACACGCTCGATGACGACCTCAGCTGCATCGAGGAGGCCGACACGCCGCAGGAGCTCGACGAGTGCAACGAGGGCGGTTCCTGAGCAGCTGAGAACCCGCTCCTGCCGCCGGGGCGCCTGTGGTAACCAGGCCCGCGTGGAGATCGACGTCAGGCCGGCGACCGTCTTCGACGACGTGGCCACGATGGTCGGGCCGAAGCGCCCGGACGCCAACGTCTGCTGGTGCCTGAGCTACCGCATCCCGTCGAAGGAGAACCGGGCGCTGGTCGGCCCGGCGCGGGGCGAGCGGGTCCGGCAGCTGATGGAGCAGGGCCCGATCGGCGTCCTCGCCTACAAGGGCGACGAGGTCGTGGGCTGGGCCGCGGTGGCACCCCGGGCCGAGACGACCTTCGCCCGCAACCGCAAGATCCCCCACGTCGACGATCTCGACGCCTGGTGCGTCTGGTGCATCCGGGTGCGTCCCGGCCACCGGAAGCAGGGGATCTCGCTGCCGCTGCTCGAGGGAGCCGTCGAGTTCGCCCGTGAGAACGGCGCCCCCGCCATCGAGGGCTACCCGGTCGACAACCAGGGCGCGCGGGTCGACACGACCATGGCCTACGTCGGCACCCGCCGGCTCTTCGAGCGCGCGGGGTTCACCAAGGTCGCCGACACCACCTCCGTGCTGGACGGGTTCCCCCGCGTCCTCATGCGCCGCGACCTGCGCTGACGGGACGACGACCCGGTCGGGGCACGGGGGTCTCCCCCGACCGATGAGCGACGCCACCCGCGACGGTCCCACCGGGTGACGACCCGCCGACCACGGCGGCGCAGCCACCCGTACGAGGAGGGACGCGAGACCCCATGACCGCACCCACCAGCACCAGGCTCGACCCGCGGTTCAGCGAGCCCGACGCCACCGCCACCACCTGGGACGACGCCGTGGCGGTCCTGCGGAGCGCCGGGGTGTCCTGGCTGACGACGGTGCGGGCCGACGGGCGCCCGCACGTCACGCCGCTGGTCGCGGTGTGGCTCGACGGCGCCGTCCACTTCTGCACCGGCCCGGAGGAGCAGAAGGCCCGGAACCTGGCGGCCAACCCGCACGTCGTCCTGACCACCGGGTGCAACCGGTGGGACGACGGGCTCGACGTCGTCGTCGAGGGCCGGGCGGAGCGGACGACCGACGAGGCGACCCTGGCCCGGCTCGCCGACGCGTGGCGGGCCACGTGGGACGGGCGCTGGGACTTCGAGGTCCGAAACGGCGCCTTCCACCACCCCGACGGCGGCGAGGCCCACGTCTGGTCGGTCACCCCGACGAAGGTGCTCGCCTTCGGCAAGGGCACCTTCAGCCACACGACGCACCGGTTCTGAGCCCGCGCCGGACCCCGGGCGCTCACGCCGTGACCAGCTCGCGGCGGCCGGCCCAGGCCACGTCGTCGACGGCCAGCCACGGCGCCCCCGCGACGGCGCGCGGCGTCACGCCGGTGAACGCGACCACCTCCCGGTGGAGGTGCGACTGGTCGGCGTAGCCCGTCTCCGCCGCCACCAGCGCGGGCGGGTGGCCGGCCGCCAGGCGGTGGGCGGCCGCGTCGAACCGGACGAGCTGCGCCGCCCGCTTCGGGGTCAGGCCCACCTGGGCCCGGAAACGGGACCACAGGCGCTTGCGACCCCACCCCACCTCGGCCGCCAGCTCCTCGACCCGGACCTGCCCGCGGGCGGCGACGATCCGGCGCCAGGCCTCCCCGACCTCGGGGTCGACCGGCCGCCCGACCTCGAGCCGCCGGGCCAGCGCGGCCTCGGCGACGGCGAACCGCTCCCCCCACGAGCCGGCTGCCTGCAGCCGCTCCTGGGTGCGCACCGCGTCCCGGCCCCAGAGGTCCTCCAGGGCGACGACCGAGCCGGCCAGCGGCGCCGCCGCCCCGAACACCTGGTGGGCGACCGTGGGCGACAGGCGCACCTGCAGGCAGGCGACCTCCCACCCGCCGCCCCGCACGCTGCCGTGGGCCAGGCCGGCGACGACGGTGCCCCGCTGGCGCCGCCCGCTGGCCTCGTCCACCGCGTACAGCTCGTCGCCCGCGCCGACGTCGACGACGACGGTGACCGCCGGGTGCGGGACGACCCGCAGGTCGATCGGCCCCGGCTCGCGGTCGACGAAGCCGGCCATGCCGACCCCGGGCAGTCGGAGGGGGCGGGCCGGCGTCGCGATCTCCCAGGCGGGCACCGCGCCACCGGCGGGTCGAGCGGCGGACATGGGGCCACGCTACGGGGTCGGCCGCCGATCCCCCCGCGACATTGCTCCAAGAGCGCGGGCCGGACGAGGGCCGACGCTGGGCGGGCACCGACGTCCCGGACAGGAGCGACCATGACCGGCACCTTCGATCCCCACGTGCCCGCCCTCGAGCTCGCCGCTGCGATCCGCCACCGGGAGCTCAGCCCGGTCGAGGTCGTGGACGGCTACCTCGCCCGGGTGGACGCGCTCGACGGCCGCCTGAACGCGTTCTGCCACCTTCCGGCCGACGAGGTCCGCGCCACGGCCGCGGCCGCCGCCGACGCGGTCGTGCGGGCGGCGTCCCCCGACGACCTGCCGCCCTTCCACGGCGTCCCCCTGCCGTTCAAGGACCTGGTCGACGTGGCCGGCTGGCCCACGACCGCGGGGTCGGCCGCCACGAGCCGGGCGCCGGCGGCGGCCTCGGACCCCGTCGTCCGGCGCCTGGTCGGCGCCGGCTTCCTCCCCTTCGGCAAGACGACGACCTCGGAGTTCGGCACCGTGCCCTTCACCGAGAGCGACGCGTTGGGCACCTCCCGCAACCCGTGGGACCCCGACCGCACGCCCGGCGGGTCCTCCAGCGGCGCGGGCGTCGCGGTCGCCGCCGGGATGGCGCCCGTCGCCCACGCGGCCGACGGCGGCGGCTCGATCCGCATCCCCGCCTCGTGCACCGGGCTCGTCGGCCTCAAGCCGACGCGGGGGCTCGTCACCAACCTGACGGTCGAGGACGAAGGGCTGGCCGCCCACGGCGTGGTCACCCGGACCGTGGCCGACACGGCGGCCGTGCTCGACGTCCTCGCCCGCCACGACCCCGCGGCGTGGTGGTCGCCGCCGAGCCCCGCCCGTCCCTTCGCCGCCGCCCTCGACGACGCCCCGCCCCGGGGGCTGCGGGTGGGCGTCCTGGTCGACCCGCCGATCGAGGGGCTGCCGGTCGACCCGGCCTGCCGTCGGGCGGCCGAGGTCGCGGTCGCGACCCTGGAGGCGGCCGGCCACCACGTGGTCGACGAGCCCCTGCCGCTGCCGCCGGCCGACGAGCTCGTCGCGGCGTTCACGACGATCTGGAACGTCGGCGGCGCCGGCGTCGACCTCGAGGACCCCGACCGGGTCGAGCCGCTGAACCGGGCGCTGCGGGAGGCGGCCCGGGCGATCGACTCGTGGGAGTACGCCCGCGGCGTCCACCGGGCCCAGCTGCTGTCGCGCCGCGTCGTCGACGCGTTCGTCGACCGGGTCGACCTGCTCGTCACCCCGACCATGGCCTGCCTGCCCCCACCGGTGGGCGCCTGGCGGGCCGGCACCGAGCACGACCCCCGGATGGCGCTGCTGAACAGCTACCCGATGGCGGTGTTCACCTCGCTGTTCAACGTGACCGGCCAGCCGGCCGTCTCGCTGCCCGTCCACCACGACGAGGCGACCGGCCTGCCGGTCGGCGTCCAGCTCGTCGCCGCTCCGTGGCAGGAGCACCTGCTGCTCCGGGTCGCCCGCACGCTGGAGCTGGCCCACCCCTGGGCCGGCCGCCGACCGCCGATCGGCTGACGCGGGCCCGGGACCGGTGGCGACGCCGGACCGCCACGGCGCCCGTCGCGGGCGGCCGAGGGGGCCGACCCGGGGGAATCCGCTACCGCTGCGGGCCCGCACCCGGCAGTGTCGGGGCATGGCGCGAGAGGACGACCCCGGCACGGGCACGGCGAGCGGCGACCCCGGCGGTCGCGGCGGTCTCCCGGTGCGTGCCGTGCGCGAGCCGACCCCGGACGACGTCACCGCGGCCCGGGCCGTGGTGACGGCCCACCTGCGCCCGACGCCGGTCGTGCCCGTCCGGCTGCCGGGCGTCGAGGGCGAGGTCCTGCTGAAGCTCGAGTCGCTCCAGCCCACCGGCAGCTTCAAGGTCCGGGGCGCGCTGGCCGCCGTCGCCGCCTACGCGGCGAGCGCCGGGCGGGTGGTGACGCCCTCGGCCGGCAACGCCGCGCTCGGCGTCGCCTTCGCCGCCGCCCGGCTCGGCGTGCCCGCCACGCTGGTCGTGCCCGAGACCGCCTCGGCGGCCAAGGTCGCGGCGCTGCGCGAGCTGGGCGCCGACCTCGTCCTCCACGGCGCCGACTACGAGGAGGCCGAGCGCCACGCGCTCGCCCTGGCGGCCGAGGGCGCCGCGCTCGTCTCCCCCTACAACGACCCCCACGTCATCGCCGGGCAGAGCACCGTCGGCGACGAGGTCGGCGACCAGGTGGGCGACGACGTGACGCTGCTCGTCCCCGTCGGGGGCGGCGGGCTGGTGGCCGGGTGCGCGCTGTGGGCGGCGGAGCGCCCGGGCGTCCACCTCGTCGGCGTCGAGTCGGCGGCCTCGCCGGCGGTGTCGAGCGCGGTCCGGGCCGGGCGGATCGTCACCGTCGAGGTCGGTCCCACGATCGCCGACGGGCTCGGCGGCAACATCGAGCCCGGCTCGGTCACCCCCGCCGTCGCCGGCCGCCGGGTCGACACCTGGGTGCAGGTGCCCGAGGACCTGCTCCGCACCGCCGTCCGGCTGCTCGCCACCCGCTGCGGGTTGGTCGTCGAGGGCGCCGGGGCCGTGGGGGTCGCCGCCCTCCTCGGCGGCCTGGTCGAGCCCGCGCCGGGGACGGCGCCCGTCGTGCTGGTCACCGGGCGCAACATCGCCCCTGCGCTGCTGGCCGAGCTGCTGACCACCGGGTGAGCCGGCGCCGGCCGGCTCCGGCTACGGCGCCCCGCCCTGGGCGACGAGGTCGCCGGCGACGAGCACGTCGGTCCCCACGATCCGCACCGAGGGGTCGGCGAGCCGCAGGCCGTCGGCCACCGAGGTGATGCCGAGCGGGCCGACGGCGTCGGTGCCGGTGCCGATGATCGTGGGCGCCACGCCGACGATCACCCGGTCGACCACCCCCGCCCCGAGCAGCGAGGTGATGACCCGCGAACCGCCCTCGACGAGCAGGGTCTCGACGCCGTCCGCCCGCAGCGCGGCCAGCGCGGCGCCGACGTCGACCCCGCACGGCCCCGCCGGCAGCAGGCGCACGCCGACGTGGCGGGCGGCCAGCGCCCGCCGGCGCTCGACCGGCGAGCGGTCGGTGGTCAGCGCGGTGGTGACGGCGTCGTCCTCCAGGATCCGGGCGTCGTCCGGCACCCGCAGCGTCGAGTCGAGCACCACCCGGATCGGCGAGGCCCCCGGCACCATCCGGACGGTCAGCTGCGGGTCGTCCTGGACGACCGTGCCGACGCCCACGAGCACGGCGTCGCACGCGGCCCGCAGGGCGTGGGAGACCCGGCGCTCCTCCTCGCAGCTGATCCAGCGGGCGTCGCCGGTGGCGGTGGCGATGCGGCCGTCGAGCGTCTGCGCGTACTTGAGGACGACGTAGGGCCGGTCGGGCGACGGGGCGCCCGCCGCGAACCGGGGGCCGACGAGGTCGGACACGTCGACGACCGAGCGGGGATCGACGGGGCCGGGGTCGCGGTCGCCGTCGAGCGTGGCGCCGGTCGGGCGCACGTGGCCCAGCCGCTGCTCCTTCGTGCGCAGGTAGCGCAGGTTGCGCACGTGGGGGGCGGTCGGCAGCGGCTCGAGGCCGGCGACGACCACCCCGTGCGACCGCAGGCCCTCGACCTTGGCCGGGTTGTTGGTCAGCAACCGCACCGAGCGCACGCCGAGGGCGGCGAGCACGGCGGCGCTGTCGCCGTAGTCGCGGGCGTCGACGGCCCGACCGACGGCCAGGTTGGCGTCGACCGTGTCGGCACCCCGGTCCTGCTCGACGTAGGCCCGGAGCTTGTCGACGAGCCCGATCCCCCGGCCCTCGTGCCCGGTGGCGTAGACGAGGACGCCGCGGCCGGCCGCGCTGATGGCGCGCAGGGCGAGGCGCAGCTGCACGCCGCAGTCGCACCGCAGCGACCCGAGGACGTCGCCGGTGAGGCACTCGGAGTGCACCCGGGTCACGACGTCCTCGGCGCCGTCGACCTCGCCCCGGGTGAGCGCCAGGTAGACGCGGCCGTCCGAGCGCTCGAAGGCGTGGGCGTCGAACACGCCCATCGACGTCGGCAGGGGCACGGTGGCCACCTTCTGGAGAGGCCGCCCGCCGCGCGTGTCCGACTGCACCATCGCGAGCAGGATAGGGGCACATGCGCCCCGACACTGCGGATCGTGGCGATCCCGCCACCCTGGCGACCGGCGTGACCTTCACCGCGCCCCGCCGCGTCGAGCTCACGCCCGTCCCGGTCCCCGAGCCCGCCGAGGGGCAGGTCGTGGTGCGCACGCTGTGGTCGGGCATCAGCAGCGGCACCGAGATGCTCGCCTACCGCGGCGAGATCGACCCCGACCTGCCCCTGGACGAGGCCATCGGCGCGCTGGGCGGGACCTTCACGTTCCCGTTCCGGTACGGCTACGCGTGCGTCGGCCGGGTCGAGCGGTCGCGGGGCGCCCTCGACGAGGGCCGGCTGGTGTTCGCCTACCACCCCCACCAGGACCTGTTCGTCGTCGACGTCGACGACGTCGTGCCGGTCGACGGCGTCGAGCCCCGCCTGGCCACGCTGCTGCCCCTCGTCGAGACCGCGCTGCAGGTGGCGCTCGACGCCGGCCCCGTGCTCGAGGAGCCGGTGCTCGTCACGGGGCTCGGCGCGGTCGGCCTCGCCACCTCGCTGCTGCTGCAGCGGGCCGGCGCCCGGGTCACCGGGGTCGACCCCGCGGCCGGGCGGCGGTCCGTGGCGGCCGCGATCGGGGTGCCGGCCGTCGCCCCCGAGGCCGTCGGCGACGTCCTGGCCGACGCCGCGCCGGACGGCGTGCCGCTCGTCGTCGAGGCGAGCGGCCGCCCCGAGGCCCTGCGCACGGCGCTGGGCCTGCTCGCCCACGAGGGCGAGGCGCTGGTCGTGTCGTGGTACGGCACGAAGGAGGTGGCGCTGCCGCTGGGCGGCGACTTCCACCGACGCCGCCTCGTCGTCCGCAGCACCCAGGTGTCGACGATCCCGGCCGCGCTGTCCGGCCGCTGGACGCGGGCCCGGCGGCGGGCCGTCGCCCGGGCGCTGCTCGACGAGCTGCCCCTGACGCCGCTCGCCACCCACGACTTCCCCTTCGCCGAGGCGCCCCGGGCGTTCGCGGCCGTCGACGCCGGAGCGTCCGGCCTCGTGCACGCCGCGCTGTGGTACACGTGAGCGCCGTGTACGAGGTCGGGACGTCGGTCGAGGTGCGGGCGCTGCACGTGATGCCGGGCGTGGAGGGGCCCGAGGGCGAGCTCCACGCCCACGACTACCGGCTGGAGGTCGTCGTCGGCCGCTCCGACCTCGACGACCGGGGCATGGTCTGCGACCTCGACCTGCTCGACGAGGCGCTCACCCAGGTCGCCGACCGCCTGCGCGACCGCGACCTCGAGGCCATCCGGCCGCCCTCGGCCGAGGCCGTGACCGTCGAGGTGTTCGCCAAGTGGCTGCACGACGAGCTGGCCGACACCGTCGCCGCCGGCGGCGGCCACCACCTCGCCGTGCGGGTGTGGGAGTCGCCCACCGCCTTCGGGGGCTTCGCCGCACCCGTCACCTGACCGGCCGCCCGGGCCGGGCGGCCGCCGCGCATGCTCGTCGCCTCCCTCCTGACGCTCGGCTCACCCGACCAGCTGACCGGCGGTTACCTCTACCACCGGCGGCTCGCCGAGCTGGCGCCCCGCCACGGGGCGCGCCTCGACCTCGTGCCGCTGCCGGCGCTGCCGTTCCCCCTCCCCGCCGCGGCCGCGGGGCGGGTGCTGCGCCGGGTCGCCGGCAGCGACGTCGTCGTGGTCGACAGCATCGCCGCCGCCTTCCTCGCCCCCTGGCGGGTCGGCCCGCCGCTCGTGGGCTCGCTCCACCAGCCGCCCGGCGGCATCGACCACGGCCCCGCCCGCCGTCGGGTCCAGGCCGCGCTCGACCGGGCCGTCTACCGTCGCTGCGCCCTGCTCGTGCTGGCCAGCGAGACCCTGGCCGACGGCCTGCCGGCCGTGCCCACGCAGGTCGTGCCCCCCGGCCGCGACGTCGCCCCGGCGCCGGGCGGGCCACCGGAGGACCTCCGCCGGGGCCGGCGGGTGGCGCTGCTCTGCGTCGGCAACTGGGTCGAGCGGAAGGGGACGCTCGACCTGCTCGAGGCCCTGGCGCTGCTGCCGCCGGACGCGGCCACCCTGCACCTGGTCGGGCGGACCGACGTCGACCCCCGCTACGCGGCGCGGGTCGAGCGACGGATCGCCCGGGGAGACCTGGCCGGGCGCGTCGTCGTCCACGGGCCGGTCGCCCGGGAGCGGGTGGCGCAGCTCTACCGGTCGGCCGACGTCTTCGTCCTGCCCAGCTACCGCGAGCCCTACGGCACGGTCTACGGCGAGGCCATGGCGGCCGGGCTGCCGGTGGTCGGCTGGCGGGCGGGCAACCTGCCGAACCTCGCCCGGGACGGCCGCGAGGGCCTGATCGTCGAGCCGGGTGACCGGGCCGCGCTGGCGGCCGCGCTCGGCCGGCTCGCCGGCGACCCCGAGCTGCGCCGCCGGCTGGGCAGGGCCGCCGCCGAGCGGGCGGCGGCCCTGCCCACGTGGGACGAGACCACCGCCCGCTTCGTCGAGCTGCTGGCCGCGGTGCGCGACACCGGCTGAACCCCGGGGAGAAGGGGCCGGCCGGCGGCCGGGGCCGCACCGCGGGGCCCGCCACCCCGCGGTGCGGTCAGGCCCCGGTCCCCCGCGTCGGCGCCCGACCGGGCCCGTCCGGGCCGGTCTCGGCGCCGTCGTGGTCCTCGAGCAGGTCCTCGACGAACTCTGCCACCGCCCGCACGACGTCCTCGTCGTCGAGCGCGGGCGCCGCGGCCGCCCGACCCGGTCCGCCGCCGTCCGCCGCCGGGTCGTCGTCCGTCGAGTGCTCGTCCTGGGGGATCACCGCACGCACCGTACGGGCGGCCGCGGCCGGTGTCGTCCGTAGCGCCTACGTAGCTGGCGTCCCGGCGGGCGGTCGGCCCCCTCAGCCCTCCAGACCCAGCGCCGCCGCCAGCTCACGGCGGCCGGTGATCTGCAGCTTGCGGTAGATGCGGTGCAGGTGCGTGTCGACGGTGCGCACGGACAGGAAGAGGGTCTCGGCGATCTCCGCGCTCGTGCGGCCGCGGGCCGCCAGGAGCGCGACCTCGCGCTCACGGGCGGTCAGCTCCTCCCCCGCCCCCAGGAGGGGCTCGAGCGCCGGCGACACCGGCCGGCCGCACGCCTGCAGCAGCTCGTCGGCCCGCCGGGCCGAGGCCGCCGCCGACGCGCCCCTCCCGGCCCGCCGGTGGGCGTTGGCCGCCGACCGGTGGGCCTCGGCGGCCAGCAGGTCGGCCCCCATCGCCTCGAGCTCGGCGGCCACCGCCGCCAGGCCGGCGGCGTCGTCGCCGGCCCGGGCCCGGGCGTGGCGGGCGGCGGTGGCGGCGAAGGGCCCGTCGACGACGGCGGCCAGGCGCTCCAGCGCCTCGACGGCCTCCTCGGCCCGCCCGAGGCGCACGACCGCGTGCAGCAGCTCGACCGCCAGCGGCTTGGCCGCCTGCTCGACGACGAGGGCGAGGTTGAGGCACCGCTGCGCGGCCTCCCCCACCTGGCCGTGGGCGGCGAGGGCCCACGAGCGGGACAGCTCGATGTAGGGCAGCGTGCGGGCCCCCCGCTGGGGGTCGGCGGCGAAGGCGGCGTCCGCGGCCGCCAGGGCCTCGTCGGCCGTCTCCAGGTCGCCGGCGAACACCGCGGCCCGGGCCCGCATGGCCTCGGCGAGGGGGCGCTGGCCGAACCAGTCGGCCTCCGCCAGGGCCCGCGAGCTGCGCTCGAGCTCGGCCAGCGCCCGGGCGGCCCGGCCCCGGGCCAGCAGCGCGCCGCCCCGGAACCCGGCGAGGATGCCCCGCAGCGACGGCGGCGGCCGCTCGATGCGCAGCCCCAGGTCGTCGGCGGTGAACTCGTCGAGCTCACGGGCACGGCCGGCCCAGTACAGGGACTGGAAGCGGGCCATGCGCAGCTGCAGCTCGCCGTAGGGGACGTCGCGCCGGTGGCGGCGGGCGGCGGCGTACAGCTCGGGGGTGAGCAGGGACAGCGACTCGTCGGGGCGGCCCTGCGAGCCCCGCACGGAGACGGCCACGGACACCGCCCGGACCCGGGCGCTCTCCGGCGTGCCCGGCGCGGCCACCAGCTGGTCGGCGATCTCGCCGGCCTCGGGCAGCCGCATCATGAACATCAGCATCTGGGCCAGCACCGAGCGGCACTCGCCCTGCCAGGCCGGGTGGCCGGCCAGGTCGCGGTCGGCCTCCCGCAGCACGGCCTCGGCCTCCGCCGACCGGTCGAGGTGGAGGAACAGGCCGCTGGCCCGGGCGATCGCCACCTGGGCGACGAGCTCGGGGTCGTCGGGCTGCAGCTCGGCCAGCACCTCGACGGCCTCCTGCGGTCGCCCCTGGCCGGTGAGCGCCTCGGCGAGCACGAGGCCGGCCTCGGCGCGGGCCGTGCCCCCGGCGGCGAGGGCGAGCCGCTCGGCCAGCGCGTGGTCGAGGCGGCCCAGCGCCTCGCGGCCGAGCGCCAGCAGCTGCTCGGCGTCGCCCGGCGCGCCGGACTCGAGGCGCCAGGTGGCGACCCGCACCCGGTCGACCGTGTCGAGGTCGCCGACCGCCTCGACGAGGTCCCGCAGGATCGCCCGGCGGCGGGTGCGGGGCAGGTCGTCGGCGATGACCTCGCCGTAGAGCGGGTGCGCCACCTGCACGACCGCGCCGTCGCCGACGACCTCGACGAGCCCCCGGCGCTCCAGCTCCTCGACGTCGTCGGGGTCGGCGAGCCGCTCGGCCGCCGCCAGCGGCACCTGCTCGCCGACGGCGACGATCTCGAGCGCGGCCCGGGGGCCGGGGTCGAGCAGCCGCAGGCGCTCCTCGACGAGCTCGCGCAGCCGGGCGAGGTGGCCCTCCGGCAGGCGGACGGGCCCGGCGGCGCCGCTCGCGCGCCGCTCCACGGCGGCGGTCACGAGCTCGCGCACGAACAGCGCGTTGCCGCGGCTCAGCTCCCAGATCCGGTCGAGCAGCGACGCCGGCACGTCCTCGCCCACGACCTGGAGCACGAGCTCCTCGGTGGCGGCCCGGTCGAGCGGACCGATGTCGAGCCGGGTGAGCAGGTCGTCCTTCCACAGCGCGACGAGCCCGGGCGGCAGCGGCTCACCGGTCCGCACGCTGACGAGCAGCCGGGCGGAGGACTGCGTGGCCACGAGGTGCAGCAGGGCGACCGAGGTGTCGTCGAGCAGGTGGGCGTCGTCGACCGCCAGCAGGAACGGGCCGGTGCCGGCCCGGGCGTCGAGGCGGGCGAGGGCGAGGTGCAGGAGGTCGTCGTGGTTGCGGGCGGCCGCGTCCGGCGCCAGGAGGTGTGCGAACGAGCCGAGCTGGATCTGGCGGGCCGCCTCGGTCGCCCGCACCCACTCGACCGCCATCCCGTCCCGGCGGCAGCCCTCGACGGCCTCGGCGATGAGCCGGGTCTTGCCGACGCCCGGCTCGCCGAAGACGGCGACGCCACGGGGGCCTCCGGTCGAGGCCAGCGTGCGTCGCACGGTGGCGAGCTCGGCGTCACGGCCCACCAGCGGCCAGCGTGCGAACACGAACGGATCGTACCGACCGGGGCGGCCGGGAATTACGTAGTCGCTACGGATCCGGCCCCCTGCCCGGCTGCGTAGGTTCGGAGACCACGGCCGCGTCGTCCCCATCAGACCGGCCGTGGTGCGGCGACGCCGTCGGAGGCCGGGCGGACCTCCGGCGGCCGCCAGGCGGCGCGGCGTCGCCCGCGGCGGGCGACGCCAGGCGCCACCGGAGGGCGTGCGGGGCCCTCCGGGGCGCCCGCCCCCTCACGCCCCCTCGTCGGTCGGCTCGGCCCCGCCGGGGCCGGCGGCCGCCTCGGGGACGTCGCGCAGCGCGGCGTGCATGCGGTCGAGCCAGGCGGGGTCGAGGTTGGCGTAGACCAGGTGGGCGCCGGCGAAGCGCTCCAGCTCGCGCACCAGGGCGTCGACGTCGAGCTCCTCGACCAGCAGGACGAGCGTCGTCGTCCCCTCCTCGACGGCCTGGCGGAACCAGTCGACCCACTCGTCGCTGACCCCGTGGTCGATGATCTTGGCGGCGACGGCGCCGGTCCCGGCGCCCACGCCCGCCCCGACGATCCACCCCACCGGCCCGCCGAGGATGAGGCCGAAGAGGCCGGCCCAGAGGGCGCCCGACAGGGCGCTGCGGCCGGTCTCGAGGTCGACCGTCTCGCGCACCATCGTGCGGCCCTGGTCGTCCTTGCTGACGAACACGGCGTCGAGGAGCCGGAGGTGGCCCTCCGACGCCAGCCTCGCGGCGGCCGTCAGGAACTCCTGGGCCCGGAAGGGGTCCCGGAACGAGATGCCGACCAGCGTGCGGGGCACCCCGCCCTCGTCGGTGGAGGTCATGGCCGCGATCCTCGCACAGGGCCGGCGTGGCCGCCCGGGGCGGGCATCCCCCACGACCTGCGGACGTTGCGCTTACGTGACAACCGATGGCCGATTCGTTACATTCGCCGCCGCCCGCAGCGCCGCGGGCCACGGCCGGCCGGCCCGTCCGCCGCCGGTGCACGCAACGTCCGAGTCGAGCTGGGGAGCTTGGGGTGCGAGGGTTCAGCCGTCCCGCGCTGTGGAGAGGTCTCGTCGCCGCGGTCCTCGCCGCCGGCGCGCTCACCCCGGACGCCGCCGGGGCGCAGAGCGAGCCGTCGCCCGAGGAGCAGCTGGAGGACGTGCGCTCCCGGGCCGAGGCGGTGGCGGCGGAGATCGACGTGCTGGAGGCCGAGAGCGCCGAGATCGAGGAGGCCCTGGCCGCCATCCAGACCGAGATCGCCGGCCAGCAGGTCGTCGTCAACGCGGCCAACGACGCGTGGGCCTCGGCCGAGGCCGAGCTCGCGGCCTCGGAGGCCCGCATCGAGGAGCTGGAGGGGACGATCGCCGAGCTCGAGGTGATGGCCGACCAGCTGGTCGTCCAGGCCTTCACCGACCCGCCGATCAACCACGCCCTCGAGGCGTTCAACGCCGAGACGCTGACCGACGCCACGGTCATGCGGGCCATCCTCGACGTCCAGTCCAAGGCCGACGCCGACGCGCTCGAGGCCCTCGACCAGGCCCGGGACGAGCTCGAGGAGGAGAAGGAGGTCAAGGAGCAGCTGGCGGCCGAGGCGGCCGAGAAGAAGGCCGAGGCCGACGCGGCGATGGCCGAGCTGGAGGCCGCGCTGGCCGTCCAGGAGCAGTTCGCCACCGACGTCGAGGCCCGCCTCAACGCCAAGCTGGCCGAGGCCGAGGCCCTGGCGGCGGCCGACGCCGAGCTGTCCCGCCAGATCGCCGCCGAGCAGGCGGCGCTGGCCGCGGCGCTCCAGGCGTCGACGGCCCAGCCGGCGGCCGGCTCGTCGACGATCACGCCGGCCCCCGGGGGCCTGGCCACCGTGACCTGCCCGGGCGGCGGCTCGATCACGGTCGCGGGGTCGATCGCCTCGAACGTCCAGCGGCTCCTGAACGACGCCGCCGCCGACGGCATCCGGCTGTGCGGCGGCGGCTACCGGGACCCGCAGCAGCAGATCGAGCTGCGCAAGGCCCACTGCGGCACGTCGCAGTACGCCATCTACGAGATGCCGTCGTCGCAGTGCAGCCCGCCGACCGCCCGCCCCGGCACGTCGATGCACGAGCAGGGCCTCGCGATCGACTTCACCTGCAACGGCGGCGGGACGGTGAGCTCGGGCGACAGCTGCTTCCGGTGGCTGTCGGCCAACGCCGCCAGCTACGGGCTCTACAACCTGCCCAGCGAGCCCTGGCACTGGTCGACGAACGGCAACTGACCGCCGGCGCCACCGGGGGCCGGGCCGGCGCGGGCGCGGCGTCCAGGGCCGCCACCCGGGTCGGGCGCGGCCGGGTGGGGATCAGTCCCGGGTGGCGTCGGACGGGCTGACGAAGCCCAGCGCGATGCCGACCAGGGACACCAGCACCGCCACCCCCTTGACCAGGCGTGACCCAGCTCGCGTCTGCGACATCGGTCTCCCCCTTCGTCCCGATCGCGTCCCAGCCAGCGGCGCGCCGCGCGGCCATCGATAGTTGTCGCGCGGCCGCACTGCGTGGCGCAAGGGTCGATCGCGCCTCGGGAGCGCGTCGGCGCGGTCACACCCGGCGTCCACCCGGCGTGCGCCCCTGTGACGGGTCGCACGTTGCCCGGGCCAGACCTTGAGCGTACGCTCAAATCGTTCGCTCACCGACGGCCCCCCGCCGGGCACGAGGAGTCCCCATGACCCCCGCCCCGTCCCGTCCCGCCCCCAGCCTCCCCCTGCCCGTCACCGGCCGACCCCCCGACCTCTCCCCCGCCGGGCTGGCGCGCCACTTCGGCCTGCCCGACCTCCCCGACCGGCTCGCCGCCGTCGAGGAGCGGCTGGCCGAGGCCATCGGGGGCGACCGGTCGCCGCTCGGCCCCGCCTCCCAGCGGGTCGTGTCGGCCGGCGGCAAGCGCCTGCGCCCGCTGCTCACCGTCGTCGCCGCCGCCACCGGCGACGTGTTCGACGACCGGGTCGTCGACGCGGCCGCCGCGGTCGAGCTCGTGCAGGTCGGCTCGCTCGTCCACGACGACATCCTCGACGACGCCGCCACCCGGCGCGGCCGCCCCACCATCAACGCCGTCGAGGGCGTGAACCACGCCGTGCTCGCCGGCGACTACATCCTCGCCCGAGCCGCCGAGCTGGCCGCCGGCGTCAGCCAGGAGGCCGCCCGGCTGATCGCCGTCGCGCTCGGCGAGCTGTGCGAGGGCCAGGTGCTCGAGATGCAGGACGAGTACGACCCCGGTCGCACCGTCGACGCCCACCTGGCGTCGGTGCGGGGCAAGACCGCCGCCCTGTTCGCCTGCGCCTGCCGGCTCGGCGCCCACTGCGCCGGCCTCGACGAGCGCACGACCGAGGCCCTCGGCACCTACGGGCAGGCCTTCGGCATGAGCTTCCAGGTGCTCGACGACGTGCTCGACCTCATCGGCGACGAGGAGCGGCTCGGCAAGCCCACCGGCAACGACATCGCCAGCGGTGTCTACACGCTGCCGGTCATCTCGGCCCTGCAGGGCCCCGACGGCGCCGAGCTGCGGCAGGCCCTCGCGGAGGCCGACAGCCCGGCGGCCGTGGACCGGGCCATCGACCTCGTCCGCCGGTCCGGCGCCATCGCCGAGGCGCTCGCCACCGCCGACCGCTACGCGGACACCGCCCGGCGGGCGGTCGCCCACCTCGACCAGTGCACCGCCGGCGAGGGGCTGGCCCGGTTCCCCCACACCTACGCGACCTGGGCGCTGCAGACGCTGATCGACCCCCGCCACCTCGACCGGCCGGTCGCGGCGCGAGACTGATCGGCCCATGGCACCGAGCGAGCCCCGCGGCCGCCACAGCGCCGAGAAGACCCGGGCCCGGATCGTCGAGGCGGCGCTGCAGGCCCTGCGCGACGAGGGGATCGCCGGCATCAGCGCCCGGTCCATCGCCCGCCGCGGCGGCTTCAACCAGGCGCTGATCTTCTACCACTTCGGGTCCGTCGAGGGGCTGCTCGTCGCCGTGGCCCGCAGCGAGAGCGAGCGCCGGTCGGCGCTCTACGCGCCCGCGCTGGCCGAGGTCTCCTCGCTCGCCGAGCTGGTCGCCGTCGCCCGCCGGCTCCACGACGAGGAGTTCCAGGAGGGCACGGTCGCCGCCCTGACCCAGGTGCTCGCCGGCGCGGTCGGCTCGCCCGAGCTGTCCCGCGGCATCAGCGAGTCGCTGCGCCCGTGGACGACGCTCGTGGGCGACACCATCGACCGGCTGCTGGCCGACACCCCCTTCCGCGACCTGGTGCCCCGGGACGACCTCACCGCCGCGGTGGCGGCGCTCTTCCTCGGCATCGAGCTGCTCACCGGGCTCGACACCGAGCTGTCGGGCGACTCGCTGTTCACGACGATGGAGTCGGTCGCCCGCGTCATCGACGGGCTGCTCCGGTCGGCAGCGCCCCCGGCGACGGCCTGAACCCGGGCCGGGGACCGCCGACCGCCCGTAGGCTGGCGGGACCGGCCCCGCGCACGGAGGAGCACCGCATGGCCCCGAGCACCGCGAGCGGCATCGCCGTCGACGAGCTGTCCCCCGACGTCCGCCCGCAGGACGACCTCTTCCGCCACGTCAACAGCCGGTGGCTGGCGTCGGTCGAGATCCCGCCGGACCGCGCCGCCTACGGCGCCTTCCACATGCTCCAGGAGCAGGCCGAGCGCGACGTGCGCGCCCTGGCCGAGGAGGCGGCCGCGGGCGACGCGCCCCCGGGCAGCGACGAGCGCAAGGTCGGCGACCTGTGGGCCGCGTTCATGGACGAGGACGAGGTCGAGCGCCTCGACGCCGCCCCGATCGCCGACGACCTCGCCGCCATCCGGGCGGTGTCGTCGCCGCGCGACCTGGTCGAGCTGCTCGGCCGCCTGCAACGGCACGGCACGCCCGGCCTGGTCGAGTGGTTCGTCGACAACGACGGCGAGGACGCCAGCCGCTACATCGTCAACCTCGTGCAGGCCGGCCTCGGCCTGCCCGACGAGGCCTACTACCGCGAGGACGCCTACGCCGAGGTCCGGGCGGCCTACGTCGAGCACCTGGCGACGATGCTGCGGCTCGTCGAGGTGCCCGACGCCGACGAGGCCGCCGCCCGGATCATGGCGCTGGAGACGGCGATCGCCGAGGGGCACTGGACCGCCGTCGACAGCCGCGACGCGCTGAAGACGTACAACAAGCACACCCTCGACGCCCTGCGCGCCCTGGCGCCCGGCTACGACTGGGACGCCTGGCTGGCCGGCCTGGGCGCCCCCGAGGGCGCCTTCGACGAGGTCGTCGTCCGCCAGCCCGACGCGGTCGAGACCGCCGCCCGCCTGCTGCAGGAGGTCCCGCTCGAGGACTGGAAGCTGTGGCTGACCTTCCACCACGTGCGGGCCGCGGCGCCCTACCTGTCGCGCCGGTTCGTCGAGGCCGACTTCGCCTTCTACGGCACCCTCCTCTCCGGCGTCCCCACCCTGAAGGAGCGCTGGAAGCGCGGCGTCGCCGTCCTCGAGGCCGCCCTCGGCGAGGCGGTCGGCCGGCTCTACGTCGAGCGGCACTTCCCGCCCGAGCACAAGGCCCACATGGAGCGCCTCGTCGGCTGGCTCATCGAGGCCTACCGGGTCGACATCGCCGAGCTCGAGTGGATGTCACCGGAGACCCGCAAGCGGGCCCTGGAGAAGCTCGACAAGTTCCGGCCCAAGATCGGCTACCCCGACCGCTGGCGCGACTACTCGGCCCTGGAGATCGACCGGCACGACCTGCTCGGCAGCGTGCGGCGGGCGGCAGCCTTCGAGGTCGACCGCAACCTCCGCAAGATCGGCCAGCCGATCGACCGGGACGAGTGGCACATGACGCCCCAGACCGTCAACGCCTACTACAACCCCGGGATGAACGAGATCGTCTTCCCGGCGGCGATCCTGCGGTGGCCGTTCTTCGACCCCGACGCGGACGACGCGATGAACTTCGGCGGCATCGGGGCGGTGATCGGCCACGAGATCGGCCACGGGTTCGACGACCAGGGCAGCCGCTACGACGGCGACGGCAACCTCGTCGACTGGTGGACCGAGGAGGACCGGGCCAACTTCGAGCGGCTCACGCAGAAGCTCATCGCCCAGTACGACCGGTTCGAGCCCGAGGGCCTGGAGGGCCGCCGGGTCAACGGCGCCCTGACCGTCGGCGAGAACATCGGCGACCTGGGCGGCATCCAGATCGCCCACCTCGCCTACCGGCTGAGCCTGCAGGGCCAGGAGCCGCCGGTCGTCGACGGTTTGACCGGCAGCCAGCGGGTCTTCCTCGGTTGGGCCCAGGTGTGGCGCATGGCGGTGCGCAAGGAGGAGGCCATCCGCCGCCTGGCGATCGACCCCCACGCGCCACCGGAGTTCCGGGCCAACGTCGTGCGCAACCTCGACGAGTTCCACGAGGCCTTCGGCGTGCGGGAGGGCGACGGCATGTGGCTGCCGCCCGAGGAGCGGGTCCGCATCTGGTAGCGCGGCCGGTCAGCCGACCGCGCCCGGCGCGCCCAGCTCGGCCAGCCGCCGGCGGAGGTGCGCCCGCTCGGGTGCGGTCGGCGCGAGGGCCAGCGCCCGGCGGTAGAGGCCGGCGGCCTCCGCCGTCCGGCCGAGGCGGCGGCGCACGTCCGCCCGGGCCGCGTGCAGCCGGTGGGATCGGGCCAGGCGGGGGTCGTCGGCCAGCCGGTCGAGCAACGGCAGCGCCGCCGCCGGGCCGTCGGCGAACGAGACGGCCACGGCCCGGTTGAGCTCGACCACCGGCGACCGGGTCAGCGCGGCGAGCCGGTCGTAGTGGGCGACGATCGCCGCCCAGTCGGTGTCCGCCCACCGGGGCGCCCGGGCGTGCTCGGCGGCGACGGCGGCCTGCAGCACGTAGGCGGCGGCCGCCGCGGTCGTCGGCCGGCGGGACGTCGCCCGGGCCAGCCACCGGAGCCCCTCGGCGATCATCGCCCGGTCCCAGCGGTCGCGGTCCTGGTCCTCGAGCAGCACCAGCTGGCCGGCGGCGTCCAGGCGAGCGGCCCGCCGGCTGTCCTGCAGCAGCAGGAGGGCGAGGAGCGCCTCGGCCCCCGGGTCCCCCGGCAGGAGCGACACGACCAGACGGGCCAGCCGCACCGCCTCGTCGCACAGCTCGTGGCGGACGAGGTCGTCGCCGCCCCTGCACCGCGTCAGCCATCGGGCTCCACGACCCGGCGCAGCTGCACCGCGCCGCCGTCGCCCACCGGGATCCGGGCGGCGACCTCCTCCAGCGCCGACCCGTGACCCTGCAGGACGTAGAACCCGCCGACGATCTCGACCGACTCGGCGTAGGGGCCGTCGGTGACGAGGAGCTCGCCGTCGCGCACCCGGACGGTCGTCGCCGTCGACGTCGGGTGGAGCGCGCCGCCGGCGAGCACGGCGTCGCCGGCCGCCTCGACGAACGCGGCGTGCGCGGCGGCGCCGCGGTCCCACGCCTCGGTGCCGGGGTGGTCGCCCTCGACCTCGGGGCCGTGGATGGTGGCCAGCCAGCGGGGGGTCGATGTCGTGCGCCGCTCGGGCGTGCGGTCGAACCACTCGACCATGGGCCGGACCTCGACGCCCCCGTGCGCCGCCGCCGGGAGGCGGCGGGCGAGCTCGACGGCGTCGTCGAGGCTCGGCGCCTCCAGCACGTAGAAGCCGGCGAGCCCCTCGGCGGTCTCGGCGACGGGCCCGTCGGTCACGGTCACCCGGCCGCCGTCGTGCCGGATCGTGCGGCAGCTCGCGCCGTCGTGCAGGGCCTCACCGGCCACGATCGCCTCGCCGGCCAGCTCGTCGATCGCCGCGCCGGCCCCCACCTCGGCGTCCGACCCGGCAGCCCCGGGCCGGGTCCCGGCCGTCTCGTCGCCGTACAGCTGGACCAGGTAGCGCATCCGTCGTCCTCCTCCGCGGGCGGCCGTCGCCCGCCACCGTCACGACGAACGGACGACCCCGGATCGGACACCCGGCCGGCCGGCGTCGCCCCGCCGCCCCGCCACGACACCGGGAGCGGGAGGCGGGGCGACGGGCGTGGGGCTCCGTCGGCCCTGTGGCCTCAGGTGTTGGACGCCGCGTAGATGCTGGCGATCGCCTTGTCGAGGACGGCGTTGAACTCGTCGTCCGACTGGTCGACCGAGAGGCCCTCGGTCAGGGCCCGGGAGAAGCTGGCGATCACGCCGTTGTTGCGGGCCAGGCGGGCGTTGGCCTCGTCGCGGGTGTAGCCGCCGGACAGCGCCACGACCCGCAGCACCTTCGGGTGCTCGACGAGCTCCCGGTAGAGGTTGTCCTTCTCGGGCAGGGTCAGCTTGAACATGACCTGCTTGCCCTCGGGCACGTCGTCGAGGCCCTTCAGCAGGCCCTCCTTGAGCTGCTCCTCGGCCTCGGCCTTGGCCGGGCTCTTGATGTCGACCTCCGGCTCGAGGATCGGGACCAGGTCCTTCTCGAGGATCTGCAGGCCGATCTCGAACTGCTGGGCGACGACGGCGTCGCAGCCGGCGCCCGGCATCTTGACGACCGAGCGCATCTTCGTGCCGAACATCCGCTTCTCGACGGCGCGGTCGAGCAGCTCGTCGAGCCCGGTGATGGGCTTCATGAGCTGGGCGCCGTCGGCCTCCTCGGCCAGGCCCTTGTCGACCTTGAGGAACGGGACGACGTTCTTGACCTCCCAGAGGTAGTCACCGGAGGGCCGGCCCTCGATCTCGCGCTCCATCGTCTGCTCGAAGAGGATGGCGCCGAGGATGCGGTCGCCGTTGAAGGCCGGGCTGGTGATGATGCGCGTCCTCATCTGGTGGATGAGGTCGAACATCTCGTCCTCGCTCGACCACGCGTCGTCGGGGATGCCGTAGAGGCGGAGCGCCTTGGGGGTGCTGCCCCCGCTCTGGTCGAGCGCGGCGATGAAGCCGGCGGCGTCCCGTACCTTCTCGTACTGCTGTTGGTTCATCGAAGCCCCCTGGTCGTGGGATGCGGTCGTCCTACCTGCCAGCATGCCAGCGTGGGACGGGCGACCCGAACCCCGCCGGCCAGGCCCCCCGCAGCCTCGCACACGCGGACCCGGGATCGTCGGTCCCACCCGGCGTCGGAATACCCGCCACCAGGGGTGGGTTCAGCCGCACCGTGCACAGTCGCGCGCTCGATCAACGACTGGTCGTCGCGGTCACGTTCGTGGCCGCGGCGTTCATGAGCCTCCTCGACACGACGATCGTCAACGTGGCCCTCCCCTCCCTGGCCGACGACCTGGGCGTCGGGCCGGGCGAGATCGACCGGGTCGTGGTCGGCTACCTGCTCAGCCTGGCCGTGTTCATGCCCTCGTCGGGGTGGATCGGCGACCGGTTCGGGGCCAAGCGGACCTTCCTCGCCGCCGTCACCCTGTTCACCGCGGCGTCCGCGCTGTGCGGCACGGCCGGCAGCCTCGAGGCCCTGGTCGCCTTCCGCGTGCTCCAGGGCGTCGGCGGTGGCCTCCTCGTGCCGGTCGGCATGGCGATGCTGTTCCGGGCCTACCCGCAGGCCGAGCGGGCCCGCGCCTCCCGCCTCCTGCTCGTGCCCACCGCCTGCGCGCCGGCCATCGGCCCGATCCTCGGCGGGGTGCTCGTGGACACCGCCGGCTGGCACTGGATCTTCCTCGTCAACGTGCCGATCGGGGTGGCCACCGTGCTGTTCGGGGCGGCGTTGCTGGAGGACGGCACGACCCGCCCGGTCGGGCGGTTCGACGCCGCCGGCTTCGTCCTGTCCGGCGGCGGCCTCGCCCTGCTGCTCTACGCCCTCGACCAGGGCGCCTCCCGGGGCTGGGGCTCGCCGGCCGTCGTCGTGGCGGGCGTGGCCGGGCTGCTGGCGCTCACCGCGCTGGTCGCCGTCGAGCTGCGCACCGCCGAGCCGATGCTCGACCTGCGCCTGCTGGGCAACCGGCTGTTCCGCACGGTCAACGCCGGGATGTTCGCCGGCTTCGGCGCGTTCCTCGGCGTCCTCTACGTCATGCCGCTGTTCCTGCAGGACGTGCGCGACCTCTCGCCCACCGGGTCGGGCCTCGTCACCTTCACCGAGGCCATCGGGGTGATGGTCGCGTCGCAGATCGGCGGCCGGCTGTACCCCCGCGTCGGCCCCCGCCGGCTGATGACCGGCGGGCTGCTGTGGACCGCCGCCGTCATGGCGGCCTTCGCCACCCTGTCGCTGGAGACCGGGGTCTGGCAGATCCGGGCCGGGATGTTCCTGCTCGGCCTCGGCATGGGCTTCATGATCATGTCGCAGCAGACGGCCGCCTTCGCCCAGATCTCCCCGGAGGACACGGCCGACGCCACGGCCATCTTCGCCATGCTCCGCCAGACCGCGGCGGCGGTCGGCGTCGCGCTGCTGGCGACGGTGCTCACCTCCGCCCTGCCCGACGGCGGCTCGGCGGCGCCCCCGGGCGACCAGCTCGGGGCCTACCGGCTCACCTTCCTCGTCGCGTCGGCGCTGGCGCTGGTGGCGGCGCTCGTCCTGCGGCGCATCGACGACCGCGACGCCGCGGCCACCATGGCCCGCCCGGGCACGGGCGCCGCCGCCCCCGCCCGGCGCTGACCCCGGCGGGCGCCGTCCCTGCCAGGTCGTGTCAGGGAGGGGGCCTACGCTGGGGCCGTGCGCTCGGCGCGGCTGCTCGCCCTGCTGCTCCGCCTCCAACGGGTGGGGCCGGCCACGGCGAGGACCCTGGCGGACGAGCTCGAGGTCTCCGAGCGCACCGTCTACCGCGACGTGGCCATGCTGCAGGCGGCGGGCGTGCCGCTGTGGACGGAGGCCGGCCCCGGCGGGGGCATCCGGCTGCTCGACGGCTGGCGGTCGCCGGTCGACGGGTTCACCGCCGCCGAGACGGTGGCGCTCACGATCGGCAGCGCCGGCGCCGCCGACCTGGGCCTGGGCGCCGTGCTCGCCGCCGCCCGGTCGAAGCTGCGGTCGGCGCTGCCGGCGGCAGCGCGCGACGACCTCGCCCGGGTGACCGAGCGGTTCCTGCTGGATGCCCCGGCCTGGTTCCACCGCGACGACCCGGGCGAGGTGCTCCCCACCGTGGCCGACGCCGTCTGGCAGGGCCGGCGGCTCGACATCCGCTACGGGCGGCGCGGCCACGGGGTGCGCCGGCGCGTCGACCCGCTGGGGCTCGTCCTCAAGGCCGGCACCTGGTACCTGGTGGCGGCCCACCGTCGCAGGCCCCGCACCTGGCGGGTCTCGCGCATCACCTCGGCCACGCCCCGGCCGGAGCCGGCGTGGCGGCCCCCGGGGTTCGACCTGGCCCGGTGGTGGTCGGCGTCGGCCGCGGCCTTCGACGCCTCGATCCGGCCGCTGCGGGCCCGCCTGCGCCTCTCGCCCGCGGCGGCCCGCCGCCTCCCCCGCCTCGTGCCCGGCGAGCTGACCGTCCGGGCGCTCGAGCAGGGGGAGGTGGACGCCGAGGGGTGGGTGACCGTCGACCTCCCGCTCGAGCCGGTCGAGGTGGCGGTCTCCCAGCTCGTGCCGCTCCCCGGTGTCGAGGTGCTGGCGCCCGACGAGCTCCGCGCCGCCCTCGCCGACCACGCCCGGGACGTCGCCGAGCGCAACACCGGGCCGCCGGGAGGCGACCGCGGCGGGGGTAGGTTGGGCCCGTGACCACCACCGACGCGACCACCACCGCCACCCAGCTGCGCCCCGGGCGCGCCGAGACCGACCGGCTGGCCGCACGCGTCGCGGTGCCCCGGGAGGGGCGCGAGCGCATCGAGGTCCGCTCGCCGCTGAACGGCGAGGTCCTCGGCGTGGTGCCCGCGGGCACCGAGGAGGACGTGGCGGCGGCCGTCGCCCGGGCCCGGGAGGTGCAGCGCCGCTGGGCGGCGACGCCGGTGCGCGAGCGCGCCGCCGTGCTGCTCCGCTACCACGACCTCGTCCTCGACCGCCAGGGCGAGCTGATGGACCTGATCCAGGCCGAGAACGGCAAGGCCCGGGTCTGGGCGTTCGAGGAGATCATGGACCAGGCGGTCACCGCCCGGTACTACGCCCGTCTGGCCCCCCGGGCCCTGAAGCCGAAGCGCCGGCTCAGCCCCGTCCCCGGCCTCGTGTCGACGCGCGAGCACCACGTGCCCCTGGGGGTCGTCGGCGTCATCGCCCCCTGGAACTACCCGCTCGTGCTCTCGGTGTCGGACGCGATGGCAGCCCTCGTCGCCGGCAACGGGGTGGTCCTCAAGCCCGACTCGCAGACCCCGTTCACCGCCCTGCGGGCCTTCGAGCTGCTGGAGGAGGCCGGCCTGCCGTCCGGGCTCGTCCAGGTCGTCACCGGCCCGGGCCGCACGGTCGGCACGGCGATCGTCGACCACAGCGACTACGTGATGTTCACCGGGTCGACCGCCACGGGGCGGGTCATCGCCCGCCGGGCCGGCGAGCGGCTCATCGGCGTGTCGGCCGAGCTCGGCGGCAAGAACGCCATGATCGTCACCGACGACGTCGACCTGGACGCCGCGGTCGAGGGCGCGGTCGTGGCCTGCTTCGCCAACACCGGCCAGCTGTGCATCTCGATCGAGCGGATCTACGTCGCCCGGTCGATCGCCGACGCCTTCGTCGAGCGCCTGGGGCGGCGGGCGCAGTCCCTCCGCCTGGGAGCCGAGCAGGCGTTCGGCCCCGAGGTCGGCGCGCTGGCCTCGGCCGCCCAGCTGGAGAAGGTCCGGGCCCACGTCGACGACGCGGTCGCCAAGGGGGCCCGGCTGGTGGCCGGCGGCCGTCACCGCCCCGACGTCGGCCCCCTGTTCTACGAGCCCACCGTGCTCACCGACGTCACCCCCGAGATGGACCTCTACCGGGAGGAGACCTTCGGCCCGGTGGTGGCCGTCTACCCGGTGGACAGCGACGACGAGGCGATCGAGCAGGCCAACGACACCGAGTACGGGCTCAACGCCAGCGTGTACTGCGGCGACCCCGCCCGCGGGCGGGCCATCGCCGAGCGCCTCCTGGCCGGCACGGTCAACGTCAACGACGGCTACGCGTCGGCCTGGGGCAGCGTGGACGCCCCCATGGGCGGCATGAAGGCCTCGGGCCTCGGCCGCCGCCACGGGCGCGAGGGGCTCCTCAAGTACACCGAGTCCCGCACGGTCGCCGTGCGCAGCAAGCTCGCCGCCCGGCTGCAGGACCCGACCGGCGACCAGGAGGGCTACGCCCGGCGCTTCACCGCCCTGCTGCGCAAGGCGAAGCACCTGCCCCGCTGACCCGGCGCGGCCCACGCCGGGTCGCACCCGACCTCGGACGGTCACCGGGCGAACGCGCCACGCGGTGTAGCGGCACCGCCACGGGCGCCCGCCCTAGACTGCGCGGCGCGGGCGGCGCTGAGGTTCGAGGGGGGTCGCAGTTGACCGACCACAGCGCGCGCACCGACCGCTCGTCGCCCCGCTCCGCCCCTCGCACCCCGGGTGACGACCCGCCGGCCCGCCGCTGGCCCCGGCGCGCCGTCCTCGCCGGCCTCGCCGGGACCGGCACCGCCGCCGCGGCGGCGGCCACCGTCCGCCTGCGGCCCACCGGCGACGTCGCCGGCGCCCCGCCCGCCCGCCGGGCCGCCAGCCCCCTCGACGGCGGCGGGTTCGCCGACCGCGACGAGAGCTTCGCCCGCTCGGCCGGGGCCACCCGCATCTCGGCGGTCTCGGCCGAGCCCGCCCTCGAGCACCCCACGCCGTCGGCCGCGGCCGCCGCCACCGCGGTGACGGCGCCGACCCTGCTCGACACGACCGATCCCGTGCTCCACCTGCTGCGGCGCACGACCTACGGCCCCACCCCCGAGCTCGTGGCCGAGGTCCACGCCGTGGGCATCGACGCCTGGCTCGAGGCCCAGCTCGACCCGATGTCGCTGCCCGACCCCGCCGACGACCTCGTCGCGGCGGCCCTCCCGCTGGCCTGGGCCGACCCGGCGACCGTGCGCCGCTCGATCGAGCCCCGGAGCTGGGAGGCCATGAGCCAGTGCAGCGTGGCCACGATGGCCCGGCAGATGTGGTCGACCCGGCAGCTCTACGAGGTCGTCGTCGAGCTGTGGGCCGACCACCTGCACGTGCCGACGCCGGGCGGCGTCAGCTGGGACACCGCGCCGGACTACCAGGCCACGGTCATCCGGGCGCACGCCCTCGGCCGGTTCGCCGACATGCTCGTGGCGTCGGCCCGCCACCCGGCGATGCTGCGCTGGCTCAACGCCGCCGAGTCGCGCAAGGAGGCGGTCAACGAGAACTACGGCCGCGAGCTGCTCGAGCTCCACACGGTCGGCGTGGCGTCGGGCTACACGGAGGAGGACGTGCGAGACAGCGCGCGCATCCTGACCGGCCGCACCGTGGCGGGTGAGGACGGCCCGGGCGAGCCGGGCTCGTTCCGCTACGACCCCGCCATGCACTGGGTGGGGCCCGTGCAGGTGCTCGGCTTCCGCCACGACAACGCCACGGCGGAGGGCGGGCTGGAGGTCGGCGACGCCTACCTGCGCTACCTGGCCGGCCACGAGGCCACCGCCCGCACGATCGCCCGCAAGCTGGCGGTGCGGTTCGTCAGCGACGACCCGCCGGCGTCGCTGGTCGACCGGCTCGCCGCCGCCTACCTCGACAACGACACGGCGATCGTCCCCGTGCTGCGGACCCTGTTCCGGTCGAGCGAGTTCTGGGCGGCGGTCGGGCAGAAGGTGCGCCGCCCGCGCGAGAACATCGCCGCCGCCGTGCGCGCCCTCGGGATCCGGCCCGAGCGGGACGTGTCGCCGACGCTGCGCCGGCTGTCGGACGCCACCTACCGGACGGGCCACCAGGCCATGCGCTGGCCGGCGCCGGACGGCTACCCGGACGTCCACGCCGCCTGGCGGTCGGCCGGCACGACGGTCGAGCTGTGGAACGTCCACCGGGCCCTCGTCGGCGGGTGGGACGACGGCCTGACGCAGCCCGACCCGCTCCGCCTCGTCGAGGGCCGGCCGGCCGGCACGGTCGGCGAGCTGGTCGACGGCCTGTGCCGCCGGCTCTGCTTCCAGACCTTCCGCCCCGAGCACCGCGAGGCCCTCGTCGAGGTCCTCGGCGGCGACCCGTCGGCCCCGGCGCCGTCGTCGCCGAACGGCGACCTGCTCGAGGTCGTGGCCCTCGTGCTCGACTCGCCGTACTTCGCGCTCCGCTGAGGTGACCGCCGTGACCACCGCACCCGCCCCGCCCCCCGACCGCCGGTCGCGCCGGGAGCGCCGGTGCGACCACCCGGACCACGGCGTCGAGCGCGACGGGCTCGACCCCCGGGGCCGCAGCCGGCGGCGGCTGCTCGTCGGGGCCGGCGCCGCCGGGCTCGCCCTCGGGACGGGCCTGGGCGGCGTGCGGGTGTCCTTCGCCGCGCAACCGTCCGGGGGCACGCTGGTCGTCGTCTTCCTGCGGGGCGGCATGGACGGCCTGTCGGCCCTGGTGCCGGCCGGCGACCCCCACCTCGCCGCCGCCCGCCCGGACATCGCGGTCCCGCAGTCGGCGGCCCTGCCGCTCGACCGGACGTGGGGCCTCCACCCGGCGCTGTCGTCCCTCCACGAGCTGTGGCGTCAGGGGCGGTTCACGGCGGTGCCCGCCGTGTCGACGCCCGACATCTCCCGCAGCCACTTCCAGGCCCAGGACTACCTCGAGCGGGGCGGCTCGGCCACCGGGGCGAGCTCGGGCTGGCTGAACCGGGCGCTCGAGGCGGCCGGGCCGGGGACGCCGCTGCAGGCGCTGACCGTCGGCAAGTCCACCGCCCGCTCCCTGGTGGGCGCGCGAGCGACCACCTCGCTGCGGGCCCTCGACGCCCTGACGCTCCGGATCGGCGACGACGCCCGCCGGGAGCGGGCCGTCCGGGCGTTGGAGGCGCTGCACGCCGGCGTCGACCACCCGCTGGCCGCCGACGCCGCCGCCGCCCTCGAGTCGCTCGGCGCGGCCCGGCTGGCGGCGGCGCTCGCCCCCGAGCCCGGCGCCGACTACCCCGACGACGACCCCGGTCCGCAGCTGCGCGACGTCGCCCGGCTGGTCAAGGCCGACGTCGGCCTGCGGGTGGCGTGCGTCGACGTCGGCGGGTGGGACACCCACGTCGGCCAGGGCGGCGTCGACGGCGGCACGATGGCCGACCGCCTCGGGGCCCTGGACCGGGCGCTCGGCGCGTTCGTGGCCGACCTCGGCCCCGCCGGGGACGCGGTGACCGTCGTCGTCATGACCGAGTTCGGTCGCCGGGTCGCGCAGAACGCCAACCGGGGCACCGACCACGGCCACGGCGCCGCCGTCCTGCTCGTGGGCGGCGGCCTGGCGGGCGGGCGGGTCCACGGCGCCTGGCACGGCCTCGCGCCCGACGTCCTGGACGACGGCGACGTCCCGGGGTGGAACGACTACCGGGACCTGCTGGCCGAGCTGGTCACGACGCGGCTGGGCGTGCCCGCCGGCGCGCTCGGCGACGTCTTCCCGGGGCACCGCCCGCAGCCGCTGGGCGTCACCGCCTGATCCGCCCCGACTGGCGCGGCGGGCTGACCACCGGTCAAGATCGGGCGTTCGGCGGGGAATGCGAGGAAGGCCCCGGCCGTTCACGTAGCATGCACGAGTTGCCGAGAGAACCGAGGTCACCGTTTGGCGAAGACAAAGGACGACGCGTTCATCCTCGAGGGACGGACTGAAGAGGCGCTGAAGGGCGGGCACTTCCGCATCGCGCTCGACAACGGGCACACCGTGCTCGGCCACCTGAGCGGCAAGATGCGGAAGAACCGGATCCGGATCCTCCCTGGCGACCGCGTGCAGGTCGAGGTCTCGGCCTACGACCTGACCCGGGGTCGCATCACCTACCGCTACAAGTGACGTGATCCTGCGGGGTCCGGGCACCGAGGGGTGCGCCGGGCCCGCACCGGATCGGGACCGCCGGTTGCGACCGGCGGTTCGCCGCGTTCGCGGGACTTGTCGCCCGCCCGTGGCGATGGGATGATCGTCCGGCACCTCACGCACCGGTGGCAGCAGCCACCGAGCGTGACCGAGAGCAGGGCGGGTCGATGATCAGCGACACGGAGTTCCCCCGAGTCGTCGCAGCAGCGGGCCAGGGCGAGGCGTGGGCGCTCGCTGCGCTCTACCGCTCCTACCAGCCCCTGCTGCTGCGCTACCTGCGGGCGCAGGAGGGGGACGCGGGCGACGACCTGGCCAGCGAGGCGTGGATCGGCGTGGCCCGGGGCCTCGCCCACTTCCAGGGCGACCAGAGCGCCTTCCGGAGCTGGCTGTTCACCATCGCGCGCCGCCGCCTGATCGAGTTCCGGCGCCGCAACACCCGCCGCCGCACCGATGCCGTCGCCTCCGACCGGCTCGACGACGTCGACCTCCGGAACCGGCTCGACCCGGAGGTCGACGTGCTCGACCGCCTGACCGCGCAGAGCGCCGTCGACGAGATGGTCGCCGGGCTGCCCCGCGACCAGGCCGAGGCGGTGCTGCTGCGGGTGGTCGGCGGGCTGCCGGTGGCCGAGGTCGCCCGGCTGATGGAGCGCAGCCCCGGCCACGTGCGCGTGCTGTGCCACCGCGCCCTGCGGAAGCTGGCCGAGCGCTACGGACCCGAGGTGCGGACGGCATGAGGGCCTCCTGGGACGAGCTGTGGGTCGACATGCTCCAGTTCGACCACGCCCTCGCGGATCGGGTGTGGGACGGCACGCTCGACGACCCCGACATGCCCGAGTGGTACGCCGAGCTGCGGGCGGCGATCCTGCGGGCCCGGGGGCCGGCCGAGCCCGACGAGGTGGCCGACGAGCGGGAGGTCGTGGCGGCCATGCAGCGCGCCGCGCGTGGCCGGCCCGTCGGGCGGGTGCCCCGCCGGCGCCGGCTCCGGACGATGGCGCGCCTGGCGGGGGTGAAGGCGGCGGCCGCCACGACCAGCGCGACGCTCGTCGGGGTGGCTGCGGCGACGACCGGGTTCGTCGCGGTGATGGCGCCCGCCATCGACCGTCACGTCGTGCCGATGGTGGAGCGGTCCCTGCTCCCGACCGTCAACGCGCCGCTGACGGTGGTGATCGAGGACGAGGACGACGCCCTGGATGCCGTCACGGTGACCCCGTGCCCCGCCCCCGGGTGCGTGATCGACGACGAGCGCCCGGTCGGGCCGCGCCCCGACGACGCCGCCCCGCCGGCTCCTGCGCCGGCCCCGGCGCCCGCCATGACGACGCCGCCGGCCGCCACGACGACGACGGTCCCGCCGGCCCCCGCCGAGGCGCCGGCGACGAGCGCCGACCCCGCCCTCGAGACCACCGAGGCCCTGCCCACGCCCGCCGAGCCGGCACCGGCCACGCCCGCGCCGACGGTGCCCGTCGAGCCGGCGCCGGTCGAGCCCGCCCCCGTCGCGCCGGCGCCCACGGACCCGGCGCCGCCGGCGGAGCCGGCACCCGTCGAGACGACCTCCGGCCCCGGCGACGCCCCGGTCACGCCCACCGACCCGGGCGCCGCCGACCCGCCGGCCGGCTCGGACGGTGCGCCCTCCGACCCCGTCACGGCGCCGGACGATCCCGGGCCGGCGCCCGACGAGCCACCGACCGGCGAGCCGGTGGCGGAGGACGGCGAGGCGCCGGGTGCCCCCGACGGCGGCCAGCCGGCCGACGGTGACGTCGGCCCGCCCGCCGACCCGGCGACGGCCGGGCCGACGACGGTGGACGGGCCGGTCGAGGGCTCGACGCAGGCCTGACCCGCCCGGCGGCGGCCGGTGCGCGCCGCCCCGGTCCCGTGGTGCACAATCGGGGCCCCACGTGGTGTCGGCCGTGGCGGCGGAGTGTTCGGGGGGAGTGCTCATGACCTCTGCGGATGACGGCGAGCCCAGGGAGCCGGGCGTCCCGGACGAGCGCCTCCAGCGGGCCTTCGACCGGGCAGCCCGCCTCGGCATCGACGTCGACCCCGCTCCCGAGCCCGAGCCCGACCCCGCCACCCGCGAGCGCGAGGCGGTGCGGGCGTTCACGGCCCTCCACCTGGGCACCGTCACCCCGGGGGCGGAGGCGCCGCCGGCCGGCGACCCCGACCCGCCGTCCGACGTGGCCGGCGCCACCGACGGCCCGGCCTCGACCACGGCCGACCAGGGCGGGCCCACCCCACCGCCGCCCGACGAGGGCCCCCTGCGCCCCGACGCCGTCCTGCGGGGGCGGAAGCTGAACGGTGAGGGCGGGGGCGAGCCCGTCGTCACCGGCGAGGTGCCCCGGGTCGAGATCGAGGTCGACGTCTCGCCCCCCGACGACGAGGCCGGCCGCCCGGCGAGCGCCGGCGACCCGGCCTCGGCGACCCGGGTCACGGCCCCCGACGTCGGCGACGTCGGCGCCGTCGACCGCTACCTGCTCGACCTCGGCGCGGTCGCGCTGGCGACCGGCGCCCTCGTCACGCCCTGGGTGTGGATGGCCGTCGTCGCCGTGGCGACCGGGCTCGCCATGGCCCACCGGGGCGCGGCGGCCGCGGGCGCCGGCCCTCGGGCGCTGGCCGGCCGGCTCGTCCGCTGGGTGGTCGGCTGGCTGCGGCCCCGGACCGCCGTCTGGGCGGCCGTCCTCGCCGTGCGGGTCGCCGTCCTGGCCGTGCTGGTCCCCGGCCTCGTCGGTGCCGCCTGGTGGGCGGCGCGCGAGGGCATCGACGGCACGCTCCTCGCCGCCCGGCTCGCCGTCTGGCGGCACGGGTTCCGGGTCGGCGCCGCCGTGATCTGCTACCTGCTCGTCGCCGGGGTGGGCGACGCCCACGAGCGGCGGGCGGCCGCGCTGCGGGCCGCGGCCCGCCGGGCGGGCACGCCGGCCACGGTCGCCGCGGCCGTCGGCACGGCGCTGGCCGCGTCCCTGGTCGTCGTGGTGGCGCCCCGGGCCGACGCCGGTCGGCTGGCGGGCGACGACGGCCTCGGCTGGCTGCCGCCCCGCCTGCGCGACGAGGCCGACCGGGTGCGCGACGACGTCGTCGCCGCCGAGCTGCACGCGGCGAGCGGGTGCCTCGCCGACCGCCAGGGTGTGACCTGGGACACCGACTACACGGCGGGCAACCCCATCGGCACCACCGACGTGGCCCGCCTCGTCGCCGTCGAGGGCCTGCCCACGCCCGGCCAGGTGGCCACCGCGGTGGCGGCGCTCCACAACCAGCTCGCCCCCTGGGTGGAGCAGGTCCACGTCGTGGCCGGCGACGTGCGCCTGGCCGTCGTCCACCGGTCCGACCTGCCCTCGGGCGAGCCGCTCGTCGACCCGGACCGGCTGCCGGACGCCGCCTCCACGGGGGCCGAGCTCCTCGCCGACGGCGCCGCCGACTTCGACCGCACCACGGCCCTGACCTGCGCCGGCGCCCCCCTGCCCTGACCGCCGCCGGGCCGGCGACCGCCCGCGCGCGACGGTGCAAGTGGTGCGCAACCGGTGTGCAAGCCGGCGCCGTCAACGTGGCGCCATGGAGATGGTCCCCCCTGCTCTCCGCCCCCCTGACCTGGTCGATCTCGCGGACGACCGCGCCACCGACGGTTCGCTCGTCGGGGCCAAGGCGGCCAACCTGGCCCGCGCCCGCCGGGCCGGCCTGCCCGTGCTCCCCGGGGTGGTGCTCACCACCGCCTGGGACGCCCGCGGCTGGTCGCACCCCTCGCGCAGCGACGACCCCGGCCCGCCCCGCACCGCCTGGGAGCGGATGACCGACGGTGGCCACCGGCGGGTGGTCGTCCGGTCGTCCTCGACCGACGAGGACGGCGGCTCGTCCTCGATGGCCGGCGTGTTCGAGTCGGTCCTCGACGTCGTGACCTGGGACGACTTCGTGACGGCGGTCGACCGGGTGCTCGACTCCGGCCGGCGGGCGGCGGTGCCCGACGCCCGCATGGCCGTGCTCGTCCAGCCCCAGCTCCGCCCCCGCTGGGGTGGCGTCCTGTTCGGCGCCGACCCGGTGTCCGGCCGGGCCGACCGGCTGCTCGTCTCGGCCGTCGAGGACGGGCCCGACCGCCTGGTCAGCGGCCTGGACGACGGCTGGACCGCCGTCCTGTCCCGGCGCGGCCGGGTCCTGGAGGTGCGGGGCACCGGCGGCACCCCCCTCCCCCGCCCGCACCTCCGGGCCCTCGCCCGGCTGGCGGCCCGGGCCGCCGGCGCCTTCGGCGGACCCCAGGACGTCGAGTGGGCCATCGACCACGACGGCACCGTCTGGCTGCTCCAGAGCCGCCCGATCACGACCCTGACCGGCACGGCCACCGGGCCCGTCCTGGGCACCGGGCCGCTGGCCGAGACCTTCCCCGAGCCGCTCAGCCCGCTCGAGGTCGACCTGTGGCTCCGGCCGCTCGGCGAGGGCGTCGAGCAGGCCCTGCTGCTCACCGGCACGGCCTCGGCCCGGGCCCTGCGCCGCTCGCCGGTCGTGCGGGAGGTCGACGGCTGGCCGGTCGCCGACCTCGTGCGCCTCGGCGTGGCCCCCGAGCGGCACCGCTGGCTGCGACGCCTCGACCCCCGACCCCCGGCGCGACGGGTCGGCGCGGCGTGGCGCACCGGCCGCCTCGGCCGGGCGCTGCCCGCGCTGGCCCGGGACGTCGTCGAGCAGGTCGACGCCCACCTCGCCGCCGTGCCCCCGCTGCACGAGCTGTCCAACGGCGAGCTGCTCTCGGTGCTCGACAACGGGCGCACCGCGCTGCGGGCGCTGCACGGCTACGAGGCCCTGGCCGGCATGCTCGTGCCGGCCGACGGCGAGACGGTGACGGCGGCGGCGCTGGCGCTCACCGCGGTGGCCGAGGCGCGGGCCGAGGGCGTCGACCTCGACGAGCTGGTCGCCCGCGACCCGGTCGTGCTGGCGCTCGCACCACCCCGCGTCGGCGCCGACGTCGCCGTCCAGCTCGGGCCGGTCGACACCATCGACCTGCGGGACGGCGCCCCGACGCTCGTCCCGGTGGCCGAGCCGGCCGACGAGGCCGCGGTCGTCCGGGAGGCCCTCCGCCTCCGCGCCCGCTGGGTGCAGGAGCTGACCGCCCGCGCCGCGTGGGAGCTCGGCGCCCGGCTCGTGCGGGTCGGCGTGCTCGACGACCGGGCCGACGTGCGCCGGATGACGGTGGACGAGCTGCGGGCCGCCGTCCGGTACCGCACCGTCCCCGCCGACCTGCTCGACCGGTCCGACCCGGCGATGGACCGCCCCCGGCCGCTCCCGGCCCGCTTCCGCCTGACCGGGGCCGGCGTGCCGGTCGCCGTCGCCGCCCCGACCGCCGACGCCGCGGGCGTGGGCGCCGGCGGCGGCGTCGGGTCCGGCCCCGTCCACCTCGGCGACGACCCGCCCGCCGGCGCGGTGCTGGTCGTGGCCCACCTCGACCCCCGGCTGGCCACGGTCGTGCCCCGGCTGGGCGGCCTGGTGGCCGAGACCGGCAGCCCGCTCAGCCACCTGGCCATCCTGGCCCGGGAGCACGGCGTGCCGACCGTCGTCGGCCACGAGGGCGCGACGACCCGCTACAGCACCGGCCAGACGGTCGAGGTCGACGGCACGACCGGCACGGTCCGCGTCCTCGAGGGCGCCGGCACCGACCGGCCGCCGGCGGCGACGCCCACCGGGCCCGAGGCGCCGGCCGACCCGGCGGCCGAGCCGGTCGGGGACCCCGAGGCCCCGGCCGCGGCCGGGAACGGCGACGGCCGGCACCCCGCCCGGGTCGTGCCGCTGCCCCGGCGGGTGGTGGTCAGCCTCCCGCCCGACCCCGACGACCCCACGACGGACCACGGTGACGGCCGGTCCGACGGCGACCGCACCGGCACCGTCATCCCGATCGGAGCCCGACGATGACCCGCCTCCTGCGCAACCTGCTCGGCGCCGTCACCCTGGCGGCCTCGGGGACCTACACCTTCGTCTACCTGTACCGGTGGGAGTGGAACCGGGCCATCATGTCGGCGGCCATCTTCGTGGCCGCCGAGGTGGCCCTCGTCGGCTCGCTGCTCGTCCAGCGGCTGAAGCGCGTCAGCGACCGGCTCGACGCCCTGGACGGCGACGCCCGCCGGGCCGCGGGCACCGGCGTGCGCCTCGCCCGCATCCGCGAGGCGGCGCCTCCGCCCCGCCGGAGCTTCGCCTGGCTCGCCGACCCGGGCCGGATGAACGTCTTCGTGCCCGTGCTCATGGGCGCCGGCGTGCTGCTCTCCGGCGTCGCCTGGGTGGTCGAGCGCGTCGCCCGGGCCACGGTCACGCCGGTCGCCGAGCGGGGCCTCGCCGCCCAGCTCGACGGCTTGGCGCTGCCCGCGGAGGGCTTCGTGGCCGCCGAGCCGAGCCCCCTCGAGGTCCTGCGGGGCCCGGTGGGGAGGCGGCCGTGAAGGCCCTCCTGGCCGTCGTCGTGGCGGTCGGCGGTGTGCTCGGGGTCGGCGAGCTGGCCGACCTGACGCAGAACCGCCCCGACCCCGTCGTCGAGGGCAGCGTCACGACCGTCGTCTTCGACGTCGGCACCCGCCGGTACCGCGGCACCGACGACGAGGCGGCCGCCGCCCTGTGGGCGGTCTGCGCGGCCTCGGTGTCGGGCACGGCCACCGGCCCGACCGCCACGGCCGACGGCGCCTACCGGGTCGAGATCAGCCCCGCCATCGGCACCAACGGGCGCAAGCGCCTGGTCGGCTGCCTCGAGGACGGGACCCTCGACCGGGTCCGGGGCCACGTCGAGCACGTCGAGTCGGTGGCGGCCGGCTGACCGCGCCGCCGCCGGCAGGGTCGCCCCGGTCGGGCGTCCCGGACAGGGGGCGGGATGCCCGACCGGGAGCGAGGGCCCGTGCAAGCTCCTCGCCCCCGGTCCGACGCCGCGCGGGACTACCCGCCCGGCGGCGCGGCGATCCCTCGGGGCCGCCCGCGCCCCGCGCCGGGGCGGTCAGCGTCGCCGGTCGAAGCGGGTGACGACCTCGACGTGGGGCGTGTGCGGGAAGGCGTCCACCAGGGTGGACGCCACCGGCTCGTAGCCCGCCTCGGCCAGCAGCCGGACGTCGCGCCCGAGCGCGCCGGCGTCGCAGCTCACGAGCACGACCCGCCGGGCGCGGGTGGCGGCGACCACCCGGACCCCGGCGTGCCCCAACCCGGCCCGGGGCGGGTCGGCGACGACGACGTCCGTGCGCCGCGGGTGCCAGCGGGCGACGTCGCTGCGCACCACCCGGGCGTCCAGCCCCCGCAGGTTGACCCGGGCGTCGGCCACGGCCGAGGCGCTCGCCTCGACGAGCTGGACCCGGGCCCGGCGGCCGACGGTGGCCGTGAACAGGCCGACGCCGCCGTAGAGGTCGGCGAACCGGTCGCCCTCGCCCACCCCGGCGGCCGCGGCGACGGCGTCCACCAGCGCCCCGGCGGCCGCCGGGCCGGACTGGAAGAACGACCGGGCCGACACCCGGAAGCGCACGCCGGCCACCTCCTCGTGCAGCCACGCCCGCCGCCCGGCCGCCAGCTCGGCGCCGGTCACGACCCGGACGCCCGCGGGCACCGCCACGTCGCCGGCGTCGACCGGCGCCCCACCCGGCCCGTCGACGACGACCAGGCGCTCGCCGGTGGCCGCACCCGCCCGGACCGTCACCTCGGCGCCAGGCGGGAAGGCGCCCTCCCGCAGCACCTCGGCCACCAGCGGGTGGGCCACGAGGCAGCCGGGGACGGGGACGAGGTCGTGGCTGCGGCGACGCCGGAGGGCGAACCGTCCCTCCCCGTCGGCGACGCCGCGCAGCGTCGTGCGGGCGCCCGCGGCCGGCAGCGGCGGCCCGGCCTCGACGACCGGGTCGGCGACGCCGCCCAGCCGGCGCAGCGCGTCGGCCACGACCTCGGCCTTGAGCGCCACCTGCGCGCCCGGCGCGACGTGCTGCCAGCCGCAGCCCCCGCACCCGGCGGCCACGAACGGGCACGGCGGCACCACCCGGGACGGGCTCGCGTCGAGCACGTCGACGGCCACCGCCCGCGCGTGGTCGCGCCGCTCGGCCACCAGCTCGGCCGCGACCCGCTCGCCGGGCAGGCCGCCCTCGACGAACACGACGCGGCCCGACGGCTCGCGGGCCAGCCCGTCGCCGCCGACGGCGACGCCGGAGATCCGCAGCTGCATCGCCGGGCCCTGCACGGCGCCCACCCTAGGATGGACGACGTGGACTCCCCCGCCGCCCCGCCCGGCCCCCGCCCGATCGAGATCGCGCCGTCCGTGCTGCCGGCCGACTTCTCCCGGCTCGGGGAGGAGGTCGTGGCGCTCGAGAAGGCCGGGGTCGACCGCATCCAGTGGGACGTCATGGACGGGCGCTTCGTGCCCAACCTCACCTTCGGCCCCGACGTCATCGCCGCCTGCCGGCCGCACGTCGAGGTCCCGTTCGAGGCCCACCTCATGGTCGAGGAGCCCGACCAGCTCGTCCACCGCTACGTCGAGGCCGGCTGCTCGCTGCTCATCATCCACGCCGAGTCGACCCGGCACCTGCACCGGTCGCTCGGCCGGGTCCGCGAGCTCGGCGCGCAGGCCGGCGTCGCCCTCAACCCGGGCACGCCGGCCGAGGCCGTGGCCAACGTGCTCGACCTGTGCTCGCTGGTGCTGGTCATGACCGTCAACCCCGGCTTCGGGGGGCAGGACTACATCCCGACGATGGAGCCGAAGATCGCCCGGGTCCGCCGCATGATCCTCGAGGGCGGCCACGACTGCGACCTCGAGGTCGACGGCGGCATCGGCCCCGCGACCGTGCAGGGGGCCACCCGCGCGGGGGCCAACGTCCTCGTCGCCGGATCGGCGCTCTACCGCGACCCGCTGGGCCTCGAGCACGCCGTGACCGAGCTGCGGGCCCTGGCGACCGCGGCCCAGCCCGACACCGGCTGACCACGTCGACCACCCTGCCCACCCTCACGAGGAGGCCCGATCACGATGTCCGACTTCATCGACAAGGCGAAGGACCTCGCCAAGGACCTGACCCACAAGGCCCGGGAGGCGGTCACCGACCACGCCGACACCATCGAGGGCGGCATCGACAAGGCGGCCAAGTTCGTCGACGAGAAGACCAAGGGCAAGTACGCCGACAAGATCGAGACGGTCCAGGCCAAGGCCCGCGAGGCCGTCGAGAAGCTGGCCGCCGGCAAGGAGGGGGGCGGCGGGGACGGCACGGGCGGTGCCGAGCCGGACGCCGACGAGGGCGCCGGCTGACCGTCGGGGCCGTCGGGGGCGGGCCCGGCCGGGCGCGGCCGGTCAGATGATCTCGCCGCGCTTGACGATGACGTGGTCGATGATGCCGTACTCCTTCGCCTGCTCGGCGGTGAACCACCGGTCGCGCTCGGAGTCGGCCAGGATCTGCTCGACCTTCTGCCCCGTGTGGTAGGCGATCCGCTCGGCCATCAGCTTCTTCACGTAGAGCAGCTGCTCGGCCTGGATGGCGATGTCGGCCGCCTGGCCCCGGATGCCGCCCGAGGGCTGGTGCATCATGATGCGGGCGTGCGGCAGCGCGTAGCGCTTGCCCTTGGCCCCGGCGCACAGCAGGAACTGCCCCATCGACGCCCCGAGCCCCATGCAGACCGTGGCCACGTCGGGCTCGATGAACTGCATGGTGTCGTAGATGGCCATGCCCGCCGTCACCGACCCGCCCGGGCTGTTGATGTACAGCCAGACGTCGCGCTCGGGGTCGTCGCCCGCCAGGTAGAGCATCTGGGCGCAGATGACGTTGGCGATGTCGTCATCGACCTCGGTGCCGAGGAAGATGATGCGCTCCCGCAGCAGGCGGTTGAAGATCTCGTGCGTCGGGTTGACGAGCGACGTGGTCTGTGCGGTCGGGGTGATGAGGCTCACGGCCGCAGAGGGTAGCGGCGTCGGGCCCCGACTCCGGCGCCGCGCCCGACGCTCCCGTCCGAGCGCCCCCGCCGGGGCACCTATCCTGGGCCCCCGCCGGGCGACGGGGCCCGGCGAGCGCACGCACGGGCCGGCGTAGCCCAACGGCAGAGGCGCGTCCCTTAGGAGGACGTCAGTGTGGGTTCGAATCCCACCGCCGGCACCCCCTCGGCCTCAGCCGTGGACGGGGTCGCCCGGTCGCCAGTCGTCGGGGACGGCGTCCGGGGCGAGGCCGAACCGCCCGGTCGGCGCCCCGTGGCTGCCGCCCAGCAGCGGCACCACGGCCGAGAACGCCAGCCGCCGGGACTCGGCGGTCCGCTCGCAGTTGACGCCCTCGGGCTCGGCCTCGCCCGAGTAGAAGCGCAGGGCGGCGACGAAGTCGGCGCACCGCCGGGCGTCGCGCCGCTCGGTCGGCTCGTAGCCGACCGCGATGTTGACCGCCGCCATGTCGCGGGCGTCGGCCGCCACGTTGACGTCCCGGGCGACGGTCCAGTACCAGGCGGCGATGGCCGGGCTGGCCAGGCCGTGCAGCGCCAGGTCGGGGTTGCCGACCAGGTCGAGCCCGAGGTCCTCGGCGGCGGCGCGGTAGTTGTGCTCGCCGGTGAGCTGGATGAGGCCCCGGCCCCGCCAGCGGCTGTCGTCGCCCGCCTCGACGGCGTCGACCCGGAACCCGCTCTCGTTGCGGAGCGTGGCGAGGAACGCGGCCTTGCGCTCCGGCGTGCTGATGCCGGCCCGCAGCATGGCGGCGTTGAGGGCGGGCAGTCCCTCGGCGACGGCGGCCTCGTCGGGCAGCGGGCCGAAGATCTGGCTGAGCTCCTCGAGCGTGACGAGCTCGCGCCCGTTCCAGTCACCGGCGACCGGCAGCGCGCCGGGCAGGGCGCCGACCTCGACCACCCGGATGCCACCCGGCGCCTCCGGGTCGCCGCCGGGCAGCTCGAAGGTGCCCGTGTCGCGGCGCAGCACGGCGACGTCGTCGCGGCCGTCGCCGTCCCAGTCCCCGGCCACCGGCAGGACCTCGGGGCCCCAGGCGGCGGCCCGGGTGGGCGGCAGCGGCGTGCCGTCGTCGTCGACCCGGGCGACGACGCCGTCGGCCTGGCGGTAGACGCCCACCGCGTCGCGGCCGTCGCCGTCCCAGTCGCCCACGACCGGGAACGTGTCGTCGCGGCCGGGGTCACCGACCGCGACCGGCGCGGAGGCCCCGCCCCCGCTGACCAGCACGACGAACGTCGCGTCGGCCCGGCGGTAGAGGCCGACGGTGTCACGGCCGTCGCCGTCGAAGTCGCCGGCCACCGGCCAGACGTCGGTGCGCCCGGGCTCGCCGAAGGGGATGGGCTCGATGGGCCGGCCCTCGTCGTCGAGCAGGCGGAAGGTGGCGTCCGACCGGCGGTAGACGCCGAGCGAGTCGCGGCCGTCGCCGTCCCAGTCGCCGGCCACCGGCACCTCGTCGCCGGCGACGTCGGGGTGGACGAGGTCGGGCAGCGGCGAGCCGACCTCGGTGCGCCGGCCGAAGGTGGCCGCGTCCGGCCGGTACCAGCCGACGCCGTCGGGCCCGCCGTCGACGGGCACCTGCACCCAGCGCCGCACGTAGGGGAACGGGTTGACCGTGCAGGGCTCGGCGCTGGACAGCTCGCCGCAGACGTTGACCTGGAAGTGGACGTGCGGGGGCGTCGTGCGGGCGTTGCCCGTGCGGCCGACGCGGGCGATGGGCTGCCCCCGGACGACCCGCTGGCCCTCGACCACGAGGTTGGCCGAGTTGTGGGCGTAGTAGTAGGCGACGCCCGAGTCGCCCCGCAGCCAGACCGTCAGCCCGCCGAGCCCCTCGTCGACGTCCTGGACCTTGGCGATGACACCGGACTCGACGGCCACGAGCGGCGCACCCTGCGCCGCCATGATGTCGACGCCCTTGTGCCGGCGCCGGCAGCCGTCCCGGCAGGCGTGCCACGAGTCGCTGAAGCCGACCTCGTGGGGTAGCGCGACGGGGAAGACGTTGTCGGCGGGCGGGCGCGCGGTGGCCGGCTCCCCGCCGCCCTCCTGGGCGTCGACCGGGGTCGCGGCGGCGCCGACGAGCAGGGCCGCCACGACGACCCCGACCGACCACCGCGCACGGCGGCAAGCGCCCGTCACCCCGTCCGACCCTGGCACGTGACCGTCCTTCCCACAGCGGCGCCGCGGCACGGCACAGACACTAGGGAGCCGGGACCTCCTCGTGCGGTCGCCCTCGGGTGAGGGCGGCGGAAGCTTCGTACGGCGGCCGTGCGAACACTGTGCGTGAGGCTACCGCCACCCTGGTGACGCGCGTCAACGGGCGGTGCGGCCGCGCCGGGCGCGCCGCGCGGCGCTACCGTGCCGGCGTGGCGTCCGACGAGGTCACGGTCACCGCCGCCGGGCGGGAGGTCCGCATCACGAGCCCGGGCAAGGTGTTCTTCCCCCGGCGCGGCGAGACCAAGCTCGACCTCGTCCGCTACTACCTGGCCGTCGAGGAGCCGATCATGCGGGCGATGCAGGGGCGGCCGACGCTCATGCAGCGCTTCCCCGAGGGGGTGGGCGGGCCGTCGTTCTTCCAGAAGCGGGTGCCCGACAACGTCCCCGACTGGCTGCAGACGACGGTCGTCGAGACCGTGAACGGCACGCCGTCCCGGGCCCTCGTCGCCGCGGACGTCGCCCACCTGCTCTGGGCGGTCAACCTCGGCTGCCTCGGCTTCCACGTCTGGCCCTACCGGGCCGACACCGCGGACGCCGACCACGTCGACGAGCTGCGGCTCGACCTCGACCCCCAGCCCGGCACCGGCTTCGCCGAGGCGGTCGAGGCGGCCGTCGAGCTGCGGGCCCTGCTCGACGAGCACGGCATCACCGCCCACCCCAAGACGACGGCCAGCCGAGGGCTGCACGTCTACGTACGGCTCGAGCCCCGCTGGACCTCCTACCAGGTGCGGGCGGCCGCGGTCGCCGTCGCCCGCGAGCTGGAGCGGCGCCGGCCCGACCTCGTCACCGCCGCGTGGTGGAAGGAGGAGCGCGGGCGGCGGGTCTTCGTCGACTACAACCAGAACGCCCCCCACAAGACCGTCTTCGGCGCCTGGTCGGTCCGGGCCCGGGTGGGCGCCCAGGTGTCGACGCCCCTGACCTGGGACGAGCTGCCCGACGTCGACCCCGACGAGCTCACCATCGCCACGGTGCCGGCGCGCCTCTGCCGCCTCGGCGACCCGTGGGCCGGCATGGCCGCGCACCCGCAGCCGCTGGAGCCGCTCCTCGAGATGCACGAGCGCGACATGGCGGCCGGTCTGATGGACGCGCCCTGGCCGCCCGTCTACCCGAAGCAGCCGAACGAGCCGCCCCGGGTCGCGCCCAGCCGGGCCCGCCGCCCCGACTGACGGGCGGGACCCCGCCGCCGGCGCGACCCCGGGCGGGCCGCGCCTAGTGTCCGCCGGCGATGTTCATCACCAACCACGCGCTCGCCGGGGCGCTCATCGGCCTCGTGGTCCCCCACCCGGGCGCGGCCTTCGTCGCCGGGCTCGCCTCGCACGTGGCGATGGACCGGGTGCTCCACTGGGGCGACGAGCGCGTCGGCTGGGACGACTTCGTGCGGGTGGCCCGCGTCGACGGCACCGTCGGCCTCGGCGTCAGCGGGCTGGCGCTGGCCGCCGCCGTGCCGGCGCTCGCCCGCCCCTCGGTGGCCGCCGGCATCGCCGGGGCGTGCCTCATCGACATGGACAAGCCCGGTCGCCACTTCCTCGGCCGCTCCCCCTTCCCCGCCGCCGTCGACCGGTTCCACTCCCGCATCCAGAACGAGCGCCCGATCGGCCTCGTCGTCGAGGCGCTGGCCGCCGCCGGCCTGGCCACCGCGCTCGTCGCGCTCCGGCGCCGCCGCCGGCGCGCCGCGACACCGCCGGGACGCGTCGCGGGGGTCGGCGCGGATCCGGCGGGGTAGTCGCTACGGTGCGAGCGGACCGACACGCCCCGGAGGTCAGACATGCCTGCGATCGACGTTCGTGGAACCCTCGAGGTCGGCGGTGAGCGCTACGAGATCCACCGCCTGAGCGCGCTCGGCACGGACGTCTCGCACCTCCCGTACTCGCTGAAGGTCCTGCTCGAGAACCTGCTGCGCCACAACGACGGCGTACGGGTCACCGACGACGACGTCGAGGCGCTGGCCCGCTGGTCGGGCGGCCGGGGCGAGGCCCGGGAGATCTCCTTCCTGCCGGCCCGGGTGCTGATGCAGGACTTCACCGGCGTGCCCGCGGTCGTCGACCTCGCGGCCATGCGCCACGCCGTCGCCGAGCGGGGCGGCGACCCCGACACCCTCGACCCGCTCATCCCCGCGGACCTCGTCATCGACCACTCGGTGCAGGTCGACGTGTTCGGCCGGCCGGACGCGCTGGCCCGCAACGCCGAGCGCGACTACGAGCGCAACCTCGAGCGCTACCAGTTCCTGCGCTGGGGCCAGCAGGCCTTCGGGCGCTTCTCGGTCGTGCCGCCGGCCACCGGCATCTGCCACCAGGTCAACCTCGAGTACCTCGCCACCGTCGTCACCGTCCGCGACGGCGTGGCCTTCCCCGACACGCTGGTCGGCACCGACTCGCACACGCCGATGGTCAACGGGCTCGGCGTGCTCGGCTGGGGCGTCGGCGGCATCGAGGCCGAGGCGGCGCTGCTCGGCCAGCCGATCTCCATGCTCGTCCCCGAGGTCGTCGGCTTCCGGCTGTCGGGCGAGCTGCCGGAGGGCTCGACCGCCACCGACCTCGTCCTCACGGTCACCAACATGCTCCGCGAGCACGGCGTCGTCGGGCGCTTCGTCGAGTTCTACGGCCCCGGCGTGGCCAACGTGCCGCTCGAGAACCGGGCGACGATCGGCAACATGTCGCCCGAGTACGGCTCGACCGTCACGATCTTCCCGATCGATGACGAGACCCTGCGCTACCTGCGCTTCACCGGCCGGCCCGACGACCTCGTGGCGCTGGTCGAGGCCTACGCCAAGGAGCAGGGCCTCTGGCACGACCCCGCGGTCGAGCCGACCTTCACCGAGACGCTCGAGCTCGACCTGTCCACCGTCGAGCCGTCGATCGCCGGCCCGTCGCGCCCCCAGGACCGCGTGCCCCTGCGGGACGCCAAGCGGTGCTTCGCGGCGGCGCTCGTCGAGTCGCTGCCCGAGGAGGCGACGGCGGGTGCCGGAGCCACGCCGGTGTCGATCGGCGGCTACGACCTGGAGGACGCCCAGTCGTTCCCGGCCAGCGACCCGCCCTCGGCGGCGCTCGACGGTGCGGCCGACGCGCACGGCGGCGGCGAGCCCGCCACCGCCGGGGGCTGCGCGCCCGAGGAGGAGCGCCCCCACAAGCGGGTCCGGGTGCGGCTCGACGCCACCTCCGGCCTCGACGAGGAGGTCGAGGTCGAGCTCGACCACGGCCACATCGCCATCGCCGCCATCACCAGCTGCACCAACACCTCGAACCCGCAGGTGATGGTGGCCGCCGGCCTCGTGGCCCGGAAGGCGGCCGAGCGGGGGCTGACCCGCAAGCCGTGGGTGAAGACGTCCCTCGCGCCCGGCTCCAAGGTGGTCGTCGACTACCTCGAGCGGGCGGGCCTGCTGCCCGACCTCGCCAAGCTCGGCTTCGACGTCGTCGGCTTCGGCTGCACGACCTGCATCGGCAACTCGGGGCCGCTGCCGCCGCCGATCGCCGAGGCGGTCCGCGAGCACGGCCTGGCGCTCGTGTCGGTGCTGTCCGGGAACCGCAACTTCGAGGGCCGCATCAACCCCGACGTGCGGATGAACTACCTGGCCTCCCCGCCGCTCGTCGTGGCCTACGCCATCGCCGGGACGATGGACCTCGACCCGATGACCGAGCCCCTCGCCACCGCGCCCGACGGCACGCCGGTCTACCTGCGGGACATCTGGCCCTCCTCGGCCGAGGTCAACGAGGTCATCGAGCGGTCGCTGGCCTCGGAGATGTTCCGCGAGGCCTACGGCCACGTGTTCGAGGGCGACGACATGTGGCGCAGCCTCCCGGTCCCCGAGGGCGGCGCCTACGAGTGGTCGGACACCTCGACCTACGTCCGCCGGCCGCCGTACTTCGACGGCATGCCGGACGACCCGCCCCCGCTGACCGACATCGAGGGCGCCCGCCCGCTCGCCTACCTGGGCGACAGCGTGACGACCGACCACATCTCCCCCGCCGGGGCCATCCACCCCGACAGCCCGGCCGGGCGGTGGCTGATCTCCCAGGGCGTCGAGCCGGCCGACTTCAACTCCTACGGCTCGCGGCGGGGCAACCACGAGGTGATGATCCGGGGCACGTTCGCCAACGTGCGCATCCGCAACAAGCTCGCCCCCGGCACCGAGGGCGGCGTCACCGTGCACGCGCCCTCGGGCGAGCAGATGACGATCTACGAGGCCGCCGAGCGCTACCGGTCCGAGGGCGTCCCGCTCGTCGTGCTGGCGGGCAAGGAGTACGGATCGGGGTCGTCCCGGGACTGGGCGGCCAAGGGCACGGCGCTGCTCGGCGTCCGGGCGGTGATCGCCGAGAGCTTCGAGCGCATCCACCGCTCCAACCTCATCGGCATGGGCGTGCTGCCCCTGCAGCTCGCCGAGGGCTCGCTCGCCGACGCCGGGGTCGACCCCGACGTGGCCCGCGGCGCCACCTTCGCCGTGCGGGGCCTGGCCGGCGCCGACCCGGCCTCGCTGATCGGCGCCCGGCTCGAGGTCGAGGTCACCACCGAGGACGGGCGGACGATCGCCGTGCCGGTCGTCGCCCGCATCGACACGCCGACCGAGGCCGCCTACTACCAGCACGGCGGCATCCTCCACTACGTGCTGCGCCAGCACCTGGCCGGCGCCCGGGGCTGACGGGCCCGGGCGCCCGCACCCGATCAGTCGACCAGGTGGCGGGCCAGCTCCCGGAAGGCCCGGCCCCGGTGGCTGAGCGCGTGCTTCTCCGCCGGGGTCATCTCGGCGAAGGTCCGGCCGTCGCCCTCGACCGGGACCATGATCGGGTCGTAGCCGAAGCCGCCCGTGCCCCGCGGCGCGTGCGCCACGACGCCCTCGACGGTGCCCCGCACGACCATCTCCCGGGGGGCCGGCCCGGGCCACACGACCGCCGCGGCGCAGACGTAGCGGCAGGTGCGCCGCTCGTCGGGCACGCCCTCGAGCTCCCGCAGCACCCGGGGGATCCAGTCGCCCTCGGCCGCCCACCGGGCGGAGCGGACGCCGGGCGCGCCCCCGAGGGCGTCGATCTCGATGCCGGAGTCGTCGGCGATCGCCACCTCGCCCGTCGCCGCGGCCACCGCCCGGGCCTTGATCAGGGCGTTCTCCTCGAAGGTCTCGCCCGTCTCCTCGACCCCGGGGTCCCGGCCCTCGACCCGCCAGGCCGGGCCGAGGATGTGCTGGACCTCCTCGACCTTGTGGGGGTTGCCGGTGGCCAGGAAGATGCGGGCGCTCACGGCTCCGGTTCCGGCGGCGCGACGACCGGCCGGAAGGGCGGCGGCTCGGCGACGACCTGCTGCTGGAGGGCGATGATCCGGGCGATGCCCTTCTCGCCGAGGGCCAGCATCCGGTCCAGCTCGGCCCGCCCGAACGGGTGGCCCTCGGCCGTGCCCTGCACCTCGACGTAGCGGCCCTCCGAGGTCATGACGAGGTTCATGTCGACCTCGGCCGTCGAGTCCTCCTCGTAGGGCAGGTCGAGCACCGGCTCGCCCCGCACGACGCCGACCGAGACCGCGGCGCAGAACGCGGTCAGCGGGTGCTCCTCGACGACCCCCTGCGCCACCAGCCGGGTGAGCGCGTCGTGCAGGGCGACGTAGCCACCGCAGATGGCGGCCGTGCGGGTGCCGCCGTCGGCCTGCAGCACGTCGCAGTCGACGATGACCTGCCGCTCGCCCAGCCGCTCCATGTCGCACACCGACCGCAGGGCCCGCCCGATCAGCCGCTGGATCTCCTGGGTGCGGCCCGACGGCCGGCCGTCGCGCACCTCGCGCCGCACCCGCTCGGGCGACGAGCCGGGGAGCATCGAGTACTCGGCGGTGACCCAGCCCGTGCCGTTGCCCCGCATCCAGCGGGGCACCTCCTCGTCGATCGAGGCCGTGCACAGCACACGGGTCCGCCCGAAGCTGACCAGGCACGAGCCGGCCGCCATCTCGGTGAAGTCGCGCTCGAAGGTGACCGGCCGCAGCTCGTCGGGTGCTCGTCCGTCGGGTCGCATCGCCAGCACCGTAACCAGCGGGCCCGCGCCGCCGCAGGGCGGAGCGCCCCGGGCGTCCGGGCGGCTCCCGCCGGTCAGACGGTGAAGGTCGTCCCCGGGGCGGCCAGCTCGATCGGGCCGTCGAAGGCGGCGGCCGCCCGGCGCCGCTGGTCGGCCGGGTCGACCCCCGGCGTCACGTGGGTGAGCACCAGCCGGGCGGCGCCGACGGCCGTGGCCAGCGCCCCCGCCTGGCGGGCGGACAGGTGCTGATGGCGGTTCTCGGCCTCGGGCGGGAACGAGGCCTCGCACAGGAAGGCGTCGACGCCGCCGCCGACCCCGTGGCCGTCCCAGGCCGGGCCGGTGTCGGCGCTGTAGAGCAGCGAGCGGCCGGCGCCGTCGACCCGTACGGCCAGCGTCTCGACCGGGTGGTCGGTGCGGCTGAAGCGCAGGGACAGGTCGCCGACCGTCACGCGCGAGCTCTCGTCGACCGTGTGCCAGCGCAGCGTCGGCTCGAGCTGGCCGATGAGCACCCGGGCGGCGGCCAGCGTGCCGGCCGTCCCGTAGACCGGCAGGTCGGCGAGGTCGAGCACGTAGCGCATGGCGTTGCGCAGGATCGGCAGGTCGAGCCAGTGGTCGGGGTGCTCGTGCGAGAGGACGACGGCGTCGAGGTCGGCGATGGCCACGTGCCGCTGCAACGCCGCCAGCGTCCCCGAGCCGAGGTCGACGATCAGCGTCGCCGACGGCGAGCGGACGAGGTAGCCGCTGCACGCCTGGCCCGGGCCGGGGTAGGTGCCGGACGAGCCCAGCACGGTGACGCGCAGGTCGCCTGCGTGCGGTCGGTCCACCCCCGGCAGGTTAGGCGTCGGGCTGGCCGATCCCGGGGCGCCCGTCGTAGAGTGGGCGGCTCGGAAGGGGAGTAGCCCCTCGACGGCCGTTCGACACGCTGGCGGATACCCGCCCGGGCGGTCGGCCCGCACCCGCGGGTGGGCGAGACCTTCGACATCGGACGCACGACGCCGTCCGGGTCGAGGTCCGCGTGCCCCGGTCCGGACGGACCGGACCGGAGGACGAGGCACGTTGGACGCACTCTTCGCCGCCCTGGCCCTGGTGTTCGTCGCCGAGCTCGGCGACAAGACCCAGCTCGTGGCGCTCGGCTTCGGCGCCCGCCACCGCCTCGCCCCCGTGCTGGCCGGCGTCACCCTCGCCTACATGGCGACCAACCTGCTGTCGGTGGTCGTCGGCGGCCTGCTCGGCGCGACGCTGCCGACCCGGGCCATCGGGCTGGGCGGCGGGCTGCTCTTCCTGGGCTTCGCCGCCTGGACGCTGTGGCGGGGCGAGGCCGAGGACGAGGAGGCCGGCGCGGCGGCGAGCGGGCGGTCGATCCTGCTGTCGGTGTCGGCGGCGATGTTCGTCGCCGAGCTGGGCGACAAGACGATGCTGGCCACCGCCACCCTGGCCGCCCAGGGCAACCCGGTCCTGGTGTGGATCGGAGCGACCGTGGGCATCGTCCTCTCCGGCGTCCTCGGCGTGCTGCTGGGCCGGGCCTTCGGCGCCAGCCTCCCCGAGCGGGCGACCCGCGTCGGCTCGGCCCTCCTCTTCGCCGCCTTCGGCGTCGTCCTGATCGTGACCAACCTCTGACCCGCCCGACGCCCGGCGCCGGCGGGGGCCGCCCCTCACCCGTCCTGCCGTCCCTCACGTGCGCTCGTGCGGCTGCGAGACGCCAGAACGGCGGGCCCTCGGGGGGCCGAGCACCTGGGCGCCGATCCCACCCACATCTGGCGCCTCTCACGCAGCGATGCGGTGGTGACGGACGCCGGTACGGGCGGGGCGGGGTGGCCGGCGCGCGCCTCCCCCGTTCCGGTGGCGCTCACGCGGGCATGCGCTGCTGAAGCACGCCGGAACGCCTGGGGGCGGGGCCGGGGGCGCACCGGTGAAACGGCGGGTCAGGTCTCGAGGGGGAGGACCTCGGCGGCCAGCTCGTCCAGCTCGGCGTCCCAGTCGGGCGGCTCCTCGACGGGCACGACGACGAACTTCGACGCCCCGACGGCGACGAACCGCTGCAGCTGGCGCCGCAGGCCGTCGACGCCGGAGGGCACGACGTCCCGGGGATCGAAATCGGGGCGGCGGGAGCTGACCACGGCGGCCACCGCCGGCGGCAGCTCGCCCCGCACGTAGGGGACGAGCACGCCGAGGTGCTCGGGGTCGATCGTGCGGCCGTGCTCGGCGGCCACGGCGGTGATCGTCGCCCACCCCGCCTCGACCTCGGCGGGCACGGTGAACGACGGCAGCCAGCCGTCGCCCAGCCGGCCGGTCCGCCGCAGCTCGGACGGCGACGTACCGCCCAGCCACACGTCGACGTGGTCCTGGACCGGCTTGGGCCGCAGGGTGACCCCCTCGACCCGGAAGTGCTCGCCGTCGTGGTGGACGTCGTCCTCGGTCCACAGCCGGCGGATCAGCGTGAGCGCCTCGTCGAAGAGCCCGGCCCGGGCCCGCCGGTCGACGCCGAAGGCCCGGTGCTCCGCCGGCACCGGCGCGCCGAGACCGACGGCCGGCAGCAGGCGGCCGCCGGACAGGCGGTCGAGGCTGGCGAGCTCCTTGGCCACGACGACCGGGTTGCGGCCGGGGAGGACGAGCACGCTCGTGCCCAGCTTCAACCGCCGGGTGCGCCCGGCGGCGACGGCCAGGCCCACCAACGGGTCCGGCGCCGGGCCGGTGAGGCGCTCGCTGAGCCACAGCGAGTCGAAGCCCCGCCGCTCGAGCCCGTCGACCAGCGCCGGGAACCGCTCGGCGTCGCCGGCCGGCGTCTGCGTGCCGAGCCCGAAGCCGATGCGCACCTTCACGCCGCCGCTCCCCTCCCCCGCCGCCGGCCGGTCCCCGAGGTCAGAAGACGATCAGCCGCTCGGCCAGCTCGGCGACCTCGTCGATGTCGCCGGTCCAGGCCCCGGTGGACAGGTACTTCCACCCGCCGTCCGCGAGGACGACGACGATCGTGCCGGTGTCGATCTCGCCGGCCACCCGGGCCGCGCCGGCCATGGCCGCCCCGCCGGAGATGCCGGAGAACACCCCGACGTCGGTGAGCCGGCGGGTCCACTCGATCGACTCCCGGGGCCGGACGATGCGCTTGCGGTCGAGCAGGTCGGGCCCGCCCCACTTCTCGTAGATGGGCGGGATGTAGCCCTCGTCCAGGTTCCGCAGGCCCTCGACCCGCTCGCCGAGCGGCGGCTCGATGGCCACCACCTTGACGTCGGGGTTCTGCTCCTTGAGGTAGCGCCCGACGCCCATCAACGTGCCGGTGGTGCCGAGCCCGGCGACGAAGTGCGTGACCTCGGGGCAGTCCCGCCAGATCTCCGGGCCCGTGCCCTCGTAGTGGGCCCGGGGGTTGGCCTCGTTGGCGTACTGGTAGAGGAAGGCCCACTCGGGGTGCTCGTCGGCCAGCTCGCGGGCGTGGCGGACGGCGCCGTTCGACCCCTCGGCCCCGGGCGTGGTGATGATCTCGGCGCCCCACACCTCCAGCGCCTGGCGGCGCTCGACCGACACGTTCTCGGGCATGACGATCGTGATCGGGTAGCCCTTGATGCGGGCGATCATCGACAGGGCGATGCC
>Ga0207873_1000156_pt1 | contig 72080 bp, 64 predicted proteins | sample BGWIniCompost_FD_187373 | JGI IMG/M metagenome (GOLD analysis project Ga0207873, IMG submission 187373) | Cellulose adapted compost microbial communities from Newby Island Compost Facility, Milpitas, CA, USA - BGW Initial Compost (SPAdes)... ...
ACTGTCAAAGATCCAATCCGCCAGGCCTTCGCCCAGGGCCCGGGCATTTCGCCCGAGGGAGCCGCACATTATACGGCACTTTCCGGAACCGTCAACACCGGAAACCGGCGTTTTCGGGGCTGTCAGGCATCCCTTCAGGAAGGGCCCCCTGGACAGCGGGGCGCGAATCCTAGTCGCGCCCCGGCGAAGGACGCAAGCCCCCCGCGTCGTTGCGCGCTTTCAGCCGCCCTGGACCAGGCGGACCCGGGCAAAATTGCGCTTGCCGACCTGCAGCACGCCCTCGAAACCGGCCGCGAAGACCCGCTGGCCGTCCTCGATCACCTCGCCATCGATGCGCACCGCCCGCTCCTTGAGCTTGCGGTTGCCCTCGGAATTGGAGCCGGCCAGGCCGGCCGCCACCAGCAGCGCGGCTATGCGCAGGCCCTCGGCCGGCACCGGGATCTCGCTCAGCGGCAGCACCGAGGTATCGCCCTGGCCGCGCACCACCGCATGCCAGCCGGCGACGGCCTTCTCGGCTTCCCCGGCGCCGTGGAAACGCGCCGCCAGCTCGCGGGCCAGGCGCAGCTTGGCATCGCGCGGGTTGAGCTGGCCGGAAGCCACGTCCGCCTTCATCTTCGCCAGCTCGGCCAGCGAGACCTCGAAGCTGAGCAGCTCGTACCAGCGCCACATCAGCTCGTCGCCGATCTTCATCGCCTTGGTGACGATATCGATGGCCGGCTCGGCGATGCCGATGTAGTTGCCCAGCGACTTGCTCATCTTGTTGACGCCGTCCAGGCCTTCCAGCAGCGGCATGGTCAGCACCACCTGCGGCTTCTGCCCGTAGTGCTCCTGCAGGCCGCGGCCCATCAGCAGGTTGAACTTCTGGTCGGTGCCGCCCAGTTCGACGTCGGCCTGCAGCGCCACCGAGTCGTAGCCCTGCACCAGCGGATAGAGGAATTCATGGATGGCGATCGACTGCTGGGCAGCGTAACGCTTGGCGAAGTCGTCGCGCTCGAGCATGCGCGCCACCGTGTGCTGCGCCGCCAGCCGGATCATGTCGGCCGCCGACATCTTGCCGAACCACTCGCTGTTGAAGCGCACCTCGGTACGCTCGCGGTCCAGCACCTTGAACACCTGCGCCGCGTAAGTCTCGGCATTGGCGAGCACATCCTCGCGGGTGAGCGGCTTGCGGGTGGCGCTCTTGCCGGTCGGGTCGCCGATCATTCCGGTGAAGTCGCCGATCAGGAAGATCACCTGGTGCCCCAGGTCCTGGAACTGGCGCATCTTGTTCAGCAGCACCGTATGGCCCAGGTGCAGGTCGGGGGCGGTCGGGTCGAAGCCGGCCTTGACCCGCAGCGGCCGGCCGGATTTCAGCCGTTCGGCGAGTTCTTCGGGCTTGAGGATCTCCTCGGCGCCACGGCCGATGAGTTCGAGGGCGTGCTGCAGATCGGACATATAAGAGGTCGGGAACCGGCCGGACAGGCGCGCCGGCGTTAAGTTGGGGTTAACGGAACGTTAAACCGGGCGGACGGAAAAATCCAGCCGCAACAAGGGTTTGACGCACGAATTTCGCTCTGGTTATCGTACCGCGACTCCAGCCCCCAGGGGACGACTCCATTGCACCAGCCTGCCCGCTCGCCCCTGTCCCGCTGGACGCACAGGCACTGGTTGCTGGCCAGCCTCCTGGCTTTCTCGGCGGCGCTGGTCGTCACCATCATCCCGGGCCTGGCCAACGCCACCCGCGGCACCCAGGCCACGCACGACTTCACCACCATCGAACTGCCCCTGCCGGCGGCGACGGAGCTGTTCGCCGGTGAGGCTCCCGCGGCCGAGCACTGGCTGCCGGTCACCATCGAATCCGGCCAGACCCTCGGCGGCGTCTTCGCCGAACTCGGGCTGCCGGCCAGCCTGATGTACCAGGCCCTGGAAGTCCCGGGCATGCGCGAACCGCTGGTGCGGCTGCGCGCCGGCGCCGTGCTGGAGTTCCAGCTCGGCGGCGAGGACGGCCTGCAGGCCCTGCGCTTCGAGCGCGACGAGGCCGCCAAGGTGGAACTGCGCCGCGAGGACGGCAAGTTCGTCGCCCACGTCATCGAGCGCCCGCTCGAGCGCCGGGTGATGACCGCCACCGGCGAGATCACCAGCTCCCTGTATGCCGCCGGCCAGCAGGCCGGGCTCAGCGACGCGGTCATCAACCAGATGGCCAACGCCTTCTCCTACGACATCGACTTCACCCAGGACCTGCGCACCGGCGACAGCTTCAAGGTGATCTACGAGGAGATCTGGCGCGAGGGCGAGCGCCTGCGCAGCGGCGGCGTGGTCGCCGCCAGCTTCACCAACCGCGGCAAGGAGTTCACCGCCGTGCGCTGGGAGCGCAACGGCAAGGCGGAGTACTTCGACCTCGAAGGCCGGCCGCTGAAAAAGAGCTTCATGCGCATGCCGATCGAGTTCGCCCGCATCAGCTCGCGCTTCAACCCCAACCGCAAGCACCCGGTGCTGGGCACCACGCGCGCGCACCGCGGCGTCGACTATGCCGCCGCCACCGGCACCCCGATCATGGCCGCCGGCGACGGTCGCGTCAGTTTCGCCGGCTGGCAGAACGGCTACGGCCGCACCGTGATCATCGACCACGGCAACGGCACCACCACCCTGTACGGCCACATGTCGCGGCTGGGCAAGTACAAGGTCGGCCAGCGCGTGCAGCAGGGCGCGATCATCGGCTACGTCGGTTCCACCGGTCTGGCCACCGGCCCGCACCTGCACTACGAATTCCGCGTCAAGGGCGTGCACCGCGACCCGCTGACGGTCACCTTCCCCAAGCCCGAGCCGCTGAACGGCAGCGAGATGGTCGCCTTCCGTGCCGCCACCGCGCCCGCCGTCGCCCGGCTGCAGCAGCTCGGCGGCAAGCAGCTCGCTTCCCGCTGAGGCCATGGCGGGACCGGCTAGGGAAGCGCCCGACGGCTGCTTCCTCGGACTGATCTCCGGCACCAGCGTCGACGGCGTGGACGCCGCCCTGGTGCGCTTCTCGCCGGCGCCGCAGATCCTGTTCGCCCGCACCTATCCGCTGCCCGAGGACCTCGCGGCGGACGTGCTGCGCCTGTCGCAGGCCGAAGCGCGGCTGAGCCTGGACGACGCCGGCCGGCTCGACACCCGCCTGGGCCAGGCCTTCGCCGCCGTGGCGCGCCAGGCCCTGGCCGATGCCGGCGTGCCGCCGTCGCAGGTGCGCGCCATCGGCTCGCACGGCCAGACCCTGCGCCATGACCCGCGCGGCGAGGCACCCTTCACCCTGCAGATGGGCGATCCGAACGTGATCGCCGAGGCTACCGGCCTGTGCGTGGTGGCCGACTTCCGCCGCCGCGACGTCGCCGCCGGCGGCCAGGGCGCGCCGCTGATGCCCGCCTTCCACGCCGCCGTGCTGCGCGCCGACGAGGACCGCGCCGTGCTCAATCTCGGCGGCATCGCCAACCTCACCCTGCTGCCTCGCGAAGGCGAGGTGATCGGCTTCGATACCGGCCCGGCCAACGGTCTGATGGATGCCTGGTGCCTTCAGCATCGCGGCCAGCGCTACGACCGCGACGCCGCCTTCGCCCGCGAAGGCCGGGTGGATGCCGCCCTGCTCGAGCGCCTGCTGGCCGAACCCTGGTTCGCCCTGCCGCCGCCCAAGAGCACCGGCCGCGACCAGTTCCAGCTGGAATGGCTGGGCGCCCGCCTGTCCGGCAAGGAATCCCCGGCCGACGTACAGGCCACGCTCTGCGAACTGTCCGCCGCCACCGTGGCCGAGGCCCTGCTGCGCACCCAGCCCGGTACCCGCCGGCTGATTGCCTGCGGCGGCGGCGTGCACAACCCGCTGCTGATGCAGCGCCTGGCCGAACGCCTGCCCGGCATCGCGGTGGAAACCACGGCCGCGCACGGCCTGGATCCGGATTTCGTGGAGGCCGCCGGCTTCGCCTGGCTGGCCCGGCAGACCCTGGCCGGCCTGGCCGGCAACCTGCCTTCGGTGACGGGCGCCCGCGGGCCGCGGGTGCTGGGCGCGATCTATCCGCCCTGAACGGGCGGGCCCTTACTTCGGCTTCTTCTGCTGCTCGGCCATGTAGGACGGCGCGTCGTCCGGCAGGCTGCTGAGCGCCGCCATGGCCTCGGCGAAGGCCTTGGTCTCGTCATCGCTCCAGGCGCCGGTCAGGCGGGCGATGTCGCCCGGCTCCGGCGGCGGCTCCGGCTCGACCATGCCCAGGGCCTGCTTGAGCAGCAGCAGGATGACGTCATTGAGCGGCCAGCCCTTCTGCCGGGCGATCTCCTTGATGCGCTCGGCTACCCGCTCGTCGATGTCGCGCAACAGGAAGTCGGCCATCAGCGTGCTGTTTCCGGGGGGAGGGACAGGATAAGCCAGGGGGCCCCGACTGCAACCCTTGGCCCCCGTGGCCGTTCAGGCCCCCGGTTCTCGCCCCGCGTCGCCCAGCGAGCGGTCCACCAGCCCGGACCGCATCATGAACAGGTAGAGCAGCACGCCCGGCAGCGCCACCAGGGTGGTCAGCAGGTAGAACTGCACATAGCCCAGGCTCTCGATCAGGGCGCCGGCGGTGGTGCCGGTGACCAGCCGGCCGACCACGCTGGCCGCGGCGCTGAGCAGGGCGAACTGGGTGGCGGTGAAGGCCAGGTTGCACAGCGCCGACAGGTAGGCCACCACCACCACGCCGCCGATGCCGCTGGCCAGGTTCTCGAAGCCGATGGTGAAGGCCAGCAGCAGGTTGGAATGCCCCACCGCCGCCAGCCAGGCGAAGCTCAGGTTGGACACTGCCATCAGCACCAGCGCCACCAGCACCGAACGCTTCATGCCGATGGCCGCGTACATCATGCCGCCGATGAAGATGCCGGCCAGCATGGCAAAGAAGCCGAAGCCGACGTCATAGGTGGCGATCTCGTCGTTGCTGAAGCCCAGGTCGTTGAGCAGCAGGCGCAGGGTCAGGTTGGCCAAAGTGTCGCCGATCTTGTGCAGCAGCACGAACAGCAGCACCAGCAGGGCGCCACGCCGGCGGAAGAACTCCAGCAGGGGGCCGGCCACCGCATCCCAGACCTGGCGCAGGCCGCGTCGCGCGGCGACGGTGACGTGCCGGACCGGCTCGCCCAGCAGCAGGCCGGTCAGCATCGCCGGCAGCGCGAAGGCGGCGCACAGCAGGTAGGCCAGGGTCCAGCCATGCCGGGCTGCCACGTACAGCGCCAGCGAACCGGCCGCCACCGAGCCGATGCGCCAGCCGTACTGCGACATGCCGGAACCCACGCCCAGCTGCTCCGGCTTCAGCGTCTCGATGCGGTAGGCGTCGATGACGATGTCGAAGGTGGCGCCGGCCACGCCCACCGATACCGCCGCCACCGCGAACAGCCAGAGGTTGGCGGCCGGATCCAGCAGCGCCAGCCAGGTCACCGCCGCCATCACCAGGGTGCCGGCCAGCAGCAGCCAGGACACGCGCTGGCCCAGCCGCCCCAGCAGCGGCAGGCGCGCGCCATCCACCAGCGGCGCCCAGAACACCTTCAGGTTGTAGGCCAGGAAGGCCAGCGAGAAGGCCGTCACCGCCTTCTTGTCGATGCCGTGCTGGGCCAGGCGCGTGGTCAGCGTGGCGCCGATCATCGCGTAGGGGAAGCCGGAAGACATGCCCAGCGCCAGCGCCGCCAGCGGCTCCTTCTGCAGGTAGGGCCGCAGGCCGGCCCACAGGCGCGCACCCAGGCTCACGCGTAGTCCACCACGTAAGGCGCGTGGTCGCTGAACTTCGGTTCGGGGTGGATGGCGCAGTCCTTCAGCCGCGGCCGCAGCGAGGGCGTCACCACCTGATAGTCGATGCGCCAGCCGACGTTCTTGGCGCGGGCGGCGCCGCGCTGGCTCCACCAGGTGTAGTCCTCGCCCTCGGGGCGCAGGTGCCGGTAGCTGTCCACCCAGCCGCGCTCATTGAAAAGCAGGTCCAGCCAGGCACGCTCCTCGGGCAGGCAGCCGGAGTTCTTCTGGTTGGAGGTCCAGTTCCGGATGTCCTTGCGGGTGTGCACGATGTTCCAGTCGCCGCAGATGATGTAGTCGCGGCCGCTGGCCAACCACCGGTCGAAGATCGGCGTGATCCAGTCCATGCAGCGGAACTTGAACTGCTGCCGCTCGTCGCCGGAGGAGCCGGAAGGGAAATACAGCGACACCACGCTGAGGTTGCCGAAGCGCGCCTCGAGGTAACGTCCCTCCTCGTCGAACTCCTCCCAGCCCAGCCCGGTCAGCACCTGGTCGGGCTCGCGCCGGGTATAGATGGCGACGCCGCTGTAGCCCTTCCTGGTCGTCGCGTCGCGGAAGAAGGCCTGGTAACCGGCCGGCCGCAGGTCGGGCGCGGCCAGCTGGTGCTCCTGCGCCTTGGTTTCCTGGATGCAGACGATGTCGGCGTCCTGTCCGGGCAGCCAGTCGAAGAAACCCTTGCTGGCGGCCGAGCGGATGCCATTGGCGTTGAAGCTGATGATCCTCACGTGCGGTCCGTCTCCCTGGCCCGCCAGCAGCTTAGCGGAAATTTCCGCCGCCCCGGGGTGCGGCGACGGGCATCGCTGCGGCAAAATGGCGGCGGTCCAGCACGGTGCCTTCCATGCAGCCCCACCAGTCCCGCTTCCTCGACCTGGCCCTGTCGCGGCAGGTGCTCCGCTTCGGCGAGTTCACCCTCAAGTCCGGGCGGGTCAGCCCCTACTTCTTCAACGCCGGCCTGTTCGATTCCGGCGCCGCCCTGGCCGCCCTGGGCGAGTGCTATGCCGACACCCTGCTGGCCTCGGGGCTGCCGTTCGACATGCTGTTCGGCCCGGCCTACAAGGGCATTCCGCTGGCGACCACCCTGGCGGTGGCCCTGGCCGCCCGCGGCCGCGACGTGCCGGTGGCCTTCAACCGCAAGGAAGCCAAGGACCACGGCGAGGGCGGCCTGCTGATCGGCGCCCCGGTCCGGGGCCGGGTGCTGGTGGTGGACGACGTGATCACCGCCGGCACCGCCATCCGCGAGTCCATCGGCCTGATCCGCGCCGCCGGCGCCGAACCCTGCGGCGTGCTGATCGCCCTGGACCGGCAGGAATGCGGCCAGGCCAGCGGCCGCTCGGCCGCCCAGGAAGTGAGCGCCGAGTTCGGTATCCCCGTCCTGGCCGTGGCCGGCCTGGACGACCTGCTGGCCCACGCCGACGAGCGGCCGGACCTGGCCGCGCACAAGCCGGCGCTGCTGGCGTATCGTGAACGCTATGGAGTGCGCCGCTGAGCGCGGGAGGTTGCCCATGATCCGCAAGCTGACCTGCCTGGCCCTGGCAACGGTGGTCGCCCTGGCGGCCGCCGCCGATGCCGGCGCCCAGTCCAAGGACAAGAAGAAGCTCTACCGCTGGGTCGACAAGGACGGCAAGGTCCAGTTCTCCGACAGCCTGCCGCCGGAAGCGGTGGACCAGGCCCGCACCGAGATCAACGCCGAGAGCGGCCGCGCCACCGCCACCGTCGATCGCGCCATGACAGCCGAGGAACGGGCGGAATGGGAGCGCCAGCAGGCCGAGCTGGAGCGCATCCGCAAGCAGGAGGAGCTGGCCCGGCAGACCGAGGAGGCCATGATCTCCTCCTTCCAGACCGAGGCCGAGCTGCGCGCCGCCTTCACCGAGCGCATCGACCTCAAGCGGCAGAACATCGAGGCCATCGAGGCCGGCATCGCCAGCCAGCGCGCCAGCCTGGCCCGGCTGCTGGTCGAGGCCTCCGAGGCCGAACTGGCCGGCACCGCCGTCAACCCGCGCCATGCCAAGACCATCGCCGAGCTGCACCGGGAAATGGGCCGGCAGCAGCAGATGCTGATCGTGCGCGAGGCCGAGCTGGCCGGCATGGACGCGCAACTGGCGCACCTGCTCGAGCGCTTCCGCGAGGCCAAGGGCCTGCCGACGCCGGCAGGCGACGCAGCCGCCCCGGCCGGCGACGGCGGCGAAGCGGCAGCGGAAGAAACGCGCGGCGAGGCCGGCTGAAACGCCGGCCCCGCGTCGGGCCTCAGAACGGCAGCTGCAGCGAGGGCTCCACGGCCAGCAGCTGCGCCCGGAAGGTTTCCTTGATGCGCTCCAGCGCCTCGGTGTCCTTGCCGTCGAAGCGCAGCACCAGCACCGGCGTGGTGTTCGAGGCCCGCACCAGGCCCCAGCCGTCCGGCCAGTCGGCGCGCAGGCCGTCGATGGTGGCGATGCGCGCGCCCTCGAACCTGGCCTGGGCCACGAACTTCTCGATGAAGGCGTACTGCTGACCTTCCTCGACCGGCACCTTGAGCTCCGGCGTCGAGGTGCTGCGCGGCAGGGTCTCGAACACTTCCTCCGGCGTCTCGCCGCGGGTGGAGAGGATCTCCAGCAGGCGGGCGGCGGCGTACAGGCCGTCGTCGAAGCCGTACCAGCGCTCGCGGAAGAAGAAGTGGCCGCTCATCTCGCCGGCCAGCTCGGCCTCGGTCTCGCGCATCTTGGCCTTGATCAGCGAGTGGCCGGTCTTCCACATCAGCGGGCTGCCACCGTGGCGCAGGATGTGCGTGGCCAGGTGACCCGTGCACTTGACGTCGTAGATCACGCAGGCGCCCGGGTTGCGCTCCAGCACGTCGGCGGCGAACAGCATCAGCAGCCGGTCCGGATAGACCATCTCGCCGCTGCGGGTGACCACGCCGAGGCGGTCGCCGTCGCCGTCGAAGGCCAGGCCGAGGTCGGCGTTGACGCGCTGGACCACGCTGACCAGGTCGCGCAGGTTGTTCGGGTCGCTCGGATCCGGGTGGTGGTAGGGGAAGCTGCCGTCCACCTCGCAGTAAAGCGGCTCGACCTCGGCGCCGATGGCCTCCAGCAGGCGCGGCGCGATCGCGCCGGCGACGCCGCTGCCGCAATCCACCACCACGTGCAGCTTGCGCTCGATCTGGATGTCGCCGGCGATGCGCTGGATGTAGTCCTCGGCGATGTCGCGGCGGCTGATCAGGCCCGGGGTCGGGTCGATGTGCAGGCGGTTCTCGGCAATGCGCGCGTACAGGTTCTGGATGGCATCGCCCGCCAGCGTCTCGCCCTCGATCACGATCTTGAAGCCGTTGTAGTCCGGCGGATTGTGGCTGCCGGTCACCGACACGCAGGAACCGGCGCGCAGGTGGAAGGCGCCGAAGTACACCAGCGGCGTCGGCGCCAGGCCGATGTCGATGACTTCGCGGCCGGTGCTGCGCAGGCCGTCCATCAGCGCATTGGCCAGCTCCTGCGAGGACAGTCGGCCGTCGCGGCCGACGACGATGCTGCGCGCGCCCTGTTCGTGCATCACCGTGCCGATGGCCTGGCCGATCAGCTTCGCGGTGGCGGCGTCCAGGGTCTGGCCGACGATGCCGCGGATGTCATAGGCGCGGAAGATGCTGCGGTCGAGCGTGGCGGCGCGGGCCGGCGCCGGCGCCAGCGGGTCGTCGCCGCGGGCGATGCGGGCCAGCTCGGCTTCCGCTGCCGCCCTGGCTTCCGCTTCGGCCTTGGCCTCGGCTTCCAGCTGACCGCTGGCCGCCAGTTCCGCCAGGGTCGGAGTCGCCTCGGCCGGCGCCGCGGCTGCCCCGGCCTGCCGGCGGGCCTGCAGCCTGGGCAGCGCCAGCATCGCACCGGCGACCACCAGGCAGAGCAGGGCGATGCCGCCCAGGCCGGTAACGCCCAGGCCGCCCTCACCGGCCGGTGCCGCCGCGACCACGCGCAGGTGGGTGCCCGGCAGCGCGATCGCGCCCAGTTCGGCCATCGGCGCCAGCGAGCCCTCGCCCACTTCCAGCACGTTGTAGCGGCCCTGGCGCAGCGCCAGGTAGGTACCGGGCACGGCGCCGGCGCGCAGCGGCGCGACGATCGTCTCCAGGTCCATGCGCACATAGGCCAGGCCCAGCACCTGGCCCTCGTCCAGCACCGGCGCGGCCAGGCCGAACTTCACGTCACCGTCGCGCAGCACCGCGGTCTGCACGGCGTTGGCCTGCAGCGCCGATTCCAGCAGGCCGAGCTTGCCGTAGCCGAACGTCTTCGGATCGGCGAAACCCTCGGCGAGGTCGGGCGCGTGGAACTGCACCGCCTCGACGCCGCTCCAGCCTTCGCGGATCAGGCCGGCTGCCGCGTCCCGGTCACCACGGCGCAGCGCCGCGATCACGTCGGCGCGGTTGCGCCGCTTGTCCAGCTCGGCCACCGCGCCCTGCAGCGCCAGGCCGACCTGGCCGGCCACCTGGCTGCGCATCTGGTTGGCCTCGGCGCCCAGCGCCTCGGTGCGGTGCGCCTGCCAGGCCGACCAGCCGAACCACAGCCCCAGCAGGACCATCACCGCCGCCAGCAGCCAGACCGGCTTGATCGCGCTCAGCGCATTGCTGCCCTTGCCCTTCATGCGAATTCCTTCCCCCTAGGAACGCCCAGTCATCGTACGCCGGTGTGGCCGAAACCACCTTCGCCGCGTTCGCTGGGCGCGAAGTCTTCCACCTGCCGCAGGGCCGCCCTCGCCACTGGCAGGAACACCAGCTGGGCGACCCGGTCCCCCGGCTCGATCCGAATGGTAGCGCCACCGCGGTTCCACAGGCTGACCATCAGCGGCCCCTGGTAGTCGGCGTCGATCAGGCCGACCAGATTGCCCAGCACCAGGCCCTGCTTATGGCCCAGACCGGAGCGCGGCAGGATCACCGCGCACAGGCCCGGGTCGCCGATGTGGATGGCCAGGCCGCTGGGCACCAGCCGGGCCTCGCCGGGGGCCAGTTCGACCGGGTGTTCGACCATGGCCCGCAGGTCCATGCCGGCGGCGTGGGCGGTGGCGTAATCCGGCAGCGGGAAATCCCGGCCCAGGCGCGGGTCCAGGCACTTGAAATCGACGGTTGGCTTCACTGCCCCTCCAGGCGGTCGGCGATCAGTTCGAGCAACTGGCGGGCGACGACCGCCTTGGGCGCGCGCGGGATGTCGCGGTGCCCGTCCTGCCAGTACACGGTCAGGGCATTGTCGTCGGCCTCGAAACCGCGACCGCCGCCGACCGGGTTGGCGGCGATCAGGTCCAGGCGCTTGCGCGCCAGCTTGTCGCGCGCGTAGGCCTCCATGTCCTCGGTCTCGGCGGCGAAGCCGACCACCAGGCGCGGCCGCTGCGGATGCGCGGCCACTTCGGCCAGCACGTCGGGGGTGCGCACCAGTTCCAGCACCAGGGTTTCGCCGGTCTTCTTGATCTTGTGCTCGCGCACCTCGCCCGGCGTGTAGTCGGCGACGGCGGCCGCGCCGAGGTAGGCGTCCTGGCCGGGCAGGGCCGCCAGCACCGCCTCGCGCAGGCCCTGGGCGCTGCGCACGTCGATGCGGCGCACGCCCGGCGGCGTCGGCAGGGCGACCGGGCCGGCGACCAGGGTGACCTCGGCGCCCATCGCGGCGGCGGCGGCAGCGACGGCAAAGCCCATCTTCCCGGAGCTGCGGTTGCCGACGAAGCGCACCGGGTCGATGTCCTCGTAGGTGGGGCCGGCGCTGACCAGCAGCCGGCGGCCGGTCAGGCGCGGCGGCAGCAGCGAGGCCTCCAGCGCCGCCACCAGTTCCAGCGGCTCGAGCATGCGGCCGTCGCCGACCTCGCCGCAGGCCTGGTCACCGCGGCCGGGGCCGAGCACGGTCACGCCGCGGGACTGCAGGGTGGCGACATTGGCCTGGGTGGCCGGGTTGGCCCACATCACCCGGTTCATCGCCGGCGCCACCAGCAGCGGCGCCTCGGTGGCCAGGCAGAGCGTGCTGAGCAGATCGTCGGCACGGCCCTGGGCCAGGCGGGAAATCGTGTTGGCGCTGGCCGGGGCGATCAGCACACGGTTGGCCCAGCGCGCCAGTTCGATATGGCCCATGGCGGCCTCGGCAGCCTCGTCCCAGAGCGAACTGCGCACCGGATGGCCGGACAGGGCCTGGAAGGTGGCCGCGCCGACGAAATGCTGCGCCGACCCGGTCATCACCACCCGCACTTCGGCGCCGCGCTCGCGCAGGCGGCGCACCAGATCGGCCGCCTTGTAGGCGGCGATGCCGCCGCTGACGCCCAGCAGGATCCTTTGCCCTTGCAGTCCGGACACCTGGCAGTCCTTACCCGTGTGAACGGGCCTAGCTTACCCGATGCCCCGGCGGCCACCGACGGCCGAGGAGCCGCCGGCGCGGCAGGCTGGCCGGCATGCAGATCCGCGAATGGCCCGCCAACGAACGCCCGCGCGAACGCCTGCTGGCCGCCGGCCCGGGCGTGCTCACCGACGCCGAACTGCTGGCCCTGTTCCTGGGCTCCGGCCTGTCCGGCATGACCGCCGTGGACCTGGCCCGGCGCCTGCTCGACGAGGCCGGCGGCCTGCGCGGCCTGCTGGACCGGCCGCCGGCCCGGCTGGCCCGCCTTTCCGGCCTTGGCCCGGCCCGGGCCGCGTTGCTGGCGGCGGCCCTGGAACTGGGCAACCGGCACCTGGCCCAGGGCCTGGCCCGCGGCGAGGCCCTGACCGATCCCGGCCGGGCCGGGCAGTACCTGGCCCGACGCCTGCGCGCCCTGCCCTACGAAGTGTTTGCCTGCCTGTTCCTGGACACCCGGCACCGGGTGGTGGCCTTCGAGGAACTGTTCCGCGGCACCCTCGACGGCACCGAGGTGCATCCGCGCGAAGTCGTGCAGCGCTGCCTGGCCCACCACGCCGCCGCGGTGATCCTCGGCCACAACCATCCCAGCGGCAGCCCCGAACCCAGCGCCGCCGACCGCGCCGTCACCGCGCGCCTGCGTCAGGCCCTGGCCCTGGTGGATGTGCGCCTGCTCGACCACTTCATCATCGGCGACGGCGAGCCCTGCTCCATGGCCAGGCTGGGCCTGCTGTGAGGGTGGCTGGTGTGGCGATGCCTCTACGTATACTCCCCCAGCGGCATCCCGCCGCCGGGAGTTCACGTGATCCTGGGCTACGCCAGCCTCTATTCCGCCGATGCCGCCGAACGCGCCTTGCCCGACCCCTCGTCGGCGCGCCGCCTGCTGATGGAACGTCGCCCCGACGCCATCACCCGGATCGAGGCCATGGTGGACCGGGCCACCAACGGCGAGGGCTCGCCGGCACACGCCGACGCCGCCCTGCTGGGCCTGGCCCGGCTGGGCCTGCGCCACGGCAGCTTCGGCGACGACCCGCACGACTACCACAACGAGGACCACGTGCTGGAGCTGGCCGAGCGACGCCTGGGCCGGGTCATCGAGCGCCTGGGCGTGAGCGCGCTGCCGGCGGCCGACTGGCTGGCCCTGATGCTCTTCGCCGCCTGCCACGACCTGCGCCAGCGCGAGCACTTCGACGTGCCCGGCCCGGTCGGCGGCAACGAGGCCGCCAGCATCGCCGAGACCTTCCGCATCCTGGAGCGCTGCGGCTTCGACCCGGAGCGCGACCGCGAGCTGTACGTGGCCCTGGAACTGATGATCGCCGGCAGCACCTTCGACACCCGCACCGGCGCCCACGGCGAGGGCGAACAGGTGGTGGCCGCCGGCGGCGCCCTGGCCCGCAGCCTGGGCGTGTGGCTGGACGTGGAGCGCCCGGACTGGACCATCGACCCGGCCGCCCGCCGCGGCGAACGCCTGGCCCGCCTGGCCGCCGACCTGGACACCGCCAACGTCGGCGAGCCCTTCCCGCTGCTGGCCGAAAGCGCCCTGCGCCTGTGCCTGGAGCGCGAGCGCCTGGCCGGCCGGGCCCTGGACCGGGCCGGCAGCGGCGGTCCCTGCCTGGCCTTCCTCGGCCGGGGGCAGATGCATTACTTCTTCGAGCTGCACCGGTTCTGCTCGCGCGAGGGCCAGCAGGTGTTCGGCGCCGCCAAGGAGGCCAATGCCCCGGCCGTGCGCCGGGTCAGCCAGCAACTGCTGGACCGCTTCGAGGACGTGCCGCCGGCCTGCGGGCAGGCGGTGATCGACGCCTTCCGGGAGCTGTGCGCCCGGGAATCGGCCTGAACCGGCCCGGCGGGGCTGCCGGCATCACAGCAGCGGCCCGCCGGCCCGGCTAGAATACGCGGCTCCCCTTTGCGGAAGCGGACCCCGTGAAAGAGCACATTCGCGAACTGGTCGAGCAGGCCCTGCTGGACCTGCGCCGGCTGGGCAAGCTGGCCCAGGACCTGCCGACCCCGGCCTACGCGGTCGAGCGCACCCGTTCGCGCGAACACGGCGACTACGCCACCAACATCGCCCTGCTGCTGGCCAAGCCGGCCGGCATGAAGCCGCGCGAGCTGGCCGAGCTGATCGTCGCCACCCTGCCGACCACCCAGCAGGTGCAGAAGGTCGAGGTCGCCGGCCCCGGCTTCATCAACTTCACCCTGGCGGCCGCCTGCCGCCTGGGCACGCTGCGGCGCATCTTCGAACAGGGCAAGGACTACGGCCGCGCCCCGGCCGGCAGCCGCGAGTCGGTGACGGTGGAGTTCGTCTCGGCCAACCCGAACGGCCCGCTGCACGTCGGCCACGGCCGCGGCGCCGCCTACGGCGCCTCGGTGGCCAGCCTGCTGGATGCCGCCGGCCACAAGGTGCAGCGCGAGTACTACGTCAACGACGCCGGCCGGCAGATGGACATCCTGGCGGTGTCGGTGTGGCTGCGCTACCACGAGCTCGGCGGCGTCAACGTCCGCTTCCCGGACAACGGCTACAAGGGCGAGTACGTGGTGGACATCGCCCGCGACCTGCGCAACCGCGCCGGCGACAGCCTGCGCCGCAGCGCCATCGAGATCACCGACGGCCTGCCGCCGGACGAGTCGGAGGGCGGCGACAAGGAAGCGCACGTCGACGCGCTGATTGCCCGCGCCCGCCAGCTGCTCGGCGAGGCCGCCTACCGGCAGGTGTTCGAGGCCGGCCTGGCCTGGTGCCTGCAGGACATCCGCGACGACCTCGCCGGCTTCGGCGTGCACCACGACAACTTCTTCTCCGAGCGCTCGCTGATGACCGAGGGCTACGTCGAGCGTGCCATCGCCACGCTGCAGGAGAAGGGCCACCTGTACGAGAAGGACGGCGCGCTGTGGTTCCGCGCCACCGACTTCGGCGACGACAAGGACCGCGTGGTCCGGCGCGACAACGGCGTCACCACCTATTTCGCCTCCGACCTCGGCTACCTGCTGAGCAAGTTCGAGCGCGGCTTCGAGCGCGCCATCTACATCTTCGGCGCCGACCACCACGGCTACGTCGCCCGGCTCAAGGCCGCGGCCGAGGGCCTGGGTCTGGATCCGGCGAAGATCGAGGTGCAGCTGGTGCAGTTCGCCATCCTGTTCCGCGGCGGCCAGCGCGTGCAGATGTCCACCCGCGCCGGCAGCTTCGTCACCCTGCGCGAGCTGCGCGAGGAAGTCGGCACCGACGCCGCCCGCTTCTTCTACGTGATGCGCGGCAACGACCAGCACCTGGATTTCGACCTGGACCTGGCCAAGAGCCGCAGCAACGAGAACCCGGTCTACTACATCCAGTACGCCCACGCCCGCGTCTGCTCGCTGTTCCGGCAGCTGGCCGAGAAGCAGCTCAGCTACAACCGCAGCGCCGCCGAGGCCGCCCGCGCCCGCCTGACCGAGGCGCAGGAAACCGAGCTGCTGGACGAGCTGATGCGCTTCCCGGAGGTGGTGGAAGCCGCCGCCGACAATCGCGCGCCGCAGCTGCTGGCCAACTACCTGCGCGAGCTGGCCGCGGCCTTCCACGGCTTCTACAACGCTCTGCCGATCCTCACCGCCGAGGAAGAGCTGCGTAACGCCCGCCTGGGCCTGGCCGCGGCGACGAAACAGGTGCTGGCCAATGGCCTGTCCCTGCTCGGCGTGTCGGCCCCGGAGAGCATGTGATGGCACGCAAGAGCAAGAACCAGGCGCGCCGCAACGGCGGTCGCGGCATCCCGGGCTGGGCCATGTTGCTGATGGGCCTGCTGGCCGGCCTGCTGATCGCCGCCATCTACCTGCTGCGCGACGACTGGGGCGATGAGCGCTCGCCGCTGCCGCGTCCGGATCCGGAGGCGCGTCCGCCGGCCGCCTCCGCCGGCGAGGAAGTGGCGCCGGAGCCGCGCCGCACCAAGTACGACTTCTACGACGTGCTGCGCGACCGTGAAGTGGTGATTCCCGACGCCGAGCTCGACGCCCAGGCGCGGGCCGAGGCCAGCACGCCGCCGACCCCGCCCAGCAGTACCGAGCCGCCGGCGGAATCGCAGGTGCGCTACCTGCTGCAGGCCGGCGCCTTCCGCTCCGCCGCCGACGCCGAGGCGCTGAAGGCGCGCATCGCCCTCACCGGCGAGATCGCCCGGGTGGAATCGGCGCAGATCGAGGGCGGCATGATCCACCGCGTACGCCTGGGGCCCTACCCGAACGCCGCCGCCCTGGCCCGCGCCAAGCAGGCCCTGGCCGGTCACGGCATCGAGGCCATCGCGATCAAGGCGCAGTAGGCGGCGTCCGCTGGCCCGCGCACGACGCGGGCACCAACGAAGAAGGCGGCCTCCGGGCCGCCTTCGTCCTTTCGGGTGCTTGCGTGGGTCCTTACGGTTCGCGCTTGAGCTGGATCAGTGCCGAAGTGTCGGCCTCGGCCTGGCCGCGCTCGACCAGCGTCGCGTAATCGGCCTCGGCCAGCTCGATGGCCGGCAGGCGCAGGCCGACGCCGGCGGCGATGCTGCGGACGATGCGCAGGTCCTTGAGCAGGTGTCCGCACTTGAAGCCGGGCGTGAACCGGTTGGCCAGCATGGTGGCGCCACGCTTTTCCAGGAACCAGTTGCCGGCGGCGCCGGCCATCAGCGTCGGCAGCAGCTTCTCCGGATCCAGGCCCAGCTTCTCGCCGAGGGCCAGGCCCTCGCAGACCGCCTCGTTGATGCCGGCCACCAGCACCTGGTTGACCGCCTTGGTGGCCTGGCCGGCGCCGCTGTCGCCCATGTGGGTGATGCGGGCGGCGTAGGCCTCCAGCACCGGCCGCGCCTTCTCCAGATGCCCGGCCGCGCCGCCGACCATCACCGACAGCTTGCCGTTGCGCGCGCCCTCGACGCCGCCGGACACGGGCGCGTCCAGGAAACCGATGCCGCGTTCGGCCAACAGCGCCTGCGCGCGCCGGGCGGTGTCCACCGACACCGTCGAGTGGTCCACCACCACCGCGCCCGGCGCCAGCACGCCGGCCAGGGCCTCGACCTGCTGCAGCACGTCGGCATCCATGGATACGCACAGCGCCACCACGTCGCAGCCGGCGAAATCGGCCGCCGACGCCGCCGCCTTCACGCCCAGCTGCGCCGCCAGCGCGTCCGCCTTGGCCCGGGTGCGGTTGCCGACCACGGCCAGCAGGCCACGGGCGGCCACATGGCCCGCCATGGGCGCGCCCATGGCGCCCAATCCGATGAAGCCGGCCTTCATGCGTTCTCCTCGTGCAGGTAGGTGTAGCCGGTCAGGCCGGCTTCCAGGTCGACCAGCAGCTTGGCCGCTTCCACCGGCTCGAGATTGGCGGCGTCCACCTTCTCCTTGTAGGCGGCGCGCAGCTCCTGCAGGTCGTAGCCGACGTAGTCGAGCATCACGTCGGTGGTATCGCCCTTGCGCTGGCGGCTGAGGCTGTAGCTGCCGTCGGCGTTGAGCACCACGTTGGCGGTGTCGGTGTCGCCGAACAGGTTGTGGATGTCGCCCAGGGTTTCCTGGTAGGCGCCGACCATGAAGATGCCCAGGCGGTAGCTCTCGCCCGGCCGCAGTGCATGCAGCGGCAGCGAGGAATCCAGGGCCTCGGACTCGACATAGGTGTCGACGCGACCGTCTGAGTCGCAGGTCAGGTCGGCGATCACGCCGCGCCGCTCCGGCTTCTCGTCCAGGCGGGCGATCGGCACGATCGGGAAGACCTGGTCGATGGCCCAGACGTCCGGGATCGACTCGAACACCGAGAAGTTGACGAAGTACTTGTCCACCAGGCGATCGTTGAGCTCGTCCAGCACGTCGCGATGGCTGCGCTCCTCGGCGGTGAGACGGGCACGCACGGCGTGGGCGATGGCGTAGAACAGATCGTCGAGCATGGCCCGCTGCGGCAGGCTCAGCTGGCCCAGCGCGTACAGGGCCTGGCCCTCGGCCAGGTGGTGCTGGGCCTCGTGGTAGAGCTCCAGCGGCGGCCGCTGGCCGAGCGCGGCGTGGGTCTCGCGCAGGTGCCGCAGCACCGGCGGCTCGTCCGGCTGCTCCGGCGGCACTGCGCCTTCCGGCGCCGGCTCCACTTCCGACACGTTCACCACCATCACCGCGTGGTGCGCGGTCATGGCGCGGCCGGCCTCGGTGACCATGCGCGGCGGCTTCAGGCCGTGCGCGGCGCAGGCCTCGGCCAGCGGCTGCAGCAGGGTATGCGCGTACTGGTCCAGGCCGTAGTTGATCGAGCAGAAGCCGCGCGAGCGGGTGCCCTCATAGTCGACGCCGAGGCCGCCGCCGCTGTCCATGTAGTCGATGCCGCAGCCCATGCGAGAGAGCTCGACGAAGTAGCGCACCGCCTCGCGCATGCCGTTGGCGATGTCGCGCACGTTGCTGATCTGGCTGCCCATGTGGAAATGCAGCAGGCGCAGGGCCGGCAGCATGCCGGCGGCGCGCAGGCGTTCGACCAGGTCCAGCACCTGGCGCGGCGAGAGGCCGAACTTGGCCTTGTCGCCACCGCTGTTCTGCCACTTGCCGGCACCGATCGAAGCCAGGCGCATGCGCACACCCAGGCCGGGTTGCACGCCGAGGTCGCGGGCCTGCTCGATCACCAGGTCCAGCTCGCTGGGCTTCTCGATGACGATGAAGGTCTCCAGCCCCAGCTTGCGGCCGATCAGGGCCAGGCGGATGAACTCGCGGTCCTTGTAGCCGTTGCAGACCACCAGGCTGCCGGGCCGGGCCAGGCCCAGCACCGCCATCAGCTCGGGCTTGGAACCGGCTTCCAGGCCGAATCCCTCGCCGCCGGCTGCCGCCAGGGTGCCGGCGACGCCGCGGTGCTGGTTGACCTTGATCGGATAGACGGCGGTGTAGCCGCCGGCATAGTCCAGCTCGGCCATGGCCCGGCCGAAGGCGGCCTGCAGCTTGCCCAGGCGGTCGCCGAGGATGTCGGCGAAGCGCAGCAGCAGCGGCAGCTTCAGGCCCTCGGCGGTGGCGCGCTCGACCACCTCCGGCAGCGCCAGCTCGGGGCCACCCGGGCCGCGCGGGCGCACCACCATGCGGCCGGTGGCGTCCACGTCGTAATAGCCCTCGCTCCAGTAGGGAATGGAGTAGGTATGGCGGGCTTGGTCGAGCGACCAGGCGGGCATGGGCGTGCTTCCGGGTGGCGAGGGGGCCGCATTGTACCCCCGGGGCGGCGCCGGCCGCGGCCCAAGGCTACAATGCGCGCCCCCACGAACCGGAACCCCGGCGATGAGCAAGCCCACCTGGCTACACGAGAACTTCGAGCACACCGGCTCGGCCTTCGGCCTGCGCGTGACCCGCAAGCTGGACGAGGTGCAGTCGCCCTTCCAGAAGATCGAGATCTGGGAGAGCACCGACTGGGGCAAGGTCATGCTCATCGACGGCGCGATGATGGTCACCACGCGCGACAACTTCTTCTATCACGAGATGATGGCGCACGCGCCGCTGTACACCCACGCCGATCCGAAGGACGTGGTGATCATCGGCGGTGGCGACTGCGGCACCCTGCGCGAGGTGCTCAAGCACTCCGGCGTGCGCAGCGCCGTCCAGTGCGACATCGACGAGCAGGTCACCCGCATGGCCGAGAAGTACTTCCCGGAACTGTGCGAGAGCAACAACGACCCGCGCGCCAGGGTGATGTTCGACGACGGCATCGCCTGGATGGCCAATGCCGCGCCGGAATCCGTGGACCTGATCATCGTCGACTCGACCGACCCGGTCGGCCCGGCCGAGGGCCTGTTCAACCGCGCCTTCTACGAGAACTGCCTGAAGGCCCTGCGCCCGGGCGGCCTGCTGGTACAGCAGAGCGAAAGCCCGCTGGCGCTGATGGACCTGATCCTGGACATGCGCCGGGAAATGCAGGGTGCCGGCTTCGCCAGCTTCCGCACCCTGCCCTTCCCGCAGCCCTGTTACCCGACCGGCTGGTGGAGCTGCACCATCGCCGCCAAGGAAGCCCGCGACCTCACCCGCTTCCGCGAGGCCGACGCCGAGGCCAAGCCCTTCGACACCCGGTACTACACCGCCGCCATCCACCGCGGCGCCCTCGCCATGCCGCCGATCATGGCGGAGGCCCTGGGGGAGTGAGTTCTTGACGCGGATTTGCGCGGACAGAACCCTCAAAGGGCATCGGCGTCGAGTTCGCCGGTACGGATGCGCATGACGCGCTCGAGGCCGTAGACGAAGATCTTGCCGTCGCCGACCTTGCCGGTGTTGGCGGCGGCCTGGATGGCTTCCACCACCCGCTCGACCTGGTCGTCGGTGACCGCGACCTCGAGCTTGATCTTGGGCAGGAAGTCGACGACGTACTCGGCGCCGCGATAGAGCTCGGTATGGCCCTTCTGCCGGCCGAAGCCCTTGACCTCGGTGACCGTCACGCCGGACACGCCGGCCTCGCTCAGCGCCTCGCGCACATCGTCGAGCTTGAAGGGCTTGATGATGGCCATGACCATTTTCATGTCGGGTCTCCCGGGATCAGAGGTTGTAGGCGCGTTCGTTGTGCAGGGCGAGGTCCAGGCCCTCGGCTTCCTGCTCCTCGTCCACCCGCAGCGGCAGCACCAGGCCGACCGCGCGCAGCAGCACGAAGGTCACCACGGAAGTGTAGACGATGGTGAAGCCGACGCTCTTGGCCTGGATCCACAGCTGGGCCGCGATGTCGCTGACCTCGCCGAAGCCGCCCAGGGCCGGAGCGGCGAACACGCCGGTCAGCAGGGCGCCGACGATGCCGCCGACCGCGTGCACCCCGAACACGTCCAGGGCGTCGTCGTAGCCGAGCCGGCGCTTGAGGCTGGTGGCGCAGAAGAAGCAGATGGCGCCGGCCGCCAGGCCAATCACCAGGGCGCCCGCCGGACCGGCGGTGCCGGCGGCCGGGGTGATGGCCACCAGACCCGCGACCACGCCCGAGGCGATGCCCAGGGCGCTGGGCTTGCCGTGCACCAACCATTCCGCCCCCATCCAGGCCAGCGCCGCCGCGCCGGTGGCCACCTGGGTCACCAGCATGGCCATGGCCGCCGATTCGTTGGCCGCCAGGGCGGAACCGGCGTTGAAGCCGAACCAGCCCACCCAGAGCATGCCGGCGCCTGCCAGAGTCAGGCCCAGGTTGTGCGGCGGCATCGGGATCATCGGGTAGCCACGGCGCTTGCCCAGCACCAGCGCGGCGATCAGGCCGGCCACGCCGGCATTGATGTGCACCACGGTGCCGCCGGCGAAATCGATCACGCCCCAGTCCCACATCAACCCGCCCTCGCCGGCCCAGACCATGTGCACCAGCGGCAGGTAGGCGAAGGTGAACCACAGCAGCGAGAACAGCAGCATCGCCGCGAAGCGCATGCGCTCGGCGAAGGCACCGACGATCAGCGCCGGGGTGATGATGGCGAAGGTCAGCTGGAAGGTGACGAACAGGCTTTCCGGCACCGTGCCCACCAGATCGCCCAGGGCCAGGCCGGGCAGGGTCATGAACAGCACCAGGGCGGTGGCAGCGAGCATCCAGGCGGTGTCGCCGGCACTGATGGCCGGCGGTGCCTCCGGGGCGGCCAGCGCCAGCGAGGGCAAGGCCAGAAGGGCGGACACGGGCAATGCGCGAAGCATGGACGGGACCTCCATGAGCGTGGGGAAGGGTTTTGGGGGCGGAGCGCCTGAACCCTGCCCGACGTTTCGCGATTGAAGGCTCGATGGCGTCTGTGGAATGCTTGTCGGCCCCGGAAGCGCAAGGGCCGCCGCGCCGGATTCGACGCCCGCCTGCCGCGATTCCCCTACGGACACCGCACCCCGGCGGGGCGCATCGTGGTGCCGTCCACCGGAGTTCCCGCCATGATCGATCTCGCCACCCTCGACGACCTCGCCCGCAAGCTCAGCGACCTGGTGCCGCCCGGCCTCAAGGACGCCCGCGCCGACCTCGAGCAGAACTTCAAGGCCACCCTGCAGGCCGGGCTGTCCCGCCTCGACCTGGTGACGCGTGAGGAGTTCGAAGTGCAGCGCGCCGTCCTGCAGCGAACCCGCGAGAAGCTGGATGCCCTGGAGCGGCAGCTGGCCGTGCTCGAGGCCCGCGCCGCCCAGCGTCCCGACGGCGCCGCCCACTAAGCCTTCCCGGTTCCGCCATGAACCTGGCGCTGGCCTACAGCCGCGCCCGGGTGGGCGTGCACGCGCCCGAAGTCCGGGTCGAGGCGCATCTGGGCGGTGGCCTGCCCAACTTCACCCTGGTGGGCATGCCGGCCACGGCCGTGCGCGAAAGCCGCGAGCGCGTGCGCGCCGCCATCATCAACGCCCAGCTGGAATTCCCGCAGCGGCGCATCACCGTCAACCTGGCACCGGCGGACCTGCCCAAGGAAGGCGGCCGCTACGACCTGGCCATCGCCCTCGGCCTGCTCGCCGCCAGCGGCCAGCTGCCGCTGACGGCACTGTCGGAAGTGGAGGTGCTGGGCGAGCTCGCCCTGACCGGCGAACTCAAGCCGGTGGACGGCGTGCTGCCGGCGGCCCTGGCCGCGGCGCGCGCCGGGCGCCTGCTGATCGTGCCGGCGGGCAATGGCAGCGAAGCGGCACTGGCAGGTGAAGGGCGGGCGCTGGTGGCGCGCACCCTGCTCGAAGTCTGCGCGCACCTGCAGGGCCGCAAGCCGTTGCCGCCGGCGCAGGCACCGGAAGGCCTGGTCGCGCCGACGTATCCCGACCTCGCCGACGTGCGCGGCCAGGCCACCGCCCGGCGCGCGCTGGAAGTGGCGGCAGCCGGCGGCCATGCCCTGCTCTTCATCGGCCCGCCCGGCTGCGGCAAGACCCTGCTGGCCTCGCGCCTGCCCGGCCTGCTGCCCGAACCCACGCAAGAGGAAGCGCTGGAAACCGCCGCCATCCATTCGGTCAGTGGCCAGGGCCTGGATCCGGCGCGCTGGCGGCAGCGGCCCTTCCGCGCCCCGCATCACCTCGCCAGCGCGGTGGCGCTGACCGGCGGCGGTGGCAATCCACGCCCCGGCGAAATCTCCCTCGCCCACCACGGCGTGCTCTTCCTCGACGAGCTGGGCGAATGGAGCCGCCATGCCCTGGACAGCCTGCGGCAGCCGCTGGAAAGCGGCGTGGTGACGGTGTCGCGGGCGGCGCGGCAGGTGCAGTTCCCGGCCCGCTTCCAGCTGGTGGCGGCGATGAACCCCTGCCCCTGCGGCTGGGCCGGCGATCCTTCCGGCCGCTGCGGCTGCAGCGCCGAGGCGGTGGCGCGCTATCGCGCCGGCGTGTCCGGCCCGCTGCTGGACCGCATCGACATCCAGCTGGCGGTGCCGCGGCTGCCGCCGGAGCAACTTCGTCCCGAAGCGCCGCCCGGTGAACCCACCGCCGCCGTGCGCGAACGCGTGCTCGCCGCCCGCGCCCGGCAGATGGCCCGCGCCGGCGTCGCCAACGCGCAACTCGACCAGGCGGGTACCGAACGCCATTGCGCCCTGGCCACGCCGGAACGCCGGCTGCTGGAACAGGCCATCGAACGCCTGCAGCTCTCCGCCCGCGCCGTGCACCGCATCCAGCGCGTCGCCCGCACCCTGGCCGATCTGGAAGGCGCCGATCGCATCGGCCGCGCCCACGTCGCCGAGGCCATCGGCTACCGCCTGCTCGACCGCGGCCCCGGCCCGGGCCTGGGCTAGGATGGGCGGCGGGAGGAACCTGCCATGAGCAAAGCCGGCGGAAGCTGCCTCTGCGGCGACCTGCGTTTCGAAGCCCGACTGCCCAGCAAGTGGGTGGCGCATTGCCATTGCACGATGTGCCGGCGCGCGCACGGCGCCGGCGTGGTCACCTGGGCCGGCTTCCGGCAGGAACGGGTCAGCCTGCACGACCCGCAGGGCCGCCTGCAGTGGTACCCCTCCAGCCCCGGCGCCGAGCGCGGCTTCTGCAACCGCTGCGGCAGCACCCTGTTCTTCCGCTCGCAGCGCTGGCCCGGCGAGCTGCACGTCGTCGTGGCCAACTTCAACGACCCGCTCGACCGCGCCCCGCAGGTGCACGTCTTCTACGACAACCACGTCGACTGGCTGCCGGTGGCCGAGGACGGGCTGCCGCGCCTGGGCGGCCTGGACGGCTAGGAGACCGGGCTCAGCGCGCCTTCCCGGCAATCCGCCCTTCCGGCCGGAACTCCACCGTCTCTTCCTTGCCCGAGGGCAGGCCGCAACCGCAGACCGCCAGCACGCCCTCCTGCAACGGATCGATGCGCAGCAGCGTTTCCAGTTCGCCGTCGTCGACCGCGGCGGTGACGAAGGCCGGCAGCCCGGCCTCGGCGGCCAGCAGGTAGAAGGTCTGCGACAGGTGGCCCGCATCGAGCACCAGGGCGCGGTAGGCCTTGGCGTGGTTGCGGTACTTCCAGAAGTTGCGCCGGAACCGCGCCGCCAGCACCACCATCAGCGGCGCGTCGGCAAACCAGTGCTGGTCGGCCAGGCAGCGGCGCAGCAGCCCGGGCGCCGTCGCCGCATCGAGGGGCGCCACCGGCTCCAGCGCATGCGCCACCGGGTGGTAATGCCAGACGCCCGGCGGAACGCCCTCGACACGCCGGGTGATGACATAGGCGCCGACCGGATGCAGGGAGCCGCCCGAGGGGCTGGTCTTCTTGAACGCCACCGTCCCGGGCGCAACCTCGCGCACCTGCTGGGCGCCGAAGCCGCGCTGCAACAGGCGCGACACGAGCGCCAGCGGCAGGACCGCCTCGGGGTCGTAGTTGCGCCCCGTGTACCGGGCCAGCAGCGCCGCATCCAGCGCGCCCTCCGCTGGCGGCGGCAGGAGCAGCCTTTCCGCGGAATCCGTGCGCTCGGCCACCTCGGGCGGCGGCGCGCCGTAGGCGGCCACCATGTCCGCGATCGTCTCGAACCCCGACAGCCGCGGGTCTTCGCTGACATTGCGCCCACGCCAGCGGCCATGGAAATGCGCCAGCGCGGACGGCCCGAACCAGTGCGTCTCGCGGATCCGCTCGTCGCGCTCGCGGTGGCCGGCGTGGGCCGGATCGTCGCTCACCAGCAGGCCGGCCCCGAGCAGGCGCTCGAGGCGCTCCCGGCCGTACCGCGCATCCAGGGGCGCGCGCTCCTGCCACAACGACTCGCCGACGGCGCCGAGCAGCTCGAGGTCGCCCGGCTCCAGCGGAACCTCCTCCGGCAGGTGCGCCGCCAGGGCCAGCCAGGCCACCCGGGCCGCCAGCGCCTGCTCGCCGGCGAACAACACCGACAGGTCGAACTCCAGCTCTTCCCGGGGCTCGACCACCAGGATGGCGCAGCGTCGTACCAGCATTTCCGTCCCCTGACGGGCGCAAAAGCGCCCTTAGGCGCTAAGCTTGCCGGCGCGTCCAGGGGACGCCAAGCCCACAATCACAATCAGGGGATCCCGATGACCCGTTCCGTTTTCACTCCCGAGATCGTCGACCAGCTGCTGGACAAGCTGTCCACCGACGACGAGTTCCGCGAGAACTTCCTTGGCAACCCCGCCCTGGTGCTCTCCACCCTGGGCATCCAGGTGGATCCGGCCCAGGTGCCGGCCGTCCGCCGACTGCCCTCCAAGGACGTGCTCAAGGCCAACCGGGAGGCGATCAAGTCCAAGCTGGTGGGTCAGGCCGGCCTGATCTGGTTCCTGGTCTGAGAACCGGAGGAAAGAACGGCCCGGATCCCGCTCAGCGGGATCCGGCCGTGCGCATGCAGGCTTCGCTGGCGGCCAGCAGGTTGGGCACCAGCGAGGAGAAGCCGAAGCTCCATTCCGAAAGCGCGTGGCCCTTGCCCGCGCACAGCTGCTCCGCCGCAGTGGCGGCCGCCGCTTCGTCGCCGGCCGCTTCCAGCAGCCGCCAGCGCGTGACCTGCGCCTGGTAGAACCGGTTGTTGTCCAGCCGGGCCGCCAGGGCGCCCGCCTGATCGGCACCCGCCAGCTCCGCCTCCAGGGCCTGGAGCAGGGCTTCCCGCTCCGGATAGCCGGAGTTCTGGCTGACCGGACGCGCCGTCTCCAGCACACCGCGGGCCAGCTCCGGACGGCCATGGCGGGCGGCCAGCAGGCCCAGCAGCAGGTGATGGGTGGGCGCGCTGGCATCCAGCGTTTCTTCCATGCGCGCCACGCGCTCGGCCTGCGCGGCCAGGGCCTGCGGCAGTGCCGCCGCGAAGGCGGCCGGGTCATGCCGGGCCAGCAGCGACAGGCGGGCGATCAGAATGCGGGCAGCATCGCCGCGGCGCGCGCCCTCGGGCGGCAGCAACGTGTCGAGTTCGGCCAGGGCCTGCTCCATCCGGCCGGCATCGGCATGCACGGCGGCGCGGCGCAGCCCTTTCCAGATCCGCTGCGCCGGGATGTCCCGCTCCGCTCCCACCGACAGCGTTTCCAGCGCACGCGCGTGCTCGCCGCGGATCAGCAGCGGGTCGGCATCGCTGCCGAAGGTGCGCTGACCGCCGAGGGCGGCGATGTCGCCGTACAGGCGCTCCGCCTCGTCGATCCGGCCCTGGCCGGTGAGGGCGATGGCCTCGCCGGTCATGGCCAGGCTGCGCAGCGGATGCCGGCTGGCCGCCACTTCCCTGAACCAGCGCTCGGCCTCGGTGAAATCATTGAAGTACTGCCAGTACAGGACGGCGGTGTTCTGCTGGCCGGTCATGAAGTCGGGGAAAAGGTCGGCCAGCAGGCGGAACCGGTCCAGCGCCGGTGAAGGCCCTTCGAAGATGGCCAGCTGCGCGTCCAGGTAGACCTTGTCGCGACGGATCAGGCGCTGCGAGGACTGGGCGGCGCGCTGCATGTACTCGCGCGCCTTGGCCAAATCATCGGACTGGAAGTAGTAACCGCCCATCTTGACCAGGGCAGCAGCGAACTCGGGGTCCAGCTCGATGGCGTGCTCCATCAGCGTCATGGCCTGGCGCGCGTCGCCCTGGCCCAGGGCCTTGTTCGACAGCGAGAAGGCCTTGAGCGCCTCGAGGTTGCCCGAGGTCACCTGCTCCAGCGGCAGCGAGTCGGCCTCGATGGCGGCCAGGGACTCACCCAGCTGTTCGCGCGTCCTGCCCACCACGTCGTCGACCGCCGCCAGCAATTCCTGCTCGCCTCGCGCATCCGCGCTCTGGCTGTAAACCGTCACGCCACTGCCCGGGTCGATCACCTCCAGGCTGACGCGCACCCGGCCGCCCACTTCGGCGATGGTCGGCAGGATCACCGCCCGCGCGCCTTCGCGCAGCGCGACTTCCGATGCCACCTGGCGGTCCAGCGGCTGCCCGCCGCGCTGCATGCGGTCCAGGGCGCGGGCGACCTGCAGCTCGGAAACGACGTTGACGTGCCGCGACTGCTCCAGGCCCACGCGCAGGGCCACGTCGAGGGCATCGTCGAACAGCGGCTCGTTGGTGCGGTTCTGCAGGTCGGCCACCACCACCCAGTCGCGCTCGGCGAAGGCGATGGCAGGCGGCGCCCGCAGGGTGGTCCAGAGGCCGGCCACGGCCAGCGCGCCGACCACCAGCATCTCCATGGCCAGCATCGGCGGCCGCCGCCACAGCGGCAGCTCGCGCCAGGCCTTGGCGCCGGATTCCGGCGGCCGCAGCGGCGCCACGCCGACCTCGCCGACCTCGTGCACCAGCATCGGCGCCGGCACGCCCTTGAAGCGGTAGCGGCCGTGCATCAGCCAGCGCAGGCGCGCGGCGGTGTCCTCGCCCAGTTCGCCGACGGCGCGCTGGGCCAGGTTCTGCGCCATGCCCGACATCAGGATCTGCCCCGGCAGGGCCAGGCCCATCAGTCGCGCTGCCACCGGCTTGGCCAGGCCTTCCACCTCGAAGGGCTTGGCACCGGCACGGACATCGGCCGGCGCATTGGCCCACATCATCACGTCACCGACGTGGATGCCGATCCGCGCGCGCAGCTCGATGCCTTCCTCGCGGCCCAGCTCACGCAGGCCGCGCTGGTAGCGCAGGGCGAAGTCCAGGGCCTGGATCGGCCGTTCGAACAGGGCCAGCACGCCATCGGCGCGATCGATCAGCTGGCCGTGGCAGAGGCGCAGCGCGTCGCGGAGCATGCGGTCGTGCCGCTGCATCAGCGCCGACCAGCGCTGGTCGCCCAGCTGCCCGGTCATCTCCGTGGAATCGACGATGTCGCACAGCAGGACAGCACGCAGCACCGGCGTCACCGGGACGCCGGTCGGCGGAGCAATCGTGCTGTTGAGGGTGGCTTCCATCCGATTCTCGGTTCGGCGGGGCTACCGGGGTGAACGCAGCGCTCCGGGCGCTCAGGCCAGCCCCTGCAGGGGGGCCAGCCGCCAATGATCTCCGCCCCGGCGCTTGGCCTCGTAGAGGGCGCCGTCGGCCTGGCTGTACCAGGCCGACCAGCCGCCCGGGTCGGCGCAGAAGGCACCGCCCACGGAGACCGACAGGCGGTGCTCGCGCAGGCTGGGCAGGCGCAGGCTGCGGATGGCCCCCATCAGGCCCAGGGCCCGGTTGGCCAGCTCGCCGGCGTCGGCCACCCGCAGGACCAGGGCGAACTCGTCGCCGCCCAGCCGGCAGGGCAGTTCCAGCGGACCGGCCAGGCGGCGCACCTCCTCGGCGACGGCGCGCAGGGCGGCATCGCCCGCCAGGTGGCCGCTGCGGTCGTTGATGGTCTTGAAGTGGTCGATGTCGACCAGCAGCAGGGCCAGCTTCATGCCGTCCAGGGGCTGGCGGCCCAGCTCGTCCAGATAGCGGTACAGGCCGCGCCGGTTGGCCAGGCCGGTCAGGTCGTCGGTGCGCACCAGCTGCTGGGCGACGGTCAGTTCGGTGCGGGTCTGGCGCAGGGTGTCCAGGGTCTGCAGCAGGTCCTCGTTGCGGCGCTTGAGGTGCTGCACCAGCTGGTGCTCGCCGGCCACCAGGTAGGCGAAGCTGCGCTGCATGAAGCGGGCGACCACCACCGGCTCGCGCAGCAGCAGGGCGTCGAAGGCCTCGCGGCTGATCTCGTAGAGGACACCGGGGGTCTCAGCCACGGCCCGGGCGAATCGCTGATGTTGGCCGATGAAGACAGCAAGTTCGCCGAAGTACTGCCCAGGACCCAGCAACTTGTCGGCCAGGCCGTCGTCGAAGCTCAGGCGGATCTCGCCGGTGTCGACCAGGAACATGCTGGCGGCGGCCTCGCCCCGGCGGAACAGCTCCTCGCCCGGCAGCACCGCCCGGCTGGTGCCGGCCGAAGCCAGCACCCGGAATTCTTCCGGGGCGAGTTGTGAGGGGAGGTGGGTGTCGACCCCCTCTCCCGGGCGGAGATGCCCGTCCAGAGTGTTGGCTGGGTTCACGAGTCGTTCAGGCCTGAAGCGTCGGCCGACTATACCCAAGCCGACCGCGCTGTCATACCCGGTACGCCGGAGCGGGACCGGCATCCGGCCCCGCCCCGCTGCCGCCCGGCCTCAGGCGACGGCGCGCTCGTGGAACTGCTCTTCCTCGGTCGAGCCCTTCAGGGCCACGGTCGAGCTCTGCCCACCCTGGATGGTCTGGGTGACGGCATCGAAGTAGCCGGTGCCGACCTCGCGCTGGTGCTTGACCGCGGTGAAGCCCAGCTCGGCGGCAGCGAACTCCTTCTCCTGCAGCTCGACGAAGGCGCTCATCTGCCGGCGCGCGTAGCCGTGCGCCAGGCTGAACATCGAGTAGTTCAGGGCGTGGAAGCCGGCCAGGGTGATGAACTGGAACCTGTAGCCCATGGCTGCCAGCTCCTTCTGGAAGCGGGCGATGGTGGCGTCGTCCAGGTTCTTCTTCCAGTTGAAGCTCGGCGAGCAGTTGTAGGCCAGCAGCTTGCCCGGGTACTTCGCATGGATGGCCTCGGCGAACTTGCGGGCGAACTCCAGGTCCGGCTTGCCGGTCTCGCACCACACCAGGTCGGCGTAGGGCGCGTAGGCCAGGCCGCGGCTGATCGCCTGGTCCAGGCCCTTCCTCGTCTTGTAGAAGCCCTCGACGGTGCGCTCGCCGGTGCAGAAGGGCTTGTCGTTGTCGTCGATGTCCGAGGTCAGCAGGTCGGCGGCCTCGGCATCGGTGCGGGCGACGATCAGGGTCGGCACGTTCAGCAGGTCGGCGGCCAGGCGCGCGGCCACCAGCTTCTCGATCGCCTCGCGGGTCGGTACCAGCACCTTGCCGCCCATGTGGCCGCACTTCTTCACGCTGGCCAGCTGGTCCTCGAAGTGCACGCCGGCGGCGCCGGCCTCGATCATCGCCTTCATCAGCTCGAAGGCGTTGAGCACGCCGCCGAAGCCGGCCTCGGCGTCGGCGACGATGGGCTGCAGGAAGTCGATGTCGTCATTTCCTTCGGCGTGATGCAGCTGGTCGGCGCGCAGCAGGGTGTTGTTGATGCGCTTGACCACCTGCGGCACCGAGTTGGCCGGATACAGCGACTGGTCCGGATACATCTCGCCGGCCAGGTTGGCGTCGGCGGCGACCTGCCAGCCGCTGAGGTAGATGGCCTTGAGGCCGGCCTTCACCTGCTGCATGGCCTGGTTGCCGGTCAGCGCGCCCAGGGCGTTCACGAAGGGCAGCTCCTGCAGATAGCGCCACAGTTTCTCCGCGCCCAGCCGGGCCAGGGTGTGCTCCACCGGCACGGTGCCGCGCAGGCGCACGACTTCCTCGGCGCTGTAGGGGCGGCGGATGCCGGCCCAGCGCGGATCCTGGGCCCATTGCTGGCGGAGCTGGTCGGCGGTGGGGAGCTTGCTGGTCATGGCGGAGTCCTCGTGCGTGGGGTGCGGGGTGCGGGTATCAGGGCAGGCGCTCGTAGGCCACTTCGGTGAGGAAGGGCGCCAACGTGTCGGCCTGGGTCAGTTCGTCGAGCAGGGCGATGGCCTCGTTGAGGCGGGAAGCGCCCGGCAGCTTCATGCGGTCGGCGAGCTTGGACGGCAGCGCCAGCAGGGCGCGGTCGAACAGCGAGAAGTCCACCGGCGTGCCGTCGTCCAGGTGCAGGTCGCCGTGGTGCAGCCACTGCCAGAGCTGGGCGCGGGCGATCTCGGCGGTGGCGGCATCCTCCATCAGCCAGTGGATGGGCACGCAGCCGTTGCCGTCCAGCCAGGCCGCCAGGTAGCGCACGCAGACCTCGACGTTGTTGTCGAAGCCGGCGCGGGTGATCGTGCCCTTGCTGGGTTCGATCAGCCGGTCGCGCCCGGCGACCACGTCCTCGCGCAGCACGTGCTGCTGGTGCGGGCCAGTCATCACCGCGTCGAACTCGGCCCTGGCCACCGGGATCAGGGCCGGATGCGCCACCCAGGTGCCATCGTGGCCGGCACCGGCTTCGCGGCGCTTGTCGGCGCGCACGCGGGCCAGGGCTTCCTCGTTGGCGATCGGGTCGCCGGCGATCGGGATCTGCGCCGCCATGCCGCCCATGGCGTGGGCGCCGCGGCGGTGGCAGGTGCGGATCAGCAGTTCCGAGTACGCCTTGAGGAAGGGCTGGGTCATGCCGACCTGGCCGCGCTCGGGCAGCACCCGGTCACGGTGCCGGCGGAAGGTCTTGAGGTAGCTGAAGATGTAATCCCAGCGCCCGCAGTTCAGGCCGGCGATGCGGCCGCGCAGGGCGTGCAGGATCTCGTCCATCTCGAGCACCGCCGGCAGCGTCTCGATCAGCACGGTGACCTTCATGCACTGCGCCGGCAGCTCGAGCTCACCCTCGATGAAGGCCAGCACCTGCTCCCACAGCGCCGCCTCTTCCATGCACTCGAGCTTGGGCAGGTAGAAGTAGGGGCCGCGGTCGCGCGCCTGCAGGGCGCGGGCGTTGTGGAAGGCGAACAGGCCGAGGTCGAACAGGGCGCCGCTCATGCGCTGGCCGTCCACCCAGACGTGCTTCTCGTCCAGGTGCCAGCCACGCGGGCGGACGATCAGCACCGTGCGCGAGGACGGATCCAGCACGTAGTGCTTGCTGCCGTCCGGCGCCATCCAGTCCAGGGTGCCGGCCACGGCCTTGCGCAGGGCGCGCTGGCCGGTCAGCAGGTTCTCCCAGGTCGGGCTGGTCGAATCCTCGAAGTCGGCCATGTAGCAGTTGGCGCCGGAGTTCAGCGCGTTGATCACCATCTTCGGCTCGACCGGCCCGGTGATCTCGACCCGGCGGTCCAGCAGGGCCTCGGGCAGCGGCGCCACGGTCCAGTCGGCCTCGCGCAGGGCGCGGGTGTCGGTGCGGAAGTCGGGCAGCTCGCCGGCATCGAAGCGGGCCTGGCGCTGGCGGCGGGCGGCCAGGCGGGCCTGGCGCTGCGGCTCGAAGGCCCGGTGCAGGCGGGCCAGGAAGGCCAGGGCGGCCGGGCTCAGCAGGTCTTCCTGCCCCGCCAGGGCGCCTGTCACCTGTACCGGGGTCTGCTCGGGGATCCGTGCCGCCATGCCTGCCATCGCCATCTCGCTCCCGGGCCCTGGGCCCATCGGTGGGGGATGACCCGACCCTAGGCCCGGAAAATTGGCTTTGACAAAGCAAATGTTTTGATAGCTAGTATTAGCTGTCCAAATACTGCGCTTCCGGCAAAGGCTTATGGCGCGTTCCAGCCCCCGCTTCTATTACAAGGGCGACCGGCTCAAGCCCCTTCGCGCCTTCTGCCAGGTGGCCCGGCTGGGCTCGATCTCGCGGGCGGCCGAGGCCCTGTTCCTCAGCCAGCCGGCCGTGACCCTGCAGGTCCAGGCCCTGGAGCGGGAGCTGGGCCAGCCCCTGTTCGAGCGCATCGGCCGCCGTTTCAGCCTGACCCGGGAAGGCCAGCTGCTCTACGAGCTGGCCCGGCCCCTGGTCGAGGGCCTGGACGGCCTGGATGCGGAATTCCGCAACAGGATCAAGGGCCTGCAGGCCGGCGAACTGCACGTGGCGGCCGGCACCTCGACCATCCTCTACCTGCTGCCACCGCTGGTGCAGGCCTTCCGCGAGCAGCACCCGGAGGTGCAGCTGGTGCTGCACAACGTCACCGGCCAGGACGGCCTGGGCCTGCTGCGCTCGGACGCCGTGGACCTGGCCGTGGGCTCGATGCTGGACGTGCCGGCCGACCTGGCCTACGAGCCGGTGCAGTCCTTCGACCCCATGCTCATCTGCCCGCCGGGGCATCCGCTGGCCGACAAGCCCGAGATCGCCCTGGAGGATCTCTCGCCCTACGGGCTGATCCTGCCGCCGCGGCGCCTGACCACCTACCGGCTGGTCGACCTGGTCTTCCAGCAGCGGCGCGTGCCCTACACGGTGGCCCTGGAGGTCGGCGGCTGGGAAGTGATCAAGCAGTACGTCGCCATGGGCCTGGGCATCAGCATCGTCACCAGCATCTGCCTGACCGAGGCGGACAAGGGCCGGCTGGCGGCGCGCAACCTGCGCGCCTACTTCCCGCCGCGCAGCTACGGCGTGGTGATGCGCAAGGGCAAATACCTCAGCCCGCAGGCGCGCGCCTTCGTCGACCTGGTCAAGCCCGGCCTGTTCGAGCGCCGCGACTACTTCGCGCCCGGCCACTCCGAGCGCTGAGCGGCCAGGGCCTGCTTGCGCGACACTCCCCCGCGGATCAGGTCTTCGTCCCGGCACGTGGCTGACGCAAACATCCTTTGTCCACGTGTGCTGACCGCCAAACACTGGAATCCAGTTTTTGCACGGGGCTCCGGCACTCGGGGTTAGCAATGCTGAAACAGGATCTGCCGCCTGCGCGACACCCGATGTCTTGACGCTCAAGAACGCTCATCCCACGCTCACACCTCCGCTGCACCTGCAGCACCCGGGCTTGTCCCACCCACAGCAGGATCGTCATGAGCAAGAAACTTCTGCTTGTCGTTGTCGGCGTCGCCATGCTGGTTGCGTCTGCTTTCTACATAGGCAGGCGCTCGGAGCAGAACACGCCCAGCTGGCTGACATCAGCACCGGAGGCGACCCCGCCACTCCCGGCGACCGAAACGGGGGCCTATCGTGAAGATCGCTCGGCCGAGCAGAAACATCACCAGGCCGGCGAGCGGGATGAGATCACGCCAGCCGCCCTGGAGATGGTGCAGCGCTACGACATCTGGGGCGCGCGGAATGTTGAAGAGGCCCGCTGGCTTGCCGAGCAGGGATATCCCGATGGCGAAACCGCCGAACGCTATTCGCAACTGAGCGACCAGGCACTGGAAACCTTGGCCAACGAGGGCGACTCACTGGCCAGGCTGTTGCGCGCGGAACGAATGGCGGCGAATGGTGATTTCCGAAGCGCAGTGGACGATATGTACGCCATCGCCTCCGATGGATCGGTGTACGCACTTGAGCGGCTGGCGCTGCTGCACGGAACGGGTCCACACCGCGATCCGCTGATGTCGGAGGCCTATCTGCAGGCGGCTCGCCTGCGTGGCAACTATCTTGCACCGCAGCGTCTGGATGTACCTGCGGATCCCATGGTCGCAAGCATGACCAGTGCCATGGCCCAGGCCATCATCGACCGCCTGAACCAGATGCGGCAGCAGCGAGGCTTGCCGCCGCTCCCCTACTCCCCCAGGCCCGGCGCGGCCCGCGCCTTTGAAGAGGCCTACATCGAATGGCATGCGCTGATGGGCACCGAACCGGCGTCAACCCCCGGGGGAAATTGATCGCTAGACGTGCGATACCGCCACCAAGCCTGATCACCTGCCGGCTGGACGACCTGGTCAAGCCCGGCCTGTTCGAGCGCCGCGACTACTTCGCGCCCGGCCACTCCGAGCGCTGAGCGGCCAGGGCCTGCGCCGCCGCCACGACGTCGCCGCCGCCGGGCGCCTGGAAGGCGCGCAGGCCGAACTCCGGCAGGATGGCCAGCAGGTGGTCGAAGATGTCGGACATGATGTCCTCGTACTCGCCCCAGGCCGTGGTGGCGGTGAAGCAGTAGATCTCGATCGGCAGGCCCTGCGGGCCCGGCGGCAACTGCCGCACCAGCAGGGTCATGTCCTGGCGCAGCTTGGGATGCGCCTTCAGGTAGGCCCTGGCGTAGGCGCGGAAGCTGCCGATGTTGGTCAGACGGCGCAGGTTCACTGGCGCCTCGCCCTGGTGCTTGCCGTTCCACTCCGCCAGCTCGGCGGCCTTCTGCTCCAGGTACGGCCGCAGCAGCACGAAGCGGTGCAGGGCCTCGCGCTCGTCCGGCTCCAGGTAGCGGATGCCGCCCTGGTCGATGTGGATGGCGCGCTTGATGCGGCGGCCGCCGGATTCGCTCATGCCGCGCCAGTTGCGGAAGCTCTCGCTGACCAGGCGGTAGGTGGGAATGGTGGTGATGGTCTTGTCCCAGTTCTGCACCTTCACCGTGTGCAGGGCGATGTCCACCACATCGCCGTCGGCGCCGAGCTGCGGCATCTCGATCCAGTCGCCGACCCGCACCATGTCGTTGCTGCTCAGCTGCACGCTGGCCACCAGCGACAGCAGGGTGTCCTTGAACACCAGCATCAGCACCGCCGCCATCGCGCCCAGGCCGGACAGCAGCAGCACCGGCGAGCGCTCGACCAGGGTGGCCACCACCAGCACGCCGGCGACCACCACCAGGACGATGCGCGCGACTTCCAGGTAACCCTTGATCGGGCGGGCGCGGGCACGATCGGGGTCACGCTCCCAGTACAGGTCGTGCAGCACCGACAGCATCGCGCTCAGGCCGCGGGCGACGGCGACCACCACCCAGGCGGCGGCGACGTTGCGCAGCACCGTGGCCACGCCCGCCGGCAGGTCCGGCACCAGCGGCACGCCGAGCACGATCACCAGGGCCGGCACCGCCCGCGCCAGCTTGCGCACCACGCCGTGGCGGATCAGGGCGTCGTCCCAGCGCACGGGCGAGGCTTCCACCAGCCGGTGCGCCACCCGCAGCAACACGCGCCGGGTCAACCGGTCCGCCAGCCAGGCCGTGCCCAGCAACACGACCAGGCCGGAGACCAGCGGATACAGGGGTTGCGCCGAGATCGCGGCGCCGAGATCACTGAGCCATTGCATGGCCACAGGCTACCGGCACGACAGGGCGAGGCCAACCGTGGCGCACCAGGTGGTCGCGGGGGGATCCGCTTTCAGGTGCCGCGGTTCTTTCCGACGAAGGGCCGGTAGATCCCGCGGATGGCGGCCATGTCGGCGTCCAGGTCCTCGCCGGGCTGGAACACCGTCACCAGCTCGATGCTGCGCTCGGGATAGTGGAAGGCGGCGCAGAGCACCGGCACGCCGGCGCCGCGGGCGATCTTCCAGAAACCGGGCTTCCAGCGCTCCACCCGCTTGCGGGTGCCTTCCGGTGCCAGCAGGAACCACAGGCGTTCGGCCTCGCGCAGGCGGGCGATGCTCTGTTCGACGATGCCGCCGGGCTGTTGCCGGTCCACCGGAATGCCGCCGAGCCGGCGCAGCAGCCAGCCCAGCGGACCGCGGAACAGTTCGGCCTTGGCCATGAAGCTGATGTCCAGACCCAGGGCCAGCTTGGCCGCCAGGCCCCAGACCGCGTCCCAGCCCGAGGAATGCGGGGCGACGATGATGACCAGGTGCCTGAGGTCCGGGAACTCGCCACGCACCCGCCAGCCGCCCAGGCGCAGCAGGCTGCGGCCGAACCAGCGGCCGAAGGCGTGGCCGGTGCGCGGCGCCCCCGGCGGCAGGTCCGGCAGCATGCGGGTGTCGCTCATTCGCGCTCCCAGGCCGAAGCGCTGCGCTGGCGCTTGATGCCGGCGCGCTGGCGCTTGCTGCCCAGCCGCCGTTCCTTGGACGCGCGCGTCGGCTTGGTGGCCACGCGCGGCTTCGGCGCCTTCGTCGCCGCCTCCAGCAACGCGGCCAGGCGGGCGCGGGCGTCCTCGCGGTTGCGCTCCTGGGTGCGGAAGCGCTGGGCGCTGATCACCAGCACGCCTTCGGCGGTCAGCCGGCGGTCGCGGCGGGCCAGCAGGCGCTCGCGCACCGCCGGCGGCAACGACGGCGAGCCGGCCACGTCGAAACGCAGCTCCACCGCCGTGGAGACCTTGTTGACGTTCTGCCCGCCGGGGCCGCCGGCGCGCACGAAACGCTCGACGAGCTCCTGTTCGGGGATGGCCAGGCTGGGGGTCACTTGCAGCATGGGCGGATTCTAATCCAGCTACAATCGCGCGCCCTTGACCGTCGCCTTGCCGCGCCCCCACCCCGCCAGCCCATGTCCGGCCTGAACCCGCAACAACGCGCCGCCGTCGAATACCTGGGCGGCCCCCTGCTCGTGCTGGCCGGCGCCGGCAGCGGCAAGACGCGCGTCATCACCGAGAAGATCGCCCACCTGATCGCCGGGCGGCACTGCGAGGCCCGGCACATCGCCGCCATCACCTTCACCAACAAGGCGGCCCGGGAAATGCGCGAGCGCGTGGCCCGACGCATCAAGGGTGATGCCGCCGAGGGGCTGACGGTCACCACCTTCCATTCCCTGGGCCTGCGCTTCCTGCAGATCGAGCATGCCCGGGCCGGGCTGCGCCGCGGCTTCTCCATCTTCGATGCCGACGACCAGATGGCCATCATCAAGGACCTGGCGCCGTCGGGCCTGAAGAACGATGCCCTCTACGCCCTGCAGAACCTGATCAGCGCCGCCAAGAACAATGGCCTGACGCCGGAGCAGGCGGCGGAGCTGGCGCGCAGCCCGCGCGAACGTGAGGCCGCCTCCATCTACGCCCGCTACCAGGCGCGGCTGCAGGCCTTCAACGCGGTGGACTTCGACGACCTGATCCGGCTGCCGCTGCAGTTGCTGGAAGCCGATGCCGGACTCGCCGCCGGCTGGCGCGAGCGCATCCGCTACCTGCTGGTGGACGAGTGCCAGGACACCAACGGCGCCCAGTACCGCCTGCTCAAGCAGCTGGCCGGACCCGGGGGCCGCATGACCTGCGTGGGCGACGATGACCAGAGCATCTACGCCTGGCGCGGCGCCCAGCCGGAGAACCTGGACCTGCTGGCCGAGGATTACCCGGACCTCAAGGTCATCAAGCTCGAGCAGAACTACCGCTGCAGCGGCCGCATCCTTCGCTGCGCCAACACCCTGATCGCGAAGAACCCGCACAAGCACCTCAAGCAGCTCTGGAGCCAGCACGGCGAGGGCGAGCCGGTGCGGGTCTGGGAGTGCCGCAACAACGAGCACGAGGCCGAGCGCGTCGCCGCCGAGATCCACTACCTCAAGCAGGCCAAGGACATTCCCTGGGGCGAGTTCGCCATCCTGTTCCGCGGCAATCATCAGTCGCGGCCGCTGGAGAAGGCGCTGCAGCTGCTGCGCATTCCCTACCACCTCACCGGCGGCACCGCCTTCCTCGACCGTGCCGAGGTCAAGGACCTGCTGGCCTGGCTGCGGGTAATCGCCAACCCCGACGACGACACCGCCTTCCTGCGCGCCATCGCCGCGCCCAGGCGCGAGGTCGGCGCCACCACCCTGGAGAAGCTGGCGGCGATGGCGCAGACCGCCGGCCTGCCGATGTCGGTGGCAGCCGGACAGGTGGGTTTCCTCAAGCAGCTGAGCGCGCGCGCCGCCGCCGGCCTGGACGAGTTCTCCCGCATCGTCGCCGGCCTGCGCGAACAGGCGGAAACGCTGACGCCGGCCGAGCTGGTGCCGCTGCTGGCCGAACGCAGCGGCCTGCTGGCCATGATCCGCAGCCAGTGCAAGGACGAGGCCAGCTTCGAGCGGCGCAAGGCCAACCTCGAGGAACTGGCCTCGTGGTTCGAGGGCGCCCGCGGCGGCGGCCCCGGCGAACTGGCGGCGCAGCTGGCCCTGCTGTCGAACGCCGACCGCGGCGAACCCGGCAACGCGGTGCGGCTGATGAGCCTGCACGCGGCCAAGGGCCTGGAGTTCCGCGTGGTGTTCGTGGTCGGTTGCGAGGATGGCAACCTGCCGCACGAGGCCAGCCTGGAGGAAGACCGGCTGGAGGAAGAACGCCGGCTGATGTACGTCGGCATCACCCGCGCCAAGGAGCGGCTGTACCTGTCGCACAGCGCCGAGATCAAGCGCTGGGGCGAAGTGCAGCACCTGCTGCCCAGCCGCTTCCTCGACGAACTGCCGGCCGCCGACCTGCTGCGCGACGGCCTCGACCCCGAGCGCGAGGCCGAGGAGAAGAAGCAGCGCGGGCGGGCGCACATCGACGCCATCGCCGCGCTGTTCGGGGACTAGTCCCGGCGCTCAGATCGCCGAGACGAAGGAGAAGTCCATCACCTCCACGTCATGGGTGATGCCACCCTGGCCGGCCGTGGCGCCGCCGCCGACGACCACGCGCATGCCGAAATCGCGCACGCCTTCGCTGCCGACCACCAGGTAGAGGCCGTCCTTGACGCCGAAGTCGCCGCCGAAGTTCCCGATCTGCCCGGCCACACCCGCCTTCGGGCCGGCAAAGACGGTCACGGTGCCGTCGATGGAGAACTCGGCTTCGGCGTGCATGCCCAGGTTGGCCTCCAGGGGGAGGTCGGCGCCGAAGGAGGTACGGCGGGTGCTGAGCACGTCGAACTCGGCCACGAACTTGACCTTGCCGCAGGTGGCCTCGACCGAGAAGCCGCCGCCGAAGGACCACTTGCCGGAGTAGTCCTGGCTTCCGGGACCGCAGGCCGGAATGTCGGCGCTGACCTCCGGCACCACCGGCTCACCGCCGCTGCCGTCCAGGCACAGGCCGGCCGGCGAGGCGCCCCAGCCGAACGCGTCCGAGATCTCGCCCTGGGCCTGAGCGACGTGCCGCAGCACGGCTGCCTCGATCTGGGCACGGGCGCTGGCATGGTAGGGGCCCTCCGGCAGGTTGGAGGCGATGGCCGAGGTAAGGCCGTAGGCATCGCGGAAGAACACCCGCATCTGCTCCTCGTAGTTGCGTGCCAGCGGCAGCAGCTCGTTCATGCGCGACCAGGTCTCGGCGCGGGTTTCGGCGCAGCAGGCGTCGTAGTCGTCGGAGGAGCAGCGGAAGTCCTCGGCGCGGCGGAACAGCGCCATCGCCTTCTCTTCCATGTGGTGTTCGGCGAAGGCCACCGACAGGGCCTGGAAGCGGGTGCGCTGGCCGCGCTCGCCGAGGATCAGCGACTCCACCTCGGTGATCGGGAACATACCGCTGGCATGGGGCGTGTCCACGTCCACCGGCGTCAGGTGCCACTCGTTCTTCGGCATCGCGGCGATCGCGCCCTGCACCGCGTCGCCGATGTGCTGGCGGCGGTGACCGGTTGCCTCCAGCGCCTGCATGGCCACGCGGTCGCGCTCACGGGCGGCGCCGCGCAGGGCGATCACCTTCTCGCGCATGCGCCGGGCGTAGTCGGCGTACTCCTCGCCGGGGCTGGGCAGCTCGATCTCCGGCCAGGCGATCTGGCCCTGGCGCGACAGGTCCAGGGCAATCCACAGCGGCGGCCGCAGCGAGTAGCCGTCCAGGCTTTCCAGCCAGGGCTTCTGCGACCACTGGGCGATCTCCTCCGGGCTGCCGGCATCGGCCGGCCCGCCTTCGGCCGGCGCCTCGCTGGCGGGTTCGCGCACCTCCGGCGTCTCGCCCGGCTTGCCGGGCAGGCGGAAGGCAGCGCGCGGCAGCAGCACCCGGGCACCCTCGTCGTCGCCCTTGCGAAGCAGCAGGTGGGCCAGGTTGCGCGCGGCTTCCGACAGTTCCGGATCCAGCGACAGCGCCTCGCGCAGCGCTTCCTCCGCCAGCGCGTCCTCGCCCATCAGCAGCAGGGCGTGGCCACGGTTGTTCAGGGCGGCGGCGCGGTGGGCGCGGTCGTTCCCGGGCAGGCGCTCCAGGGCGGCCTCGGCGAAGGCGAGGGCGGCGCCGGCCAGACCCTGGCCGTTGCCGATCGCCGCCAGGCCCAGCAGCGGCGTCGGCATGTCCTCGTCGCGCTCATGCGCCACCAGCAGGTTGGCCGCCGCGCCCCAGAAATCGCCGGCCGCCATCAGGCTGGCGGCGTGGCCGACCAGCAGCTCGGCACCCGGTTCGCTGTCGCGCAGCGCATCGAGCAGCTCCGGCGCCTGCGCGTCGATGCGGTCCTCGAACAGCTCGAGGGCGTCGTCGAGATCGAGTTTCCTGTCGTCCACCTCGAAGCGCGCGTGGTCGCGCGCGCCGGCGATCTCCGTGGCCAGCGAATCCAGCTCCACCGGCAGCACCGCCACCGCACTGCGGTAGTAGCCCGGCGCGCCGGCGCCGCTGCCGCCTTCGCCACCGCCGGGCGCCGGGTCGCCGGCCAGGGTGTAGGCCATCACCGGCAGGCCGACCGCGGCCGCGGCCAGGCCCAGCCTGGCCTTGGCCGGCAGCGTGCCGATCGCCTGCAGAAGCTTGTGCGCGACACCGGTCGCGCCTTCGGTCATCTTCATCGTGCGTGTTCCGTCCGGGCACCTCGCCCAACGGAAGCAGCAACACGAAAGCTCCGCTGCCAACCGGACGCGGCCCGGCCAGCGGACATTCATCCCGGCGCCGCGCCGCCGCCCGGGCCGGCTAAACTTGGCGACCCCTCACCCCGAGGCACGCCATGAATTTCCCGCGCACCCTGATGCTGTCGGCCGCGCTGGCCCTGGGCCTGGCGGCCTGCCAGAGCCTGCCGGAGCGCGCCGGCCCCGAGGCCGGCCAGGCCACCGCCGCCGCCGTCGAACCGGCCGCGAACGACAACCTCAACGCCACCGCCTGGCTGCAGACCGCGGTCGAATACCGGCTGATCGCCGCACAGACCTACCGGGCCGCGCTGGCGCAGCTGGACCGTGCCCTGCAGACGCCGGACTGGGATGCCCTGACCCGCGACGACCGCGACACCCCGGCTACCGGCCTGCCGCCGGCCGTCATCGTCGACATCGACGAGACCGTGCTGGACAACTCGCCCTACCAGGCCCGCCTGGTCCGCGACGGCCGCGACTACGACGACCCGAGCTGGGACGCCTGGGTGCACGAGCGCAAGGCGAAGCCCGTGCCGGGGGCGCTGGAGTTCGCCCAGGCCGCCGCTGCCCGCGGCGTCACCGTCTTCTATCTGAGCAACCGCGCCGTGCACCTGGAGGAGTCCACCCTGGCCAACCTGCGCGCGGTCGGCTTCCCGATCGACAGCCGCGAGCAGTTCCTCGGTCTGGGCTACCTGGTCGAGGGCTGCGAGCAGCACGGTTCGGACAAGGGCTGCCGCCGCCGCCACGTCGGCCGCACGCACCGGGTGCTGATGCAGTTCGGCGACCAGATCGGCGACTTGGTGTCCCTCACGGCGAAGACCCGCGAGGGCCGCGAGCAGGCCGTCGCCCCCTACCTGGACTGGGTGGGCGAGCGCTGGTGGCTGCTGCCCAATCCCAGCTACGGCAGCTGGGAGCCGGCCCTGTTCAACAACGACTGGTCGCTGCCGCCGGCCGAGCGCCGCCGGCTGAAGCTGCAGGCCCTGGACTACGCGGAGTGAGCCCGAGCATGAGCACTGCCCCCCGCGACCGCCTGATCTTCGCCCTCGACGTCCCCACGGCCGCCGAGGCCCTGGCCTGGGCCGACCGGCTGGGCGAGGCGGTGGAGTTCTACAAGATCGGCATGGAACTGCTGACCAGCGGCGACTACTTCCGGGTCCTCGAGGCCTTGGCCGGCCGGGGCAAGCAGGTCTTCGTCGACCTGAAGTTCCATGACGTGCCGGCCACGGTGGGGGCCACCCTGCGCGGGCTGCGCCGTTACCCGGTCTCGTTCTGCACCATTCACGGGCAACATGACGCCATGATGCGTGCAGCTTCGCAGGAGAAGGGCGACATTCGCCTCCTGGCGGTGACCGTGCTGACCTCCATGGACCGCGGCGATCTTCGCCGATTGGGCATCGATCGTGAGCCCTCGGAGGTGGTGGTCGACCGCGCCCTGGCGGCCCGTGAGGCCGGCTGCGACGGCGTGATCGCCTCCGGCCAGGAGGCCGCCGCCCTGCGCCAGGCCTGCGGGCCGGACTTCCTGATCGTCTGCCCGGGCATCCGCCCGGCCGGTCCGGCCGGCGACGACCAGAAGCGGGTCATGGACGTGCCCGGCGCCTTCGCCGCCGGCGCCAGCCATATCGTCGTGGGCCGGCCCATCCGCCAGGCCGCGGATCCGGTGGCCGCGGCCGAGGCCATCCAGGCCCAGATCCGCGAACATTTCGAAAAATCAAAGACTTGATTTCGGTTTCTTAAGGTATTGCATAAAGCTGGAGGGGCGGCTAATCTGCCGCCGTCGTCGGGCCCCGGCCCGCCCGGAACCCACAACGACGTCCATCCTCCGGATTCATCCGGACTTGAGCGGGAGGCTTCGGCCTCCCGTTTTTTCTGGGCCGGCCCGCTGGACACCCCGGCCGCCCGGCACGGGGGGCCTCAGGCCCGATCTGCTAGATTTCGCCCAGTCCTCTTGACCCAAAGCCCACCATGACCCGACGCCCGACCCGCTGGGCCCTGAGCGCCCTCCTGCTGCTGCTGACCGCGCTGGGCGCCTGCCGCCGTGAGGAATCCGCCACCGAGGTGGTCGCCGCCCCGGACGACCCGGTGGCCGCGGTCCAGGCCCAGGCCTCGGCCCTGCGCCAGAACGACCTGCCCCGCTTCGCCCGCCTGAGCCTGCCGCCGGACCTGTACGAACGCAGCGTCGAGCTCTGGGACCAGCGCGTGGCCCAGGCCGAGCCGGTCGACCCGGAGGACGCCGCCGAATACGAACAGATGATGTCGCGCCTGCTGGCCGAGGATGCCGAGGAGTCGCTGATGCGCGACCTCGAGCCCAAGCTGGCCGAGCTGGACGCCGAACTGGCCGGGCAGTGGCCGCTGATGCAGGCCACCGCCGGCATCTTCCTGACCGCCGCCATCCAGGCCAACGAGGACCTGAGCCCGGAGCAGAAGGCCCATGCCAGCCAGCTGGTCTCGGCCCTGATGGCCTGGCTCAAGCCCGAGCTGATCACCGACCGGGCCCGCGCCCGCCAGGCCATCGCCGCCGCCGTCCGCACCGCCCGCGAGCTGGACCTGCCCACCCTGGAGCACAGCCGCGCCCTGAAGCACGACGAGGCCCTGGCCAAGGCCAGCGTGGCCATGGCCGGCGCCAAGGACATCGCCCGCGCCTACGGCCTCGACCTCGACCAGGCCCTGGACGGCATGCGCGTCGAACTGGTCTCCCGCGAAGGTGACCAGGCCACGGTCCGGATCCGCTACCCGCTGCTGGGCACCGAGCTGGACTTCCAGCGCGCCATGGTCCAGCGCGACGGCGGCTGGTACTCCGCCGAGGACATCGCCCAGGCCGAGGCCGAGCTGGCCCAGGCCCAGGCCGAGACCGGTCTGGCCGAAGGCGAGGCCGACGGCACCGACACCAGCACCGGCGCAGGCACCGCCTCCGCCCACTGACCGGCATGGACGAGCAACAAGCCCCGCCGGCCTCCCCGCCGGGCAAGCCCGGCCGCCCGCCGCGCCCGCCGCTTTGGGCGCGGCTGATGGAGAAGCTGCTGGCGCCCTGGATCGAGATCAAGCGCGAGCCGGCGGCGCCGCCCTTCACCCTGGACCGGCCGGTCTGCTACGTCATCGAGAACTACGGCCTGTCCAATGCCCTGATCCTGGACCGGGCCTGCCGCGAGGCCGGCCTGCCCTCGCCCCTGGCCGCCCTGCCCGGCGACCCGCTCGGGCGCAAGCGCGCCTACGTGGCGCTGTCGCGGCGCCGGGCCGGGCTGTTCGGCCGGCCGCGCAACCGCAGCCATTCCGACGCGCTCTCGCGCCTGCTGATGGCGCACCGCCTCTACCCCGACCAGGACGTGCAGCTGGTGCCGGTGTCCATCTTCGTCGGCCGGGCGCCGTCGCGGCAGAGCGGTTGGTTCTCGGTGCTGTTCTCGGAGAACTGGGCCCTGGTCGGCCGCTTCCGCCGCCTGCTGGCCATCCTGCTCAATGGCCGCGACACGGTGGTGCAGTTCTCGCCGGCAGTGCGGGTCTGGGAGATCCTCGCCGACGACCTGCCGCACGAGCGCCAGGTGCGCAAGGTCAGCCGGGTGCTGCGGGCGCATTTCCGCCGCATCCGCGCCGCGGTGATCGGCCCCGACCTGTCCACCCGCCGCCTGCTGGTGGACCGGGTGCTCAACGCCGAGCCGGTGCGCAAGGCCATCGCCGACCAGGCCCGCCGCGACGGCAGCGACTACCTGGATGCCTGGAAGAAGGCGCACCGCTTCGCCTGGGAAATCGCCGCCGACTATTCCAATCCGGTGGTGCGCTCGGCCTCCTTCGCCCTGACCGGTTTCTGGAACCGCATCTACGACGGCGTCACCGTCAACCACCTGGACACGCTCAAGCAGGTCGCGCCGGGGCACGAGGTCATCTACGTGCCCTGCCACCGCAGCCACATGGATTACCTGCTGCTGAGCTACCTGCTCTACACCCGCGGCATCGTCCCGCCGCACATCGTCGCCGGCGTCAACCTCAACATGCCGGTGATCGGCTCCTTCCTGCGCCGCGGCGGCGCCTTCTTCATCCGCCGCTCGATCAAGGGCAACGCCCTGTACGCGGCGGTGCTGGGCGAATACGTGGCGCAGCTGGTCGGCGAGGGCTTCTCGCTGGAGTACTTCATCGAGGGTGGCCGCTCGCGCACCGGCCGGCTGCTGCAGCCCAAGGGCGGCATGATCGCCATGACCCTGAAGGCCTTCCTGCGGGCGCCGCGGCGGCCGGTGGTGTTCCAGCCCGTCTACATCGGTTACGAGAAGCTGATCGAGGGCAAGAGCTACCTCGACGAGCTGACCGGCCAGCCCAAGCGCAAGGAAACCATCGGCGCCCTGGTCCGCGCCGGCATGGAAGTCATGCGGGAGAACTACGGCAAGGTGGCGGTGAACTTCGGCGAGCCGGTGTTCCTCGACGACATCCTCGCCAGGCACGCGCCGGACTGGCGCGAGCGCAACCTGGCCAGCCCGGAGGACAAGCCGGCCTGGCTCAGCGACGCGGTGGACGAGATCGCCCAGCGCATCCAGGTGAACATCAACCGCGCCGCCGACGTGAACCCGATCAACCTGCTGGCGGTGGCCCTGCTGTCCACGCCCAAGCACGCCATGTCCGAGGCCGACCTGCTGGCGCAGCTGGCGCTGCAGAAGAAGCTGCTGGCGGCGCTGCCGTATTCCGACCGGGTCACCGTCACCGAGCTGGGCCCCGCCGAGATCATCGCCTACGGCGAGAAGATGGGCATCCTGACCCGCACCGTGCACCCGCTGGGCGACGTGCTCAGCATCGAGGGCGAGACGGCGGTGCTGCAGAGCTATTTCCGCAACAACGTCCTGCACCTGTTCGCCGCCGCCAGCTGGGTAGCGCTGTGCTTCCAGAACAACCGGCGCATGAGCCGCAACGGCCTGCTGCGCCTGGGCCGGACCATCTACCCCTTCATCAAGGGCGAGCTGTTCCTGCCCTGGACCGGCGACGAGTGGGTGCAGCGCCTGGACGCCACCATCGACCTGTTCGTGTCCGAGGGCCTGCTGGCGGTGGCCAGCGAGGAGGAGGGCGGCATCGTCTCGCGCGGCCCCGGCCAGACCGACGAGGTGTTCCGCCTGCGGGCGATCTCGCACAGCCTGCAGCAGGCCTTCGAGCGCTACTTCATCGCCATCACCACCCTGGTCAAGAACGGCCCTCGCACCCTGAGCGCCGGCGAGCTGGAAAGCCTGTGCCAGCTCACCGCCCAGCGCCTGAGCCTGCTGTACGCGCCGGCGGCGCCGGAGTTCTTCGACAAGACGCTGTTCCGCAGCTTCATCCAGAAGCTGCGCGAGATGAAGCTGGTCTGGACCTGCCCGGACGGCAAGCTCGACTACGACGAGACCCTGACCGCCTGGGAAAAGGACGCCAAGGTGGTGCTGGGCCGCGAGCTGCGCCACACCATCTCCAAGCTGTCGCCGGAGACGGTCAGCCGGATGACCGGCTCGCAGCAGGCGCTGCCGCCGGCGGAAGACTGAGGCGGGCGGTGCCGGTCCGCGGCGGCGGATTCAGGCGTCCAGGTCGGGGATCAGGCGGGATTCCAGCGCCGCGATCATGTCCTTCAGGCGCAGCTTGCGCTTCTTCAGCCGCTTGAGCGCCAGTTCGTCGACGCTGCGGTCGGTCGACAGCCGCTCGATGGCCTGGTCGAGGTCGCGGTGTTCGAGCCTGAGCTCGGCGAGCTGGGCAGCGATTTCGGCCGGGTCTTGCGTGCTGGACATGCGGACCTCCCGGAAAGCGAGCTTACGCCGGCCACGGCCGCCGGGGGTAGTAGAATGCCCGCCCCGTCCCGCCGCCCGCCGTCCGATGAACCTGCCCCTGCCCGATCCCGTCCCGCGCAAGGCCGCCCACGAGCACAACAAGCTCGCCAAGCGCCTGCGCCGCCAGGTCGGCCAGGCCATCGCCGACTACGGCATGATCGAGGCCGGCGACCGGGTCATGGTCTGCCTGTCCGGCGGCAAGGACAGCTACACGATGCTGGACATCCTGCTGCAGCTGCAGAAGAAGGCGCCGGTACCCTTCGAGCTGCACGCGGTCAACCTCGACCAGAAGCAGCCGGACTTCCCCGAGCATGTGCTGCCGGAGTACCTGGCGTCGCAGGGCGTGCCCTACACCATCCTCGAGCAGGACACCTATTCGGTGGTCAAGCGGGTGGTGCCGGAGGGCAAGACCATGTGCTCGCTGTGCTCGCGCCTGCGTCGCGGCGCGCTGTACACCTTCGCCAGGGAACAGGGCTTCACCAGGATCGCGCTCGGCCACCACCGCGACGACCTGGTGGCGACCTTCTTCCTGAACCTGTTCTTCCACGCCAAGCTGGCGAGCATGCCGCCGAAGCTGATGAGCGACGACGGCGAGCACGTGGTGATCCGGCCGCTGGCCTACTGCCGCGAGGCCGACATCGCCGAGTACGCGCAGTGGAAGCAGTTCCCGATCATTCCCTGCAACCTCTGCGGCTCGCAGGAGAACCTGCAGCGCAAGCAGGTCGGCCGCATGCTGGCGGCCTGGGACAAGGAGACGCCCGGCCGCGTCGACACCATCGCCCGCGCCCTGGCCGACGTGCGGCCCTCGCAGCTGGCCGACCCGAAGCTGTTCGACTTCCTGGCCCTGGGCCGACGCGATCCCTCCGGCCTGGCCGACGCCCACGCCTGGCTGGCCGGCGGCGAGCAGGACGCCTGAACACCCGATGCCTGACCCCGGCGGCGTCGTTTCCGGCGCCGCTCCGACTTGAATGGATGCTTGATGTTCTTCCGTAACCTGACCTTCTTCCGCTTCCCCGCCACCCTCGCCAAGTCCCTCGACGATCTCGACGCCCGCCTGGAGGAATGCCGGCTCAAGCCGGTCGGTCCTTCCGAGCCGATGTCGCGCGGCTTCGTCTCGCCCTTCGGCCGTGACGAGCCGGCGATGAGCCACCGCGTCGGCGACGCCATCTGGATCACCCTGGGCGGCGAGGACCGGCTGCTGCCGGCGGCCGTGGTCAACGATGCGCTGGCGCGCAAGATCGCCGAGATCGAGGAGAAGGAAGGCCGGCGCCTGGGCGGCCGCGCCCGCAAGCGCCTGAAGGAAGACCTGGTGATGGAACTGCTGCCGCGCGCCTTCGTGCGGCCGACCCGGCTCAATGCCAGCCTGGACCTGGAGCATGGCTTCATCGCCGTGGACAGCAGCTCGCGCAAGGCCGCCGAGGCCCTGGTCTCGGAGGTGCGGCACGCCCTGGGCAGCTTCCCGGCCCTGCCGCTGAACGCCGAGGTGGCGGTGCGGGCGGTGATGACCGGCTGGCTGGCCGGCGAGCCGCTGCCGGCCGGCCTGAGCCTGGGCGACGAATGCGAGCTCAAAGACCCGGTCGACGGCGGCGCCGTCGTCCGCTGCAGCCGGCACGAGCTGCAGGCCGACGAGATCCGCAGCCACCTGGAGGCCGGCAAGCAGGTCACCCGCCTGGCCCTGGTGCTGGACGATCACGTCTCCTTCGTCCTCGGCGAGGACCTGGTGCTGCGCAAGCTGAAGTTCCTCGACGGCGCCGTCGAGCAGCTGGAGAACAGCGAGCGCGATTCCCTGCACGCCGAGCTCGACGCCCGCTTCGCGCTGATGGCCGGCGAGCTCAAGCGGCTGTTCGCGGTGCTGGAACAGGCGCTGAAGTTCAGCCGCGCCGAGGCTTGAGTCCGGCCGCACAACGCGCCAGCATCGCCGCATGCCCCTGTTGCGCACGCCGCGCCCCGCACCGCCGGCCGAGGAAACCCGGCCGCTGCGGCTCGCCGACGGCCGTGAAGTCCCGGTGCGCTGGGTCCGGCACCCGCGCGCGCGCCGGCTGCGCCTGCTGGTCGGCGAGCGCGGCGCCCGCCTGACCCTGCCGCCGCGCGCCTCGATCCGCGCCGCCGAAGCCTTCCTGCACGAACATCGCGACTGGCTGGCGCAGCAGCTGGCCGCACATGTCGCCACCACCCTGCCGCCGCTGGCGCTGTGGCAGGAGCCGCAACTGCCGCTGCGCGGCGAGGCGGTGCCGTTGCGCTGGCAGCCGGGCCGCTACGCCCGTGCCGCGCTCGACGACGACGGCGTGCTGCTGCAGCTGCCCGAACGCGCCGGCGAACGCCAGGCGCGGGCGGCGCTGCGCGAGTTCTACGGCCAGCAGGCCCGCGCCGACCTCGGCGCCTGGCTGCCGAAATACCTGCCGGGACTGCCGCGGACGCCGCTGTCCTTCCGGCTGCGGCCGCTGTCCTCGATCTGGGGCTCGCTCAGCCCCGGCGATGCGCTGTCGCTGGACCTGGCCCTGGTGCTGGGCCGGCCTTCGGCCTTCGAATACGTGCTGGTGCACGAGCTCTGCCACCTGATCCACGCCAACCACTCGCGCGCGTTCTGGCGCGAGGTGGAGAAGCGCTGGCCGGACTGGCGCGACGAGCGTGACTACCTGCGCGCGCAGGGCCCCGGCCTGAAGGCGGCGCTGGCGCGGCTGGCGGGCTGAGTCCGGACACGCGGGCGCGTTCGCGCCCACTTCCTCCACACCCCGGCCGCGGCGCGGTTCAACGCGCCCGCTTCAATCGGCGGCGAGGAAGTCGCGCAGCATCGGCCCGACCACCCCGGGCTGTTCCATGTGCAGGTGATGTCCGCCCGGCACCTGCTGCAGGCGGATGTCGGCCACGCAGGTGGCGCGTTCGCGCAGGATGTCCGGCGGGAACCAGGGCGGCGAGGGCTCGGCGGCGATCACCAGGGTCGGTGCTTCGATCAGCCGCAGCATCGAACGCACCGCCGCCTCCGGCATGCGGGTGGAGGCCGGCAGGGTCAGGCGCGGATCGCTGCGCCAGGCGTAGCCGCCCTCGAAGGGCCGCAGGTTGCGCTCGACGATCAGCCGGGCCGCCTCACGTTCCATCTTCGTGGCGGCCAGGCGGGCGTTCACCGCCGTGTCGATGTCGGGGATGCGCCGCGGCGGGCGCGGCCGCAACTGCCGCCGCGCCTGCACCGATTCGCGCAGGCGCTGGCCGGCCTGGTCGGGATCGCCCGCCAGCGGGCCCAGGGCCTCGACCAGGGCCAGGCGCCGCACCCGTTCCGGCACCGCCGCCGCCAGCAGGCTGGCGATGGCGCCGCCCATGGAATGGCCGAGCAGGTCGGCCCGTTCCCAGCCCAGCGCATCCAGGGCATCCAGGACATCGTGGATCCAGTCGACGAAGGCGTAGTCGTGGCCGGGCGCGCGGTGCTGGGAACCGCCATGGCCGGGCAGGTCCAGGGCCACCCAGCGGAAGTCCGCCAGCCAGGGCGCCAGCGGCTGGAAGCTGGCGGCGTTGTCCAGCCAGCCGTGCAGGCAGAGCAGGGGCCGGCCGTCCTCGCGGCCGCCGGCCAGGGCCGCCAGCCTGCCGCGGGCGGCCGTCAGTTCGATTTCGCGGATCATGCGTGCGGCCAGCCCTGCAGGTGCCGGCGCGCCAGTGCCGCCAGGGCGGCGACGTGGCCGGGGCTGTCATTGAGCGCCGGGATGTAGCGCAGCTCGCCGCCACCGGCCTCGCGGAAGAACTGCGCGTTCTGCACCGCGATCTCCTCCAGGGTTTCCAGGCAGTCGGCGGCGAAGCCGGGGCAGACCACGTCCAGGGTCTTCACGCCCTCGCCGGCCAGGCGGCGCACCGTCGCGTCCGTGGCCGGGCCCAGCCATTGCTCGCGGCCGAAGCGCGACTGGTAGGTCAGCAGCCACTCGCCCTCGGCCAGCCCAAGGCGGGCGGCGAGGGCGCGGGCGCTGGCCTCGCACTGGCGCGGGTAGGGATCGCCGGCGGTCTCGAAGCGCTGGGGCAGGCCATGGAAGGACATCAGCAGGCGTTCGCCGCGGCCGTGCAGGTCCCAGTGCTCGCGCACCCGCGACTCCAGCGCGTCCAGCCAGCCGGCGTCGAGGTGGTAGTCGGCGACGAAGCGCAGCTCCGGCACCCGCCGCCAGCGGCCGATCTCCCGGTACACCGCATCCAGCACCGAGGCCGAGGTGCTGGCCGAGTACTGCGGGTACAAGGGCAGCACCAGCAACCGGGTCATGCCCTCGGCCTCCAGGGTCCGCAGCGTGTCCGCGATCGATGGCTCGCCGTAGCGCATCGCCACCCGCACCGGGATGTCGGGCAGGGCGTGCTGCAGCTGGGTGGCGAGACGACGGCTGTAGGCCAGCAGGGGCGAGCCCTCATCGCCCATCCAGATCGAGGCATAGGCATGCGCCACCCGCGGCGAGCGCAGCGGCAGGATGGCCAGGTGCAGGATCGGGCACCACAGCCAGCGGCTGAGCTCGACCACCCGGTGGTCGTGCAGGAACTCCGACAGGTAGCGCCGGACCGCCGCCGCCGTCGGCGCCGACGGCGTGCCCAGGTTGACCAGCAGCAGGGCCGTGCGGCCGGGGCCGGTCTGGCGCGGGGAATCTCGGTAGACGCTCATGGGGGTATCCTGCCCGGGCTGGCGGCCAATTATCATCGCAGTCGCATCCGGCGTGCCTTTCGGCTCACCCCCGGTTCATGCCGCCGGCACATACTCCACCCGACGCGAAAGCCTGGAGAACGCGATGAAGCTCGCCCGCCTCGCCCTGATCACCCTGTCCCTGCTGCTGGCCGCCCTGCCCGCCTTCGCCGGCGAGAAGGAGGAACAGCGCGCCGCCCACGCCGCCCGCGTGCTCGGCGAGATCATGCGCATCCCGGAGACGTCCGTGCCGGAGAAGATGTTCTCCGAGGCCTACGCCATCGCGGTGATCCCGGACGTGGTCAAGGCCGGCCTGTTCGTCGGCGGTCGCGGCGGCAAGGGCCTGATCTCGGTGCGCAGCCCGGACGGCACCTGGTCCAATCCCAGCTTCATCAAGCTCGGCGGCGGCAGCTTCGGCTTCCAGGCCGGCGTGCAGTCGGCCGACGTGATCCTGGTCTTCCGCAGCCCGCGCGGCGTGGACGGCATCGTCAACGGCAAGTTCACCCTCGGCGCCGACGCCAGCGTGGCCGCCGGCCCGGTCGGCCGCAGCGCCCAGGCCAGCACCGACGAGCAGCTCAAGGCGGAGATCTACAGCTATTCCCGGGCCCGCGGCCTGTTCGCCGGCGTCGCCCTGGACGGCACCTGGCTGCGCATCGACCACCGCGCCAACGAGGCCGTCTACGGCCGCGGCACCACCCCGCGGATGATCTTCGAGGGCCGGGTGGACGCGCCGCCGACCCCGGTGGTGGATTTCCGCGACCGGCTCGAGGAAAACACCGTCCCGCAGGAGTGATGGCAGGGGCGGCCGGGGGGCCGCCTGCGCTAGACTCCGCGGCAGTCATACACGGCGGGAAGCACGATCATGGGCAGTTTCAGCATCTGGCACTGGATCATCGTCCTGGTGGTGGTCGTGCTGATCTTCGGCACCAAGAAGCTCGGCAGCATCGGCAAGGACCTGGGCGAAGGCATCCGCGGCTTCAAGAAGGGCCTGAAGGGTGACGAGTCCGAGGCCGGTCCGCCGGCGCAGCTGGGCAACGAGCGCAAGGACGCCGACGCCGCGAACTCCCGCCAGGAGTCGGGGTCCGGCAAGGACGCCTGATCCCGGCCGTCCCGCGGCCAGGATCCGTCAGGCACCATGTTCGACGTCGGGTTTTTCGAACTGCTGGTCATCGGCGTGGTGGCCCTGGTGGTGCTCGGGCCCGAGCGCCTGCCGCGGGCCGCGCGCATGGCCGGGCTGTGGGTGCGCAAGGCGCGGGCGCAGTGGTACTCGGTCAAGGCCGAGTTCGAACGCGAGCTGGCGGCCGAGGACATGCGCCGCAGCATCGGCGACCCGGCGAAGGCGCTGCAGGATGAGGTCGGCGCGGTCGGCCGCGAACTGAAGCAGTCGCTCGACGAGACCGCGCGCGCCGCCGAAGCCGAGGCGCCGGCCACGCCGCCCGCCACGCCCGCCGCACCTGCCGGCGACGGCGCCGACGCGCCCGGGACCGACACCCCGCCCCGCCAGGAGCCGCCCGCGCCATGAGCCGTCCCGGCGAGCTGCCCGAAGACAGCCTGATGGGCCACCTGCTGGAGCTGCGCGCGCGCCTGCTCAAGGGCGTGCTGGCGGTGCTGCTGCTGTTCGTCGCGCTGCTGCCCTTCGCCGAGAAGATCTACGCCCGCTTCGCCGCGCCGCTGCTGGCCAAGCTGCCGGCCGGCGGCCAGCTGGTGGCCATCGACGTCGCCTCGCCCTTCTTCACGCCGATCAAGCTGGCCTTCTTCGTCGCCCTGCTGCTGGCCATGCCCTGGCTGATCTACCAGGCCTGGGCCTTCGTCGCGCCCGGCCTGTACCGGCACGAGCGGCGGCTGGCGCGACCGCTGCTGGCTTCGGCCCTGCTGCTGTTCTACATCGGCTGCGCCTTCGCCTGGTTCCTGGTGCTGCCGGCGGTGTTCGGCTTCCTCACCGCGGTCACGCCCGAGGGCGTGGCGATGATGACCGACATCAGCCGCTACCTGGATTTCGTGCTGGTGATCCTGATGGCCTTCGGCCTCGGTTTCGAGCTGCCGGTGGCGGTGGTGGTGCTGGTGCTGCTGGGCGTGGTCTCGCCGGCCCAGCTGCGCGAGGCGCGCGGCTACGTGATCGTCGGCATCTTCATCCTGGCGGCGGTCGTCACGCCGCCGGACGTGATTTCGCAGCTGCTGCTGGCCATCCCGATGTGCCTGCTGTACGAGGCGGGCATCGTCGCCGGCGTACTGCTGCGGGGACGCAGGAGGGAGGGCTGAGGCATGGCCACGCCTGCCGGATTCTGGCGCCGCTACGCCGCCTACAGTCTGGATGCCGTCGCCATCGCCGTGCTCGCCCTGCCCCTGGCCTGGCCGCGAATCCAGGCGGCCCGCGCCGCCTGGGACGAGGGTCTGCTGGCCTTGCAGATGCGCCTGTGGGAACTGCTGGATGGCGCCCTCCAGGCCGGCGTCGATCCCGGCACCCAGCTGATCGCCTGGACCCAGGATCCGGCACTGCGCGCCGGCATGTTCGGCCTGGCCGGCGTGCTGGCCGAGGCCATCCTCGCCGTGGTGGCCTGCCTGGTGCTGGTGGCGGCGCTGTGGTTCGTGGCCTTCGAGGGCTCGCCCTGGCAGGCCAGCCCGGGCAAGCGCGCGCTGTCCCTGAAGGTCACCAACCTCGCCGGCGAACGGCCGGGGCTGCTGCGGGTGATCGGCCGTTTCCTGGCCGGCGTGCCGTCCTGGCTGCTGCTCAACCTCGGCCATGCCATCGCCGGCTGGCGCAAGGACAAGCGCGCCCTGCACGACCTGATCGCCGGCACCCGAGTGGTGCTGGAGGACGGCGCGTCCGAGCGCATGCCGCGCTGGGCGCGGATCTGGCTGGGCGCGCAGGCGGCGGTGTTCTTCGCCGCCTGCGGCTGGGTGCTGCTCAACTACGCGATGCTGGCCTGGGACGTGATGCGCGACGCGCTCTGAGCCCCCGCCGTACTCACACTTCCAGCGAGGCCGGCGGCGCCGGAGCCGCTTCCGGACCCGGCGCGGCGAACTGGTCGCGCCAGGCGTAGTAGCACAGGCCGTTGTAGACGACGAACAGCAGCACCGCCACCGCGAACATCACCACCAGCAGCAGCGGCACGCCCAGCAGCGGCACCAGCCCGGCAAGCAGCGCCAGGATCACCAGGCCGACGCCCAGCACCAGGCCCAGGATGATCGAGGCCACCAGGAACAGCGCCAGCGCCACCAGCACCGCGCCCGGGTTGCGCGCCATCATCCGGAAACCGTCGGCGATCGCGCCCAGGGTGCCGCGGCGGGACAGCTGCACCAGCGGCACCGTGATCAGCTGCAGCACCGTCTGCAGCGCATTGATGCCCAGGCCCGCCAGGAACATCAGCACCGGCGCCCGCGGCTCCGGCGGCGCCACCTGCCGGCCCTGCATGGCCTCCTCGAACACGGCCACGGACTGGGCGAAATAGTCCGGGCCGCCAAGCACGTGATAGTTGGCCAGGGTCAGCGCCAGGCTGGCCAGCGGAATGATGGCCAGGCCCGCCAGCGCCCAGAAGCGGCCGCCGGTGATGCCGGCGAAGACATCGGTCGCCGTTACCGGCCGGCCTTCCTCGGCATGGTGCAGCACCTGCTGCATGCCGCCGGCGAACACCGGCATCAGCGCCGAGATCAGCACGATCAGCGGCAGCAGCAGCATCAGGGTGCGGGAAAAGTCGGGCTTCTCGCCCGGCGCCATGCCGGCTGCCATCAGGATCGACACGAACAGGCCGGCGACGATGAAGAGGGCGGCCATCGCCGCCACGCCCAGGGCGGCGGCGGTGAACAGTCCCTTCGCCTGCCGTCCGCCCACGTCCACTGCCCGGGTGAACCAGGACACCGCATTGCCTGCCTCGATCCGGCGGATGCCGTTCGCCCCGCCACCGGTTTCCATGCTCATGCCTTCTTCCTGTCTCCTTGCTGGCGGCGCTGGGCCACCTGGACGAAACGCCGCAGCACGCGGCGCGAATGCGGGGCCGGCCGGACCTGGGCCAGCAGCGTGCGATGGCAACTGCCTTCCTCGGCCAGGGCCTGGGCGCGGCCGCGGATGTAGCCACGCATCATGCCGGTGCTGAATTCGGGGTGGAACTGCAGGCCCCAGGCCGCCTCGCCCCAGCGGAAGGCCTGGCAGCCGTCGCGCTCGGATTCGGCCAGCACGATCGCGCCCGGTGGCGGCTCCAGCACGGTCTGCAGGTGGGTGGTCTGGGCCGGCATCGCCGCGGGCAGGCCGGCGAACAGCGGGTCGGCCGCGGCCTCCGCCTTCAGCCGCACCTCGACGGTGCCCATCTCGCGGCCGCGCGGGTTGTAGTCGACCTTGCCGCCCAGGGCATGGGCGATCAGCTGGTGGCCGTAGCAGATGCCCAGGATCGGCAGGCCGGCCTCGGCGGCGGCACGCAGCCAGTCGGCGCTGCGTTCGCTCCAGTCCAGGCGCTCGGTGACCATGGCCCCGGAGCCGGTCACCAGCACCCCGGCCCAGTCGCGGTGCCCGGGCAGGGGTTCGCCGTCCAGGACGTGCACGTGCCGGACCTGGCGGGCGTGCAGGCCGGCGGCCACCCGGATCCAGTGGCCGAAGCCGCCGTGCCGGCGCAGGGGTTCGATGGGCCGGCCGGTCTCGAGGATGAGGAAGGGTTTCATGGCGTCTCGGGGGGTCGGAGGCCCGGGGCTGTCGCGGGCCGCGGCTATACTAGCGCCCTTTGCACCGGGTACCGCCTGCCGATGAGCGCACCGACCTTCCAGGAACTGATCCTCCGCCTCAACCAGTACTGGGCGGAGCAGGGCTGCGTGCTGATCCAGCCGCTGGACCTCGAGGTCGGCGCCGGCACCTTCCACCCGGCGACCTTCCTGCGCGCCCTCGGCCCCGAGCCCTGGAACGCCGCCTACGTGCAGCCCTGCCGCCGCCCGACCGACGGCCGCTACGGCGAGAACCCCAACCGCCTGCAGCGCTACTACCAGTACCAGGTGGTGATGAAGCCCAGCCCGGACGACATCGTCGAGCGCTACTTCGGCTCGCTGCGCGCCCTGGGCATCGACCCGGAGGTGCACGACCTGCGCCTGGTCGAGGACAACTGGGAATCGCCGACCCTGGGCGCCTGGGGCCTGGGCTGGGAAGTCTGGCTCAACGGCATGGAAATCACCCAGTTCACCTACTTCCAGCAGGCCGGCGGCCTGGAGTGCCGGCCGGTGACGGGCGAGATCACCTACGGCCTCGAGCGCCTGTGCATGTACCTGCAGAACGTCGACAACGTCTTCGACCTGGTCTGGACCCTCGGTCCGGATGGCCGGCCGGTGACCTACCGTGACGTTTACCACCAGAACGAAGTCGAACAGAGCGCCTACAACTTCGAGCATGCCGATGTCGCCGAGCTGCTGCACCGCTTCGACGCCTGCGAGGCCGAAGCGCTGAAGCTGGTCGAGCTGGGCCTGCCGCTGCCGGCCTACGACCAGGTCTGCAAGGCCAGCCACAGCTTCAACCTGCTGGACGCCCGCCGCGCCATCAGCGTGACCGAACGCCAGCGTTACATCCTGCGCGTGCGCAACCTGTCGCGCGCGGTTGCCGAGGCCTACCACGCCCAGCGCGAGAAGCTGGGCTTCCCGGGCCTGAAGAAGCCTTCCTGAGGAGGATGCCGTCAATGGCTGACATGCTGCCGCTGCTGGTCGAACTGGGCACCGAGGAGCTGCCGCCGAAGGCGCTGCCGGAACTGGCGGAAGCCTTCCACAACGGCATCCTCAAGGCCCTGGCCGCCCGCCGCATCGACGTGGCGCAGGCGCATGGCGAGGAACGCGGTCGCGCCCTGTACAGCCCGCGACGGCTGGCCTCCTGGCTGCCGGGCGTGGCCGTGCAGCAGCCGCAGCAGTTCAACGAAGTGATGGGCCCCTACCTCAACGTCGCCCTGGACGCGAACGGCCAGCCGACCCAGGCCCTGCTCGGTTTCGCCCAGAAGCAGGGCGTGGAATGGACCAAGCTCGAGCGCGTCACCGATGCCAAGGGCATGCGCTTCGCCTTCCGCAGCAGCCGCCCCGGCGCCCGCACCATCGACCTGCTGGCCGAGGTGGTGGACGAGGCGGTGCGCGGCCTGCCGATTCCCAAGCCGATGCGCTGGGGCGAGCGCGAAACCGGCTTCGTCCGGCCGGCGCACTGGCTGGTGATCCTGTTCGGCCGCGAGGTCGCTCCCGGCGAGGTGCTGGGCCTGCGCGCCGACCGCATGAGCCGCGGTCACCGCTTCCACCACGACAAGGGCGTGTGGCTGAACGAGGCCGGCGAATACCTGCAGGCGCTGCGCGAGGCCAGGGTGCTGGTGGATCCGGCCGAGCGCCGCAGCCGCCTGCGCGCCGAGATTGCCGCCGCCGCCCGCGAGGCCGGTGGCAACGCCCGCGTGCGCGAGGAGCTGCTGGAGGAAGTGAACTGCCTGGTCGAGTGGCCGAAGGCGGTGCTGTGCAGCTTCGAGCAGGAGTTCCTGCGCGTGCCGCAGGAGGCCCTGGTCTCGACCATGGAGGCCAACCAGAAGTTCTTCCCGGTGCTGGACGCCAACGGCAAGCTGACCGAGAAGTTCATCGGCATCGCCAACATCGAGAGCAAGGATCCGGACGAGGTCCGCAAGGGTTACGAGCGGGTGATCCGCCCGCGCTTCGCCGATGCCCGCTTCTTCTTCGACGAGGACCTCAAGCAGGGTCTGCCGGCCATGGCCGAGGGCCTGAAGACGGTTACCTACCAGGCCAAGCTGGGCAGTGTCGCCGACAAGTGCGCGCGCGTGGCCGAGCTGGCCGAGGTGGTGGCGCTGATGGTCAATGCCGACCCCGCCCAGGCCCGCCGCGCCGCCGAACTGGGCAAGGCCGACCTGCAGTCGCGCCTGGTCGGCGAGTTCCCGGAACTGCAGGGCATCGCCGGCCGCCACTACGCGCTGGCGGCCAGGGAGCCGGAAGCCGTGGCCCTGGCCATCGACGAGGCCTACATGCCGCGCTTCGCCGGCGACGCCATCGCGCCCTCGCCGCTGGGCAGGGTGCTGGCCGTGGCCGAACGCCTGGACACCCTGGCCGGCGGCTTCGCCGCCGGGCTGAAGCCGACCGGCAACAAGGATCCCTTCGCCCTGCGCCGCAATGCCCTGGGCCTGGCCCGCACGATCATCGAAGGCGGCCTGGACCTGGACCTGGGCAAGCTGCTGGCCAAGGCGGTCTCGCTGCTGCCTTCGGGCGTGACGGCGGATGCCAACGAGCTGCTGGACTTCATCTACGAGCGCCTGCGCGCCTACTACGGCGAGCAGGGCGTGCCGGCGGTGCAGTTCGAGGCGGTGGCGGGCGTGCGCCCGGCCTCGCTGCTGGACTTCGACCGCCGCCTCAAGGCCATCGCCGAGTTCGCCCGCCTGCGCGAGGCGGCGTCGCTGGCCGCCGCCAACAAGCGCATCCGCAACATCCTCAGGAAGGTGGACGGGCAGATCCCCTCGCAGGTCGATCCGGAGCGCCTGGTCGAGCCGGCCGAGCATTCCCTGCACAAGGCCCTGGCCGCCGCGCTCACCGACACCGAGCCGATGCTGGCCAAGCGCGACTACGTCGGCACGCTCAAGCGGCTGGCGCAGCTGCAGGTGCCGGTGGACAACTTCTTCGAGCGCACCCTGGTGATGGCCGAGGATCCGGCCCTGCGCGACAACCGCCTGGCCCTGCTGCGGCAGGTGGCCGACCGCTTCGCGGCGGTGGCGGCGGTGGAACAGCTGTCGGCCAGCTGAGCCGGAAGACCATGCATCGGATCGCAAGGCCCGCCCTCCGGCGGGCCTTTGCCTTGGCGCGCGCTCAGTAGACGTCGCGGCGGTAGCGGCCTTCTTCCGTGAGGCGCTCCAGCGTGTCCTCGCCCAGCGCGTCGATCAGGGCCGCGTGTACGCCGGGGGCCATGCCTTCCAGGCTGCCGCAGACGTAGATGGCGGCGCCCTGCTCCACCCAGGCCCGCACCCCGGCCGCGCATTCGCGCAGGCGGTCCTGCACGTAGCGGCAGGCGCCGCCGTCGCGCGACCAGACACGGTCCAGGCGCTCGAGCTGGCCGGCCGCGTGCCAGGCCTCGAGTTCCCCGCCGTGGAAGGCGTCCACGGCGGCATTGCGCTCGCCGAAGACCAGCCAGTTGCGGTGGTGGCCGGCGGCGATGCGCGCCTTGAGCAGGGCGCGCAGGCCGGCCAGCCCGGTGCCGTTGCCGACCAGCAGCAGCGGTCGCCCGTCGGCGGGCGGATGGAAGCCGGCATTGCGGCGGATGCGCAGGTCGATGCTGTCGCCGATGGCGGCGTGCTTCGTCAGCCAGCCCGAGCACAGGCCGAGGCTTCCGTCCTCGCGTACGACCTGGCGCACCAGCAGGTGCAGGGCGCCATCGGCCGGCAGCGAGGCGATGGAGTATTCGCGGTGCGGCAGCGGTGTTTCGTCCTGCGCGTCGCGGCGCGGACCGATCTCGGCGATGTCGCCGGCCGTCCATTCCAGCGGCACACCCGCCGGCGGCGCCAGGGCGAGATGGAAGCAGGGGCCGCCGGCGCTGCCAGGGTTGAGCAGGCGGCGCTCGACCAGGGTCCAGGGCGCGTAGGCCGGTGTTTCCCAGTCGGCCAGCTCGGTGCCGGCCACGCACTGGCGCAGCAACTGCTGCCAGTGCCGCAGCGCGCCGGGGTCGCCGTTGTCCACCTCGACGCGGTCGAACAGCGGCTGCGCGCCCTGGTGCTGCAGCCAGTGGTCGAGGCGGCGGCCGAAGGCGCAGAAGTTGTCATAGTCGCTGTCGCCCAGGGCCAGCAGGCCGTAACGCAGGTCCGGCAGCGGCCGTTCGGCGGCCATCACCCGACGCAGGAAGGCGCCGGCATTGTCGGGCGCGTCGCCCTCGCCGGTGGTGCTGACCAGGAACAGGATGCGCCGCGCGCTGGCCAGTGCCTCGGCGCTGAGCTCCGCCAGCGGCAGTTCGCGCACGTCCAGGCCGGCCCCGCGCAGCTGCGCGGCGGTGCGGTCGGCGTACTGCTTGGCCTGGCCGGTCTGGCTGGCGTGCACCACCAGCAGGGCGGATTCCGGCGACGTGGCTGCCGCTTCCGTCCGGGTGACGCGCGGCGGCCGCGCCGCGATCACGGCGGCAACGTAGAGCAGCAACAGCAGGCCCGCCGCCAGCAGGCGCGCGGGTTCGTCGCTGGGTGCGGTCCAGGCCTGGGCCTGCAGCCCGCCCAGCCACAGCGCCAGCGCCGTCAGCCCGAGGCCAACCAGGACATTGCCCCAGAGGGCCAGACGCTCACCGGCGGCAGCCTTCATCGCGCCAGGGCCTCGCGGAAGGCGGGCGTCATGCGCTCGACGAAACCCTCGTCCCCGCGCAGTACCAGCAGCGCCGCCAGGCCACGTTCCTCCGCCCATTCCAGGCCACGCTCGGGGCCCAGGGCGGTGATCGCCATGGCCAGGGCGTCGGCCTGCATGCATTCGGCGTGCAGCACCGTCACCGAGGCCAGCCGGCTGGAGACCGGATGCCCCGTGCGCGGATCGATGTGGTGCGAATAGCGGCGGCCGGCCTGCTCGAAGAAGTTGCGGAAGTCGCCGGAGCTGCCGACCGCCTGGTCCTGCAGCACCAGCGTCGCCAGGAAGGGCGCGCCTTCGGCGCTGACGGCATCGGGACGCTCGACGCCGACGCGCCAGGGCTGGCCGTCGGGCCGGCGGCCGGCGGCGCGCAGTTCGCCGCCGAGTTCGATCAGGTAGTCGTGCACGCCCTCGGACTCGAGGTAGCGCGCCACCTCGTCCACGCCGAAGCCGGTGGCGATGCTGGAGAGATCGAGGTAGACGCCGCCGGGCTGTTCCAGCGTGCGCGTCGCCGCATCGAAGTCCAGTCGCTGCCAGCCGACCCGCGCCCGTGCGGCGGCGATGGCCTCTTCATCGGGCACGGTGCGCGGGCCGTCGGGGCCGAAGCCCCAGAGGTTCACCAGCGGGCCGATGGTCGGGTCGTAGGCGCCGTCGGTGTCGCGGGCCAGGGCCAGCGCGTAGGCCAGCACCGTGGCGAATTCCTCTTCCAGCATCTGCCGATGCCCGGCCGGCGCGGCGTTGAAGCGGCTGAGGCTGGAGTCGGGTTCCCAGGTGCTCATCTGCGCCACCACCCGGTCCAGCCGCGCCTGGATGCCGAGCTGAAGCCCGGGCATGCGCTCCCGCGGCGCGGCCAGCTTCACCGTCCAGACGCTGCCCATGCTCTCACCCTGCAGCACCAGCGGCACCGGTGCCGGGCCCGTGGCGCAGCCGGCCACGAGCAGCAGGGAAAGCAGGAGCAGCGCGAGGTGGCGCATGAGGCGGGCGGCTTACTGCGGCAGCACTTCCAGGGTCAGCACGTAGCTGGCGCGACGGCTGCTCGCCTGCGGCACGCTGGCCTTGTCGTCCTGGTGGCTGGTTTCCAGCCAGTACATGCCCGGCGCCGGCCAGGTGACGCGGAACACGCCCTCGGCATCGGTCGTCACCCGGATCTCTTCCTGGTGATTGCGGTAGCGGGTGGCGCCGCGCACCACCTCGACCTCCAGGCCGGACGCCGGCTTGCCGTCCAGCAGCAGGCGGAAGCTGGCTTCCTCGCCCTCGAACAGGTCGTTCGGATGGGTGATCGGCTGCAGCTCGATGCCCTTGCCGCTGACGGCGAAGACCCGGGTGTCCGGATTGCCGGCGGTCACATAGGTCTCGATGCGGCCGACGGACTCGGTCACCTGCAGCTTGGCGGCCGTGGCCGGCACTTCGCTGGCGAAGGTCCCGGCATTGCCGCGCCAGCGGCGCATCTGGCCGTTCTCTTCCCAGCTGGCGAACAGGCCCTGGTTGATGACCGCCAGGCGCCAGGTGCCCGGCTGCGTGAGCTGCAGGTCGAACACGGTGCGCAGCTTGCCGGTGTGCACGTTGGCCGGCTCGACCGGGCTGCCGTCCGGCGCGGTCACGCTCAGCGCCTCGGCGCGCAGCGGCACGTGGTTGAAGAAGAACAGGTCGTTGGAAACGGCGGCATCCACGGTGATCCACTCGTCCGAGGACAGCACGGTGGCCGAGGGCTGCAGCCAGGCCTTGTGCGCCAGGGCCGACAGCGGCGTCGACAGGGCCGCGACGAGGATGGCGATCTTCAGGGAGGTCTTCATGACGGGCTCCTTCAGGGCGTGATGTCGAGGGTGATCAGGCCGAGCTCGTGCTCGCCCTGCACTTGCGCGTGCACCGGCCCGGTCGCCGGCCAGCTGAAGTCGAGGGAGAGCAGCTCGCGGCCGCCGACTTCGCGCACGGCCTCGACCATGAGGCGGTAGTCGCCGGCGGCCAGGCCGGCCAGCGGCGGCTTCGCATCGGACACGCTGATGCGGTGCTTGCCGGCCGGTTTGGTGGCGCCGCTGACGCCATCCACCGGGAACTGCTGGCTGCGGCCGCTGCGCCGCCACCACTGGCGCAGGTCCTTCAGCCACTTGGTGCCGTCCTCGCTGCCCTTGCCGGGCTGCTGGTACCAGTGGGCGATGTCGCCGACGACCTGGCCCTCGGCCGTTTCGATCCAGACCGCGACATAGGGCCGGTGGTACTCGGCCACGTCCAGGCGCGGCACTTCCACGGTCAGCTGCAGGTCCGCGGCGTTGGCCAGGACCGGCGCGGCGAGCAGGAGGGCGGCGAGCAGTTTGCGCATCGGGAGTTCTCCCAGGGTTCGGTGATCGGGATCAGTGGATGAAGAGCAGGGCCAGCAGCGCCGGCAGCAACAGGCCCAGGCCGACCATGGGCCAGGTGGCCGGCCGGTGCCGGGCGTGCATCCAGAGCAGGAACAGGCCGGTCAGCGTGAACACCACGCAGGCGACGGCGAACACGTCCAGGAACCAGCCCCAGGCCGCGCCGGTGTGCCGGCCCTTGTGCAGGTCGTTGAAATAGGAGACCCAGCCGCGGTCGGTACGCTCGTAGACCAGCTCGCCGCTCTCGCGGTCGATGCTCAGCCAGGCGTCGCCGCCGGGGCGCGGCAGCGACAGGTAGATCTCCGGGGCCGACCACTCGGCGGCGCGGGCGCCGACGCGCACGTCCAGCTCGCTGGCGATCCAGTCGCGCAGCGCCGGCGGCAGCGGTGCCTCCGCCTCTTCCGGGCCGCCGGCCAGCAGTTCCGCCGGCACCGTCGCCTCCAGCGTCGTCACCACCGGCTCGGCGCCGATGCGGCCGGCGTGATTCAGGGTGATGCCGGTGACGGCAAAGCCCAGCATGCCGATCATGCAGACAGCGGCACTGATCCAGTGCCACTGGTGCAGGGTCTTGAGCCAGTAGGCGCGGCGGGCCGCGCGGTTCTCCGAAGGCATGGCGGGTTTCCTGGCTGGGCCTGTCGGCGGGTGGCGATCCTGGTCAGAAATCCACGTTCAGCGACAGCCAGAGCCGGCGGCCGTCCTCGCTGTTCACGTAGGTGTTGGCGTAGGAAATGGCGCCGGTGTCGAGGTTGCTGACGTAGGGACGGTAATCGATGAAGTCGCGGTCGGTCAGGTTGTAGACGGCGGCGTTGAGCCGGACGCTGTCGCTGATGAACCAGGTGCCGCCCAGGTGCAGCAGCGCGTAGGCCCGGTAATCGCCCAGCTGGTCCTGCGCCAGGCCGGGACCGCGGTAACGCTCGGAACGGTACTCGCCGCGCAGGTACAGCGAGACGCTGTCGTTCAGGCGCCAATCCAGGCGGGTATTCAGCATGTGCTCGGGCGTGTTGGTCAGCGGCTGACCCTTGGCGGCGCCGCTCTTCTGCTCGCTGTCGGTCCAGGTGTAGTTGGCGGTCCACTCCCAGGCCCCGGCGAAGGGCACGGTCAGGCCCAGCTCGACGCCCTGGGTCACGGCCTCGTCGATGTTCACGCTCTGGCCGAAGGTGTCGACGTCCGGCCAGTAGCCCACGTCGACGCAGCCCGGGCGATTGGGCGAGGCGGCGAAGCTGCAGTTGAAGACCGGCACGCCGGAGGCGATCTTGTCCTCGAACTTGTTGTGGAACAGGCCGACGAAGGCGCTGAAGCCGTTGTCGGCGGCGTACTGGGCGTTGATCTCGGTGGTGGTCGAGGTTTCCGGCTTCAGGCCGGGGGTACCGATCAGCGGGATGCGGCCCTGGCCGCCGAAGCCGTTGATGCCCGGGGTCAGCTGCTCGACGCGCGGGGTCTTGTAGCCCTGGCTGATGCCGCCCTTGAGCACCCAGTTCCGGGAGGCGTTCCAGACCAGGTAGGCGCGTGGGCTGGTGTGGCCGCCGAAGGTGCTGTGCTCGTCACGGCGCAGGCCCAGGGTCAGGTTCAGCGCGTCGGTGAGCGACCACTCGTCCTCGGCGAACAGCGCCCACTGCTCGAACTCGAACTGCTCCGGCGCCACGCCGTCCACCATGTCGGCCCACCAGTACTGGCCGCCGACGGTCAGCGTATGCGCGGCGAAACCGGTGACCAGCTTGAGATCGAACACGGTGTTGCCGGTTTCCAGCTCGCGCGGGCCGCCGGCGCCCGGCACGCCCGGCGGAATCAGGCGGCCGATGGTCTCGGTGGTGGACTCCATCAGGGTGGCGTCGACGGTGCCGATGTCGAAGCGGCCGGTCCAGGCCAGCGTCGCCTGGTCGCGGTGATAGCGCTGGGTCTCGGCGTAGCCGCCGCTGCCCAGGGTGCCGACCTGGCCTTCGGAGTTGTCGTACTTCTGCCGGCCACGGCTGGCTTCCAGCCACAGGTCGTGGTTCTCGCTGGCCTGCAGGGCCAGGCGCATGCCGGCGTTGAAGTTGTCGTACTGCACCGGGTTGGCGCCCATCCAGGGCGTGATCTCGTCGCCGTCTTCATCGACGTAGCGGATGTCGGCGGCGCCGCGGTGGAACCAGCTGCCCCACAGCGACAGGCCCAGCGGCGAACCGCCGACCGGGCCGGCGGTGTAGAAGTTGCCGCCATTGGTGTCGCCGAACTCCGAATGCTGCTGCACGGTGGCGTCCAGGCCGAGCGTGCCGCTCCAGCGGCCGGCGACCTTGCGGGTGATGATGTTCACCACGCCGCCCATCGCGTCCGAACCGTACAGCGTCGACATGGGCCCGCGGATCACCTCGATCCGCTCGATCGCCGACAGCGGCGGAATGAAGTTGTTGGCGGTGCCGCCGAAGTTGTTCGGGGTGACGTTGCCGGCGGCGTTCTGGCGGCGACCGTCGATCAGGATCAGGGTGTAGTCCGCCGGCATGCCGCGGATGGCGATGCTGGGCGCGCCGGTCTTGTCCACGGCGTTGCCGACGTCGACGCCCTCGATGTCGGCCAGGGCTTCGGCCAGGCCGTGCCAGGGCTTCGTCTCCAGGTCCTCGCGGGTGATGATGCTGATGCTGGCCGGCGCTTCGCGCACGACCTGCTCGAATCCGGAAGCGGTGACGACCACCGAATCCAGCACCGTCGCGCCGGCGGCGGCAACGGGTTCCTCGGATTCGGGCAGCGGATCGGGCGCCGCGTAGGCGGTCTGGGCAAGGACGGACGCGAGGGCGAGGGCCAGCGGCGCACGGACGATACGCCGACGGATGTTTTGCGGGCTCATGGAGGGGGAATCCCTGATTCTTGTGTTCTGGCGGGGCCAGCCACGAGGCTGGCTAACGCGAATCATTATCGTTTGCGGGCAGGGGCGTTAGCAAGCCTGTCAGCGAGGGCGCCGCCGGCCCCGGTATGCTGCGCGGGCATGCGCCCCCCAGCCCCCAGCCCCCGGACCCGCCTGATCCGCCTGCTCTTGTTGCTCTGCAGCAGCCTGGGAGCGGGCTCCGCGGTGGCCCTGGAGCTGGGCAAGGTCGACATCCGGGGCCTGGAGGACGAGGCCATGCGGACCAACGTGGCCGCCGCCCTGTCCCTGCGCCGCCTGGACGCCGAGCGGCGGGCCTCCCTGAGCGAGGGCCGCCTGGCCTACCTGCTGCGGCGCCTGCCCGGCGAAGCCCGTCAGGCCCTGGAGCCTTTCGGCTACTACGGCGCCGAGGTCGAGATCGAACAGGCCCGCGCGGGCGAACGGGTGGACGTGACCGTGCAGATCCGCCCCGGCGAGCCGGTCCGGGTCGGTGAACGCCAGCTGCTGATGAATGGCGAGGGCGGCGAGGACCCGGTGCTGAAGACCCGCCTGCAGCGCTTCCGCCCGCGCCCGGAGCAGGTGTTCGACCACAGCGTCTACGAACAGTCCAAGGCCGGCATGGACCGGGTCCTGGCCGAGCGCGGCTATTTCGACGCCCGCCTGGAACGGGCGAAGGTGACGGTGCAGCGCGCCCGCCTGCGCGCCGACATCGACCTGCAATGGGACAGCGGTCCCCGCTACGCCCTGGGCGAGGCCCGCTTCGACGAACACCAGTTCCGCCCCGGCCTGCTGGAGAAGCTGGTGCCGTGGACGCCCGGCCAGCCCTACGACCAGGCCGAACTGCTGGCCCTGCGCAGCTCCCTGGTCGAGCTGGACTACTTCGCCGCCATCGACCTGCGACCGCTGCCGGAAGAAGCCGAGGACGGCCAGGTGCCGGTGCAGGTGGACCTGGCCCCGGCCAAGCGTTCGATCTACGACTTCGGCGTGCGCTACGGCACCGACACCGGCCTCGGCCTCAGCGCCGGCCTGGAACGGCGCTGGGTCAACAACCGCGGCCACAAGCTGCGCACGCGCATGAACCTGGCCCAGCGCCGCAACGACCTGACCGCGCAGTACCGCATCCCCGCTTTCGCCTGGCTGGACGGCTGGTACACCGCCAGCGCCAGCGTCCGCCAGGAAAAGCTGGAGTACGTGGACAGCGACCTGGTCGAACTGGTCGGCAGCCGCAGCGGCCGCCTGGGCAACTGGAACCTGCTGGCGGCGCTGAACTTCCGCCGCGAGCGCTTCAAGGATCCGCTCACCGGCAACCAGCTGGCCTACTCGACGCTGGTCTATCCCTCGCTCTGGGGCCAGTGGGGCGAAAGCGATGACCCGCTGTATCCGCGCCGCGCCCACGGCCTGACCCTGGAACTGCGCGGTGGCCACTCCAGCCTCGGTTCGGACGTCGACTTCCTGCAGGCACGGGCCGAGGCGCGCTGGATCCGCGGCATCGGCCGGCGCGACCGGCTGCTGCTGCGCGCCGAGGCCGGTGCCACCTGGACCGACCAGTTCCCCGAATTCCCGCCCTCGCTGCGCTTCTACGCCGGTGGCGACCGCAGCGTGCGCGGCTACGGCTACAAGGAAATCGGCCCGGCGCTGACCGCCAGCGACGGCCGCCGCTTCGTCTTCGGCGGCAAGCACCTGCTGGTGGCCAGCGCCGAATACGAGCGCATGTTCAGCCGGCAATGGGGCGTGGCTGCCTTCGTCGACGCCGGCGACGCCTTCGATGCCCGCGACAGCTTCGACCTGCAGGTCGGCGCCGGCCTCGGCCTGCGCTGGCGCTCGCCGGTCGGCCCGGTGCGCATCGACGTCGCGCACGGCTTCGGCGACCAGGCGCAGCAATCGGTGCACCTGCACCTGATCATCGGACCCGACCTGTGAACGCGCCCGTCCGCCGCCGCTGGCCGCGCCGCCTGGGCTGGAGCCTGCTGGCGGTGCTGGCGCTGGCCCTCGTGCTGCTGCTGTGGCTGCTGCACACCGGCAGCGGCCGCGACGCCGTGCTGGCGCGGCTGATGGCGGCACTGCCGGAGGACGCGCTGTCCTGGCAGCGGGCGGAAGGCCGCCTGGCCGGCCCACTGGTGCTGCACGAAGTCCGCTTCCGCCAGGACGACGGCCTGGAAGTGTCGGCGGCGCGGCTGGAACTGGATCCGGCGCTGTGGCCGGCCCTGGGCGGCGCGCTGCGCCTGGATCGCGTGGTGGCGCAGGACCTGCGCCTGCGCCTGCCGTCGCCCGATGACGAACCCTTCCAGCCGCCGCGCTGGCCGGAATCGCTGCCGCGCATTCCCATGCCCTTCGTGCTGGAAGCGGGCGAGCTGTCGGTGGACCGCTTCACCATCGAAGGCGAGGACAGCGAAAGCGAGGAGGCGCCGCGCTTCCAGGCCAGCGGCATCGCCGGCCGCGACATCGCCCTGCGCGACGACGGCCTCTCCCTGGCCAGCCTGCGCGCCTCGCTGCCGCAGGGCGAACTGGAATTGGCCGGCGACTACCTGCCCACCCGGCATTTCCGCACCGAGCTGCGCGGCCGCCTGCGCTCGCCCGAGGACGCGGATACCGGCATCGACCTGCAACTGGTCGCCAAGGGGGATCTCGACGCGCTGCTGCTGGACATTACCGGGCAGACGCCGGAACGCCTGCAGGCCCATCTCGAGCTGCGCGAAGGCGACGACACGCCGGTGTGGACGCTGTCGCTGCACAGCGACGGCCTGCCGCCTGCCTGGCTGGGCGCCGGGCCCGACGCCTCCGCCTGGCGCGGCCAGCTGCGGGCGGAAGGCGCAGGCGGCGAAGCCAGCGTCGAAGGCGAACTGGGCAACGGCGACCTGCGTGTCGTGATCGCGCCCTCGCAGCTGGCCCTGGTGGACGATCGCCTGATGCTGCGGCCGCTGAACCTGGAACTGCCGCAGGGCGCCCTGCGCGTCACCGGCCAGGTGCAGTACGGCGAGGAGGCGCCGGCCTTCGACCTGCAACTGGCCAGCGACGCGCTGACGCTGGCGCCGCAGTCGCCCGACGAAGGCGGCGTGCCGGTGCTGGCCAGCGGCCAGCTGCGCGTGCAGGGCGAGCCGCAGGCCTGGACCCTGGAAGGCGAAGCGGCGCTCGAACGCGAGGGCGAACGCGCGCGACTGCGGCTCTCGGGCGAGGGCGACGCCGAAGCCCTGCAACTGCAGGCCCTGGAAGCGGACATGCCGACCGGCCACCTGGCGGGCACCGGTCGCATCGCCTGGTCGCCGCGACTCGCCTTCGCCGCCGACCTGCAGCTGGACGGCTTCGATCCCGGCTATCTCCTGCCCGACTATCCGGGTGCCCTCAGCGGTCACCTGCAGGCTGCCGCGGAACAGGATGAGGCCGGCGCCTGGCGGGCCGAGGGCCGCCTCGAACACCTCGGCGGCCGCCTGCGCGGCCTGCCCGTCGCCGGACAGGCGCGCCTGGACTGGCAGGACGAAGGCGGTGAACTCGCCGCCGACCTGCACCTGGGCGGCAGCCATGTGCAGGCCGCCGGCCGCATCGGCACGCGCTACGACCTGCGCATCGAGGCACAGCCGCTGGCACTCGCGGACGCCCTGCCGCCGGGCGCCGGCCGCATCGAAGGCTGGCTGCGCCTGGTCGGCCCTGCCGAGGCCCTCGACATCGAGGCCGACCTGACCGGCCACGACCTGCGCTGGGACCAACAGCAGGTCGGCACCCTGCGCCTGCACGGCCGCCTGCCCGCCACCGGCAGCGACGAGCTGGTGCTGGCCGGCGAACAGTTGCGCCTCGGCGGCCTGGCCTTCGACGCCCTGGCCGTGCGCGCGCTCGGCAACCGCGGCAAGGCGGCGCTGCAGGGCAACCTGGCCTGGCCGCAGGGACACCTGGAAGTCGGCGGCGAACTCGGCCTGGCGCGCGAACTGTGGCAGGGCCAGCTCGCGACATTGCGCCTGGTCGCCCAGGACAGCCCGGAACTGCACCTGCAGGCACCGGCCAACTTCCGCTTCGGTGCCAAGGTCGCCGAACTCGACCAGGCCTGCCTGGTTTCCGGCGACATCGACGGCCGCATCTGTGCCGAAGCCGGCAAGGGCGAAGCCCACCTGCAGGCCGAGGCACTGCCGCTGTCGCTGCTGCAGCCGCTGCTGCCGCAGGACGACGGCGTGCCCATGCACCTCGAAGGTGTGGTGGCCGGCGACGCCCAGCTCCGCCGCGGCCGCGACGGCCGCTGGAACGGCGAAGGCCGCCTGCATTCCGAGGCCGGCGCGCTGCGCCTGGACGAACAGTCCGAGCGCGTCGTCCTCGGCTATCACGCCCTCGCCCTGGACTGGACCCTGGACGGCGAAGCGCTGCGCGCCACCCTGTCCGCCGGCCTCACCGACGAGGGCAGCGTCGCCGCCCGCGTCGTCACCGGCCGCGCCGAGGGCGCGGCGCTGGACGGCGAACTCGCCCTGGACGTGCGCAACCTCACCTGGCTGGAACTCTTCTCCGAAGACCTCGCCACCCCCCGCGGCCGCCTGCACGGCCGCATGCAGCTGGCCGGCAGCCGTGCCGCGCCGGAGCTCTCCGGCCAGGCCTGGCTGACCGGCTTCGAAGCCGAACTGCCGGGCCTGGGCCTGCAACTGCGCGAAGGCGAATTCAGTCTCGAAGGCCAGCCCGACGGCAGCACCCGCCTCAGCGGCGGCGTCCGCTCCGGCGAAGGCCGGCTGCAGGTGGAAGGCCGCCTCAACCTGCTCGACGACAGCGTGCCGCTGCAGGTGCAGCTGAGCGGCCAGTCGGTCACGCTGGCCAACACCGCCGAATTCCACGCCATCGCCGATCCCGAGCTGCAGCTGCGCCTCGCCGACGGCGTGCTCGCCGTCAGCGGCCGGGTGGACGTCAGCCGCGCCGGCTTCGAGCTGGAGGAACTGGAAACCGGCGTCACCGCTTCCGACGACGTGGTGGTGCTGGATCCGCTGGACCCGCCGCGGGAACGGCAGCTGCCGCTGGACCTCGATCTCACCCTGGCGCTCGGCGATGACGTGCGCCTGCGCGGCTTCGGCCTGGACGGCAAGGTCAGCGGCAACCTGCGCGTGCGGCAGCGCCCCGGCCGTCCGGCGCGCGCCAGCGGCGGCCTGGAAGTGACGGGTCGCTATCGCGCCTACGGTCAGGCGCTGAGCATCGAGCGGGCGCGCCTGGGTTTCGCCGATTCGCCGGTGGACAATCCGAGCCTGGACATCCGCGCGGGTCGGGATTTCGACGAGGTCAAGGTGCAGGTGCGGGTCACCGGCACGGCGCGGCAGCCGCAGTTGCGCATCGAGTCCGATCCGGCCATGGACACCAGCGAGGCGCTGAGCTGGCTGGTCTTCGGCCGGCCGCTGCGCAGTGCCCAGGGTTCGGAAGCCGAGCAGCTCAGCGCGGCGGCGATGGCGCTGGGGGCGGGCGGCAATCTGGTAGCGCAGCAGATCGGTACGCGTCTCGGTCTCGACGAGGCGGGCATCGCGGAGTCGCGGAATCTCGGCGGTGCCGCGCTCACGGTCGGCAAGTATCTGTCGCCGCGGCTCTTCATCAGCTACGGCGTCGCGCTGGTCGGCACCGGGCAGGTCGTCACGCTCAAGTATCTGCTCACGCGCGGTTTCGACATCAGCATCGAATCCGGCAACGAGTCCGCCGCGTCGATCAACTGGCGGCTGGAGCGCTGAACCTCCCTTTGGGTCGCTGGACTCCCGTGGCGGGTGCGCCGGCGTTTTCGGTGTCGCGGTGTTGTGCCTGCGCTGCGGGTGAGAGTCTCGGCGCAGGTGGCGTGCCGGGCCCTCGGCCGTTGCGGGGGGCTGCCTCGGTGGAGGCGGTGTGGGGGGCCCTCGTCCGGGACGCCGTGAACCCGTCCATGGGGGCTTTTCGGCGACATCCATGTCGCCGAAACCCGGCCGACGGCCCCCCACACCACCTCCTCGAACCTTCGCCGGCGCGGCGGCCGAGGGCCCGGCACGCCACCTTCCGGGACCGTCGCCCGCGCTTGTCGTGGTGGTGGGGGCGGGTAGCTGCGCGGGGATGAGGCGAG
>Ga0207873_1000157_pt1 | contig 72051 bp, 59 predicted proteins | sample BGWIniCompost_FD_187373 | JGI IMG/M metagenome (GOLD analysis project Ga0207873, IMG submission 187373) | Cellulose adapted compost microbial communities from Newby Island Compost Facility, Milpitas, CA, USA - BGW Initial Compost (SPAdes)... ...
CGGATCCCCTTCGATCTCGAGCACGATGCGGTCCGACACCTCGAGGTTCGCCCGCTTACGGGCCTCCTGCACGGCGCGCACGAGCTCGCGCGCGAGGCCCTCGCGCTTGAGCTCGCCGTTCAACGCCGTATCGAGCCCGACGAGGAAGCCGCCCTCCTCCGCGCACGCGAAACCCTCGGCGGACGACGTCTCGATCAGGAGCGCCTCGGGCGGGAGCTCGACGCGCTCTCCGCCGATCTCGGCGTGCTGCGTCTCGCCGCGCGCCGCGGCGGCCGCGATCGCGGCCGCGTCCGCCTTGGCGAGATACTCGCGAATCGCGGGAATCAGCTTGCCGTAGCGCTTGCCGAGCAGCGGCAAATTCGGCTTGATGCGATACGAGACGAGCTCGGCGTCACGCGCGAGAAGCTCGAGGGACTTCACGTTGAGCTCCTCGAGAATCTGCTCGCTGTGCCGCTTCACCGCCTGCTCGGCCGCGTCGTCCGGCACGCGCACGAGCAGACGCGCGAGCGGCTGCCGCACCTTGAGCTTCGACGCGTTCCGCGCGGCGCGGCCGAGACCGACGATCCGCTGCACCGTGTCGGTCTCCTCGAGCAGACGCGCATCGAGGCGCTCGGGACGATGCTCCGGCCACTCGGTCATGTGCACGCTGACCGGCGCGTCGGGCCGCACGCGGCGGACGAGGTTCTGGTACATCGCCTCGCTGATGAACGGCATGAACGGCGCGAGCAAGCGCGTCAGCTTCTCGAGGCACTCGTACAGCGTCGCGTAAGCGGAAACCTTGTCGTCGCCGCTCGCCGCCTTCCAGAAACGCCGGCGGTTGCGCCGCACGTACCAGTTGCTGAGCTGATCGACGAACTGCTCGATCGCCGTGCCGGCCGTGAACGCGTCGTAGCGGTCGAGCGCTTCGGTCACGGTGCGGATCGTCTGCTCGAGCAGCGAGATGACCCAGCGATCGATCTCGGGACGCTCCTCATACGGAACGCTGCGCGTCACGTCGAATCCGTCGAGCCGCGCGTACATCACGAAGAATCCGTACGTGTTCCACAGCGTGTTGATGAAGCCGCTCGCGACGTCGGCGATGATGTCGACGGAGACGCGCTTCTGCACGTCCGGCGCGACGCGCGCGGTGAAGTGCCAGCGCAGTGCGTCCGCGCCGACCGTGTCGAAGACGTCGTAAGGGTCGACGATATTGCCGAGCGACTTCGACATCTTCTTGCCGTCCTGGTCGACGATATGACTCAGGCAGACGACGTTGCGGTACGCGACGCTGTCCGAGACCATCGTCGCGATCGCGTGCAGCGTGTAGAACCAACCGCGCGTCTGGTCGATCGCCTCGCAGATGAAATCGGCGGGGAAGCTCTTCTCGAAGACGTCGGCATTCTCGAACGGGTAGTGCCACTGCGCGTACGGCATCGAGCCCGAGTCGAACCAGCAATCGATGACCTCGGGAACGCGGCGATACTCCCGCCCCTCGTGCACGAACGTGATCTCGTCGATCGCCGGACGATGCAGATCGAGCCCGGTGAGCTTCCTGCCGACGCGCTGCTCGAGCTCCGCGACGGAACCGATGCAGATGTAGTCGCCGTTGCCGTCCGTCCAGACCGGAAGCGGCGTGCCCCAGAAGCGCTCCCGCGACAGTGCCCAGTCGATATTGTTCTCGAGCCAGTTGCCGAAGCGCCCTTCGCGAATGTGCTCCGGCACCCAGTTGATCTGCCGGTTCAGCTCGACCAGGCGGTCGCGAAACGCCGTCGTACGGATATACCACGCGTTCTTCGCGTAGTAGATCAGCGGATCGCCGGTGCGCCAGCCGAACGGATAGTTGTGCGTGTAGCGCTCCGCGCGGAACAGCAACCCGCGCTCGCGCAGCAGGTCGATGATGACGGGATCCCCATCCTTGAAGAATTTCCCGGCGACGGGGGTGACTTCCGGCTTGAAGCAACCATCCTCGCCGACGCCGTGAAGCACCGGAAGCCCGTGCTTCTGGCCGAGCTTCAGGTCGTCCTCGCCGTAGGCCGGCGCGATGTGCACGATGCCGGTGCCGTCCTCGGTCGTGACGAACTCGGCCGTGCGGACGCGGCAGATATCGCCCTCGACCGGCAGATAGTCGAACAGGCGCTCGTAGCGCATGCCGTCCATCTCGGCGCCGCGCGCCGTCCTGACGATCTCGTAGGCCTCGTCGCTTCCTAGCACCGTCTCGACGAGATTCCTCGCGAGGATCAGCGTCTCGTCGCCGCGCCGGACCCACGCGTACTCGACGTCGGGATGCACGGCGAGCAGCAGATTGGAAGGCAGCGTCCACGGCGTCGTCGTCCAGACGAGGAACGCCGTATTCGGCTCGCCGGCGACCTTGAAGCGGACATAGACCGAAGGATCGTCGACCTCGCGATAACCGAGCGCGACCTCGTGCGACGAGAGCGTCGCGCCGATACGCGGGTCGTACGGCACGACCTTGTAGCCCTGATAGATCAGGCCGCGATCCCAGATCTGCTTCAGCAGCCACCACACCGACTCGATGTACGAGTTGTGCAGCGTCGAGTACGCATCGGCCATGTCGACCCAGTAGCCCATGCGCTCGGTCATCGCCTCCCAGTCGGCGATGTAGCGCATCACGGACTCGCGGCACATCGAGGTGAACTTCGCGATGCCGACTTCTCTCTCGATGCGCTTCTTGTCGAAGATACCGATCTGCTTCTCGACCTCGTGCTCGACCGGCAAGCCGTGCGTGTCCCACCCCGCTTTTCGCGGCACGTAGTAGCCGCGCATCGTCTTGTAGCGGGGATAAAGATCCTTGAACGTGCGCGCGAGCACGTGATGGATGCCGGGTTTGCCGTTGGCGGTGGGTGGGCCTTCGTAGAAGACGAAGCGCGGACGGTCGCGCGTCGCGTCGAGCACGCGGCGAAACACGTCTTCACGCCGCCAAAGATCGAGGATTTCCCTCTCGAGCGCCGGACCGTCGTACCGCGGATTGACTGGTTCGAACATCGATCCTTCCCACGTTCCCTGCAAAAAAGGGGCTTGCCCCCGTTTCCTCGCATGGCACTGACGCCATGGCTCTGCACGCCGTCCCGGCCGACGTAAAGGGCCCGATGCACGGACTTGGAAGACTTCGAATGCCCCTTCGATCGGCGCCGGGGCGACGGGGATCGCGGTACCACCCGGCTTCGCCGCTGCCTCGCGGAAGCGGCCTCGTGAGCTGAGCGGCGCCCAGCTCGGCCCTGTCACGTGAGCCACACGTCTGCGCTTACTGGCTGCCTGGGAAGAAAGGCTCGCCGCCTCGGCTGGCGGCGCCGCGCGGGGCGCGCGGTCGCGTTCGGCACAGCAGCTCCGGGGTGATATTCGCCGGGCCGCGGCTCAGGGCTCGCACCGTCCCCTGATCGCTGTGGCCGCGGTGGACCGGTTACTCGTCCCCATCACAGCTTTTGGGCGTTCGAGTTTACGCGATTCAAGCGGCGGGCGCAGCCCGTCGGAGCGCCGCGCGGGCTTCGCCGACGTCGACGGCGATCTGCGCCTTCAACGCTTCGAGCCCGTCGAAATGCCGCTCCTCGCGCAGGCGCTTCACGAAGTGCACGGTGATGTGCTCGCCATAGACCTCGCGGTCGAAGTCGAAGATCAGCACCTCGAGGAGCGTCGGGCCGCCGCCGACGGTCGGACGCGTGCCGATGCTCGCGACGCCGTCGAGCAGCTTCGGGCCGAGGCCGCCGACCCGCACGGCGAAGATGCCGTCGACCGGCGCCCGCCGACGCTTCAGGCCGATGTTCGCCGTCGGGAAGCCGAGGCGCTTGCCGAGCCCGAGGCCCCGAATGACCCGTCCCGACATGCTGTAGTCGCGGCCGAGCATCGACTTCGCCTTCTCGAGATCGCCCGCGGCGAGCGCGGCGCGAATCGCCGTGCTGCTCACGCGCTCGCCGTCGAGCATCACCGGCTCGACGACGGTCACGTCGAAACCGTGCCGCTCGCCGGCGCGGCGCAGGTCGTCGAGCGTGCCGCCGCGGCCGTAGCCGAAGCGGAAGTCGTGACCGACGACCACGTGACGCGCGTCGAGACGCTCGACCAGCAGCCGCTCGACGAACTCCTGAGGCGTGAGCCGGCGAAGCTTGCGAAAGCTCGGGCAGAAGAACTCGTCGATGCCCGCCGCGTCGAGCAGCTCGAAGCGCTCGCGGAAGCACGTCAAGCGCGGCGGCGGATCGTGCGGCGAGAGCACCTCGCCCGGCGTCGGCTCGAACGAGCAGACGAGCGCCGGCCGCCCGGCCGCCCGAGCGTCTTGCATGAGCCGGTCGAGGATCACGCGATGGCCGAGGTGCAGCCCGTCGAACGCGCCGATCGTCACGGAGCGCCCGCGCTCCGCCGGCGGCAGCGAGTCGACGTGGCGGTAAAGCTTGAGGCTCATCCGTCCGCCCGCTCGTCGGCCGCGTCGACCTCCGCGCGCGGCTCGGCGCCGAGCGCGCGCAGCGAGAGCCCGCTCGCCAGGCACGTCGCCGCGTAGATCGACATCCCGCCGGCGACGCACGCCAAGAGCCAACCGACGCGCTCGAGACCGCCGATCTGTGTCCAATCGCCGAGCGCACCGAGCGCGACGAGCAAGAATGCCGTCATCGCCGCGCATGCGAGCGCAACGCGCGCGACGAGCGGCAGCCAGCGGATCCGCGTGCGGTAGACGCCGGAAGTGACGAGGCCTCGCAAGAGCATCGCCGCGTTGAACAGCCCCGTGAGGGAGGTCGCGAGCGCGAGGCCTGCATGCGGCGGAGCCCAATCGGTTCGAAACAGCAAGTTCACGAAGATCACGTTCAGCACGACATTGAGCAGCACCGTGTGCATGCCCACGCGAACCGGAGTCCGCGTATCCTGCCGTGCAAAGTACGCGGACGCCAGCACCTTGACGAGCACGAAGCCCACGAGACCCGGAGCGTAGGCGACGAGGCTCGCGGTCGACATCGCGAGATCGCGTTCGTCGAACTCGCCGCCGTAGAAGATCGTCGCGAGAACGGGCTCGGCGATCAGCAGCAACCCGATCGCGGCCGGGACCGAGACGACGAGCACCCACCTGAGCGCCCAATCGAGCGTCGCGCCGAACGCGGACGGCGAGCGGCGCGCGTGCTGCTCCGAGAGGCTCGGTAGGATCACCGTCGCGAGCGCGATCCCGACGACGCCCAGCGGAAACTCGACGAGCCGGTCGGAATAGTAGAGCCAGCTGATGCTGCCGCCGGCGAGGAACGACGCGATCAGCATGTCGAGCATCAAGTTGATCTGCATCACCGACGCGCCGAAGAGCACCGGCGTCATCAGGCGAACGATGCGCACTACGCCCGCATCGCCGAACGCGAGCCGGAAACGCGGCAGCAAACCGAGTCGAACCAGAAACGGCGCTTGAAAGCCGAGCTGCACCAAGCCTGCGACGAGAACGCCGGCCGCGAGCCCGATGCCGGGCCGCTCCATCCCGGGCGCGACGAACGCCGCGAACACGATCAGGACGATGTTGAGCAGCACCGGCGTGAAGGCCGGGACCGCGAACCGACGGTAGGTGTTGAGTATCGCGCCGGCGAACGCGGTCAGCGAGATGAAAAGCAAGTAAGGCAGCGTCAGCCGGAGCATGTCGGTCGCGAGGCCGAACCGATCGTCGTCGTCGACGAAGCCCGGAGCGAAGACGAGGATCAGGAGCGGCGCGGCGATTACGCCGACGAGCGTCACGCCGAACAGCACGACCGCGAGCGTGCCGGCCACCTTGTCGATCAGCTCCCGGGTCTCGCCCGGCGAGCGCGTGCCGCGATACTCGGAGAGCACCGGCACGAAGGCTTGAGAGAACGCCCCTTCGGCGAAGAATCGCCGCAGCAGGTTCGGGATCTTGAACGCGACGAAGAAGGCGTCCATCGCCGCGCTCGCCCCGAACCAGTGCGAGAACCCGACGTCCCGGGCGAGCCCCGTCGCGCGCGACAGCAACGTCATCGCGCTGACGACGCCGGTCGAGGCCATCAGCCTCGGTTGTGCCTCCTCCGCCGGCGCGACGCTCATTGCCGAGGTTCCAAGGGCCGCTCCGCTTGACTAGGCTTCCGCCGCTTCAAATAATACCGGCCCTTTCCCGGCGGTCCGCCGATAAGCCAACGGAAGCGAAAATTGGCCAACACGAAGTCCGCAAAGAAGCGCGCTCGGCAGAACGAGGCTCGGCGCGCCCACAACCAGGCGCTGCGGTCGCGCGGCCGCACCGCGATCAAGAAGGTTTTGAAGGCCATCGAGGCCGGCGACAAGGAGCTCGCGCTGGCGCGTTTCCGTGAAGCCGTGCCCGAGATCGACAAGCTGGCCGGCAAAGGCCTGATCGCGAAGAACCGGGCTGCGCAGTACAAGAGCCGCCTCAACGCCAAGCTACGCGCGATGGCCTGACCGGCCGCCGGTCTCCGTCGGCGGACGATCCGAGTCCGCCGACGCCGGCACCGACGCCTCACTCTCCGCCTCGCGTAGACGCTCGAGAAAGCGCATCGTGTCGCGGACGAGCGTCTCGATCCCCTCGCCCGTCAACGCGCTGATCCCGTACGCGGGCCCGGACCAGCCGCACGCTTCGGCGACGCGGCCCACGTGCGCATCGCGCTCGTCCGCGGGCATCAGATCCAGCTTGTTCAGCACGAGCCACCGCGGCAGCGCGGCAAGCTCCGTCGAATAGCGCTCGAGCTCGGCGACGATCGTGCGGATCTCGGCCGCGATCTCGTCGTCCGGACGGTCGGGGTTCGCATCGACGACGTGCCAAAGCAGCCTCGTCCGCTCGAGATGCTTCAGGAAACGGATCCCGAGCCCCGCCCCTTCGGCCGCCCCCTCGATCAGGCCGGGAATATCCGCGATGACGAAGCTGCGTTCGATGCCGACCCGCACGACGCCCAAATGCGGGTGCAGCGTCGTGAACGGGTAATCGGCGACCTTCGGCCGCGCCGCCGAGACCGCGCGCGTCAGTGTCGACTTGCCGGCATTCGGCGCGCCAAGCAACCCGACGTCGGCGAGCACCTTGAGCGCCAGCTTGAGATGCCGCGCCTCGCCGGGCTCGCCGCGGGTGAACTGGCGAGGGGCCCGGTTCACGCTGCTCTTGAACGACGTGTTTCCGCGCCCCCCGCGACCGCCGCGGGCGACGAGCAGTCGATCGCCCGGCGCGACGAGGTCGCCGAGCATCTCGCCGGTATCGAAATCGAAGACCTCGGTGCCGACCGGCACCGGGATGAACAGATCGGCCCCCGACGCGCCGGTCATGTTCCGGCCGCCGCCCGGCTGGCCGCTCTCGGCCTTGAACCGCCGCTGGACGCGGAAGTCCGCGAGCGTGTTCACGCCTTCCTTCGCGACGAGATAGACGCTACCGCCCCCGCCGCCGTCGCCTCCGTCGGGGCCGCCCTTCGGGATGTACTTCTCACGGCGAAAGCTGACCGTGCCGTCGCCGCCGCGGCCGGCCTCGACGCGTATATCAGCCTCGTCGACGAACTTCACGACTGCCCGAGCCTGCAGGATGCGGACGCGGAACGGCCGAGGGCGATACGGCCTTCCGCGGCCCGGAGACGAAAAAGCCCCGACGCGCGGGGCTTTTCGGCGTCGCGATCGAGGCGGAGCTCAGTCCGCCACGACGCTGACGTGCAACCGATTCTTCGGTCCCTTCGTCTCGAACACCACCCGGCCGTCCTTCAGCGCGAACAGCGTGTGGTCGCGGCCGAGGCCGACGTTCGTCCCCGGGTGATAACGCGTGCCCCGCTGGCGCACGATGATATTGCCGGCCAGGACCTGCTCGCCGCCGAAGCGCTTCACGCCGAGCCGTTTCGATTCCGAATCGCGGCCGTTCTTCGAGCTGCCGCCTGCCTTTTTGTGTGCCATCGCCGAATGTCCTCGATGTTCTCGGACCTATTGCCGGACCGGCCGGCCCTTCCAAGACTCTACTTCCGGAAGACCCTCTTGCCGAGCCCGCGCGGCTACGCCGCGTCTCCGCCGGAAATGGAAGTGATCTCCACCTCCGTGTAAGGCTGCCGATGCCCCTTCGTCCGCCGATAGTGGGCACGGCGCTTGAACTTCACGACCTCGATCTTCTTCGCGCGGCCCTGACCGATCACCTTGGCCTGGACCTTGCCGCCGGGCACGAGCGGTGCGCCGATGCGCACGTTCTGCCCCTCGCCGACGAGCAGGACCTGGTCGAAATCGACGGTGTCGCCGACCTCGGCGGTCAGGCGCTCAATGCGCAGCTTGTCGCCCTGACTTACGCGGTACTGCTTACCGCCCGTACGAAAAACCGCATACACTGGGAAAGCTCCTCGGCAACTGATGCGACTGCCGACCGCAAGGAACGCGATGCAGCCGACCGCAGGAAGCGACGCATTTTAGTGATCGGCCGGATAAGGGTCAACGCGGCGACGAGTCCCGGAGTTCTGAGGAGAATACGCGGCGGCGCGGCGGACTCCGCGTCGCAGGGAATCGGACTTCTGCTCGCCAAAGAGCGTCACATCAGGCATCATTCCGCAAATGCATGTTGCCCCGAGCCAACAACTGGCGCCGTCGCTCGACGCGCTGAGACTACTCGTCGGCGACGATTGGAGCGGGGTCAACGGCGTCATCTATCGCCGCCTCGGCAGCGACGTCGCCCTCGTCAACCAAGTCGCTCATCACATCATCCACAACGGCGGGAAGCGCCTGCGTCCGCTCGCGGTGCTGCTCGCCGCGCGCGCGTGCGGCTATCGCGGTGAGGCGCACATCTCCGCCGCGGCGATCATCGAGTTCATCCACACGGCGACGCTGCTTCACGACGACGTCGTCGACGGTTCCGGGCTCCGCCGCGGTCAACGCACCGCGAACGTGCTGTTCGGAAACCAGGCGAGCGTGCTCGTCGGCGACTTCCTCTACTCGCGCGCGTTCCAGCTGATGGTCGAGCTCAACGACATCAGAATCCTCGAGGTGATGGCGAATGCGACGAACACGATCGCCGAGGGCGAGGTGTTGCAGCTCATGAACTGCAACAACCCGAACATTACCGAAGCCGATTACATGGAGGTCATCTACCGTAAGACGGCGAAGCTCTTCGAAGCCGGGACGCGGATCGCCGCGATCATCGCGAACCAGAGCGAAGCCGTCGAGCAGGCCCTGATCGGCTTCGGGCGTCATCTCGGCCTCGCGTTCCAGCTGATCGACGACGCGCTCGATTACATGGCGAAGCCCGAGGAGCTCGGCAAGAACATCGGCGACGATCTCGCCGAGGGCAAGCCGACGCTGCCGCTGATCTACGCCATGGACCACGGCAGCGCGGCGGAGCGGCATATGATCCGGGAAGCCGTCGAGACCGGCGGCACGCAGAACCTGAAATCGATCCAGCTCGCGATCGAAAGCTCGGGCGGCCTACGCTACACGATGGAGCGCGCGCGCATCGAGGCCGAGCATGCGATCGCGGCGCTGTCGGTGCTCTCGCCGTCGAAGTTCCGCGACGGCCTCGTCGGCCTCGCGCAGTTCGCGATCCATCGCCGATACTGACGCCCGCCGCGGCCGCCGCGGCGGGACAACGACTCGCCTTCAGCCGTGCCGCTTCTGCGCCTCCTCGAAGCGCGCGAGCTGCTCCGGCGTCGCCGGAGGCTGATACTTCGCCTTCCATTCCTCGTACGGCATGCCGTAGACGCGCCGGCGCGCGTCCTCGAGATCGACCTCGATACCCCGCTCCTTCGCCGCCTCGACGTACCACTTGCTCAAGCAGTTGCGGCAGAAGCCGGCAAGGATCATCAGGTCGATGTTCTGCACGTCCTTTCGCTCGTCGAGGTGCTTCAGAAGCCGCCGGAACACGGCAGCCTCGAGCTCGATTTGCGTCCTTTCGTCCATTTCGCTTCAGCTCCTCCTTTCCGCTCTGGACTTCCTGGCGATCACGCTCCGTACGCGTAGCGGCGCGCTTCGGCGAGAATCTCGGGCCAAAGCGCCGCCGCGCCGGTGCCGGCCGTGCGTCGCTCGAACGCCTCGACCAGCCGCGCCGCCTGCTCGGGCGAGAAGCAGCTCCGCCAATCGCCGATGCCCCCCTTTCGAACGAAGTCCGGCATCCCGGGCGGCCGCTCGCTCGACCAGCGGCGCTGATCTCGCCGCATGCTGCCGAAACTCGTTTCCGCGGCGATCCAGTCGACGCGCGCCGCGTCCTCCGCGGTCTCGAGCGCCGTGCCGCCGAGGAATGTCGCGACGTCGACAATGACGCTCCGGGCGTCGGCGTGCATCGCCTCGTACGTCACGAACAGCACGTTCGCCTCGTCCTTGCGCGCATACCACGATAGCAGATGATCGAAGTAGTCGCCGAAGTCGACGCGGCCCTCGATGAAGCACTCGAAAAAGTCGTCGAACGTGCCGTCCGCGAAATCGTAGTGATGGACGAACCCTCTCGTGTGATGGAAGAACGAGACGGCGCAGTCGAACGGATTGCGCACCACCCAGACGTACTTCGCGTCCGTGTTCCAAGGCACCAGCGAAGCGGACAGATGCGTCTTGATCAGCCTCGGCTGGGGAAGCGTCCCGATCGTATCCGCACCGACTTCCTCGAGATGCGGGAACAGCTCCGTGAGCCGATCGTCGGCGCCGAGCGAACGCCCTCTGACGAGCAACCAGACGATGTACTGCATCCACGTCGTGCCGCATTTCGGGTACGTCGCGACGAAGATGTCGCCCGGCGCCGCGCGATAGCCGAGACCGGACTCGAAGCCCGCGACGGGAAACCCCATCGGCATCAGAAAACCGCCGTGGTCGACGTAGCGAGGACGCTTTCGCTCGTTTGCGCTCATACGGGAAAACCGTCGATTCGAATCGGGTTGCGGCAGGCGGTAGGATAGCCTCGAGGGCGGCGTCGCGCTCGCCGCGCATTCGGACGTCGCCGATTGCGAGAAGGAGGAGACGAGATGAGTAAGGACTGGATCGCCGTCGCCGACAAGAGCCGCTGCCGAATTTTCTCGCAGAAGGGCCGCAACGGGCCGATCGAAGAAATCGCGACGCTCGTCTCCCCGATGACGCGCCTCAAGAACCAGGACATCAACGCGGATCGTCCCGGCGCCGCCTTCGACGCCGGCGGCCAAGGCCGCCACGCAATGGGCGCATCGGTCGACCCGGTCGAGCAGGAGGCGATCCGCTTCGCGAAAGAGGTCGCGGCGAAGCTCGAATCCGGGCGCCAGCAGGGCGAGTTCGATCGCCTCTACGTCGTCGCCGAGCCGCGCTTCCTCGGCTACCTGCGTCAGAGCATCGCGCGGCCGCTCAAGGAGAGGATCGCCGCTGAGATCGGCAAGGATTGGACGTTGCAAACGCCGAAGGAGATCCAGGAACGCCTTCGCGAGGCGACGTTCGGTTAGCTCAGACGTACGCCATCCAGCGCCCGGCCGCCATGACGCCGAGCCAGAGCGCAAGCGAGAGCGTCGCGATGGCCTTGATGCGGCCAGGCGCGTGTCCGGACGCGATCCAGTCGGCCGAGCGCGTCGACAGCGTGAACACGAGCGCGTTGACACCCGCGAGCGCCATCAGCGTCATCTTGAGCCAGAACATTCGATTCGTGCCGAACGACGTCGCGCCGTAGACGAACATCAGCGTGCCGGTGACGACGTTGATCGCGAAACCGGCCCACACCCACGGCAAGAGGCCTAGGATCGGTGGCAGCGGCAAGTCGCGCGCGAAGCCGAGCAGCCGCAGGTCGATCAGCATGATGCCGCCGACGAGCATCGCGAGCCCGATATAGTGCGTCGTCTCGAAAGCCGGATACATCCACGGCGTTTCGCGGATCGCCTGCGCGATCATCGTGCCTTCGAGCCAGGTCAGCGCATCCATCGGAGTCGGGAAACCGTCAAGGCGTATAGGCGATCAGGCGGCCCGCGATCACCGCACCGATCCAGAACGCGAGCGACGCGGCCGCGAGCGCTTTCGTCGGCGCGTCGGCCTCGACCGCGAATTCGCCCGACGATTCGGCCCTCGAATCGGGGAAGATCTTCCGAGTCACGAAAGCCGCATCGAGCCCGCCGAGCGCGATCAGCACGAGCTTGATCCTGAACGTGTAGCTACTGAAGAAGTGCACGGCATCCGACGTGAAGAGCGCGACGCCCGATATCGCGTTGAGCGTGAACCCGATCCACGCGAGCCTGAGCAGCGTCTGCATGCCGGCGATCGGCAGCGCCGGCTTGTAGCCCAGCACCCGCAGGTTGATGAGCCCGAGCGAGCCGACCAGCATCACCATGCCGACGGCGTGCAGCGTCTCGAGTAACGGATAGGCCCAAAGGGTCTCCGCGACGGCCGTCGCGAGCGCCGTGCTCTCGAGCCACGCCAAGAAGTCCATCCGTGCTCCCCTCAACGCCGGACCTCGAGACCGAGGCCGCGCTTATCGCGTGCCGTCACTCCCCCGACGCGCAACGCGAGGGTTGCATTCTAGCTGGAGGCACGAACGGGTCGGAACGCTATCCGCGCATCGATTCGGAAGCAAAACGCCCCGCCGTTGCCGACGCGCTCACCACGCGATGCCGTAGTCCTCGCCGTAATCGCTCGCGCCGCCCCACATCGTGCCGTGCGTTTGATCGAAGTAGATCGCCGTGATCGGCCCCGACGTGTGCGTCGCGGTCTCGATCAGGTAGCCCATCCGCTCGAGCTCGGCGCGGACGTGCCACGGCGTGTCGTCGCGAACAAGCAGCCGTCCCGGCTCGGAGCGATGCGTGCCGAACGAGCTGTGCATCTGATAGCTGTTGAAATTCGGCGCCTCTACCGCCTGCTGCACGTGCATCCCGAACTCCACGACGTTCAGGAAGAACTGCAGCAGGTTCTGATCCTGCGCGTCGCCGCCTTGCACGGCGAACGACAGGAACGGTTTGCCGTCGCGCAGCGCGATGCTCGGGCTCAGCGTGGCGCGCGGCCGTTTGCCGGGCTCGAGCACGTTGAACGGGTTCACGCGCGGATCCATGTCGAAGCTTTGCATGCGCTGCGACAGTCCGATGCCGGTTTCGCCGGCGATGAAGGCGGGCATCCAGCCGCCGCTCGGCGTGATCGACACGACCCAGCCTTCGGCGTCGGCGGTCTGCAGCGACGTCGTGCCGGCGCGGAAAGCCTGCTCGTCGGTCAGCGTGCGCGGCGTCTCGAGCCGGACGCCGCGCGGCCGCATCTCGATCCGCGGACGCCACTGCTCGAGGAGATCGGCGAACGGGTTCCGCTCGCCCTGGAACGGGTACGGATCGCCCGGCTTCACCGCCGGATTGTTGCGCCGCCAATCGATCTCGGCGAAACGCTTGCGCGCGTATTCCTTCGACAGCAGCCCCTCGATCGGCTCCTCGGGCGGGAAATACGGGTCGCCGTAATAGAAATCGCGATCGGCGAACGCGAGATTCATCACCTGATAGAGCGTGTGGATATAGCGCGCACTGTTGTGGCCCATGGAACGCAGATCGACGTTCTCGAGCATGTTCAGCATCTGCAGCAGAACCGGTCCCTGGACCCAATGCGTCAGCTTGTAGATCTCGATGCCCTTGTACGTCGTGCTGACCGCGTCCTCGACGTAGACTTTCCAGCTCGCGAGATCCTCCTCCGTGATCAATCCGCCGGCCGCCTGCACGGATCTCGCGATCTCCCGCGCGATATCGCCGCGATAGAAGCGATCGTAGGCCGCCATGATCGCCTCCTCTCGGCTCTTGCCTTCGGCGAGCGCCGCGCGCTCGGCCTCGATGAGCTTCATCAGCGTCCCGTAAAGCTCGGGCTGCGAGAAAATCTGCCCGGGCTCCGGCGCGGACCAGCCGCGCGGGTTGGCCGGGTCGTGATTCGGCAGCAGCACCCGGCGCGAATCGGGCCATCTGAGGAGCACCTCCTTGCTCGACTCGATCGATTCGGCGGCCTGACGCTCCATGGGGTAGCCGCGCGCCATCTCGAGCGCCGGGGCGAGCACCTCCTCGAGGCTCATCGTGCCGAACTCGGCGAGCATGACCATCAACCCGCCGGGCGTGCCGGGCGTGACCGCCGCGAGCGGGCCGAAATCCGGAGGTTGCGCGAGGCCACGCGAACGGAAGAACTCCGGCGTCGCGCCAGTCGGTGCGACCCCGAGCGCGTTGATCCCCTTCACTTCGCCCGTGCGCGGATCGTGAATCAGCGCCTGCGTCTCACCGCCCCACGCGAGCGTATCCCACATCGTCGCGGACGCGGCGAGCACCGCGCATGCCGCATCGACGGCGTTGCCGCCGCGCATGAAGATCTGCGCACCGGCCGTCGCCGCCAGCGGCTTGCCGGCGACCACCACCCAGTGCCGGCCATGCAGCGTCGGCTTGACGGTATCGACGTTCTCCTGCCCCGCCGCGACGGCGAGCCACAGCCCTGCAACGCCGACCGCAAGGCCGGCGAATCCTCTGCGGCGCGCGCTGCGGCCGCGGATCGTTTTCCGATTCATGGGCCGAGTGTACCCGCGTTTCTCTCCCCGCGGCTCGATCGACGTCGCGGGCTCCGATGCGTTCGTCGGGCGCGGGCTCGGGGATGTTCCCGTCCCGGCGCCGGCGGCGCTCGGCGGCGGGTTACAATCGTCGGCCCGAGACTACGAGATGTCCGCGGTCGTGCCCGCCGATACACGCCCCTCCCCAGCTCCGAAAAGCGCGCCGCCGCTGGCGCACCTGCTGCGCCCGTCCACGCTCGACGAGTTTCTCGGCCAGGAGCACCTGCTCGGCCCCGGCAAGCCCCTGCGCGAGGCGATCGAGCGCGGCGAGGTCGGCAGCATGGTCCTGTGGGGACCGCCGGGCAGCGGCAAGACGACACTCGCGCGCCTCATCGCGAACTACACGGACAAAGCCTTCGAGATCTTCAGCGCCGTGACCGAGGGCGTGCCGCGCGTGCGCGAGATCATTCGCGAGGCACAACAACGGCTCGCGACCGAGGGCCGCGGAACGATCCTGTTCTGCGACGAGATCCATCGCTTCAACAAGGCGCAGCAGGACGCGTTTCTGCCCTATGTCGAGGAAGGCGTCATTACGCTGATCGGCGCGACGACGGAGAATCCGTCGTTCGAGCTGAACTCGGCGCTCTTGTCGCGACTTCGCGTCTTCGTGCTCCAGCCGCTCGCCGACGAGCACATCGCGAGCATCATCACGCGCGGCATCGCGCGCCTCGACGAGGATGCGCGCGCCGGGCTCGAGCTCTCGCCCCAAGCGCTCGAGCTCTTGGTCCGCCAATCGGACGGCGACGCGCGCCGCGCGCTGAACCTGACCGAGGCCGTTTGGCTCCACGCGCGAAACGCGCTGCCGCGCGGCGCGAAGGAGATTTCCGCGGAGCTCGTCACGCGCGTGCTCGAGCGGCGAATCCCGCGCTACGACAAGAGCGGGGAGCAGCATTACAACCTGATCTCGGCGCTGCACAAGGCGGTGCGCGGCAGCGACGTCGACGCCGCGCTCTATTGGCTCGCACGAATGATCGATGCCGGCGAGGATCCGCTCTATATCGCGCGGCGGGTGGTGCGCATGGCGGCCGAGGATATCGGCCTTGCGGATCCCCGCGCGTTGACCCTCGCGCTCGCCGCGAAAGACGCCTATCACTTTCTCGGCTCCCCCGAGGGCGAGCTCGCGATCGCGGAAGCCGTGATCTACCTCGCGACCGCGCCGAAGTCGAACCGCGCGTACGTCGCATGGCAAGGCGCGCTCGAAGCCGCGCGCGAGCACCCGGCCGAGGCCGTGCCGCTCCACATTCGCAACGCGCCCACCCGCCTGATGAAAGATCTCGGCTACGGGCGCGGTTACCGGTACGATCACGACGAAGGCGGCTTCGCTGCCGGCCAGGAATACCTGCCCGAGCGCCTCCGCGGCAGCTCGTGGTACTCTCCCACGCGCCACGGCTTCGAGAAAACGATTGCCGAGCGCATCGAGTGGTGGACTCGAATGAAACGGAACGCGCGCGCGAACGAGGAGCGATGAGCCCGACGACGGTACAGCGCGCGTTCTTCGCGGCCCTCCTCGCGATCGTCACGATCGCGTTCTTGTGGCTGATCCGCGGTTTTCTGCAGCCGATCTTCTGGGCGGTCGCGCTCGGCATCATCGTCTATCCGCTGCACGCGCGCATCGAGGCGAAGCTCGCGCCGAGGCGCGCGCTCGCGGCGGCGACGAGCATGCTGCTCGTCGTGCTGATCGTCGTCGTGCCCCTCGTCGGCGTCATCGGCGCGGTGACGGCGGAAGCCACCGCGCTCGTGCAGCGCTTCAATCAGCAGCAGATCGAGCTGAACCAGGTTTATGCCGCGATCAGCGCACGCTTGCCGCAGCTCACGGCATTGCTCGAACGGCTGAACATCGATCCCGCGAGCATCGAAACGCGCGTCGCCGAAGCGGCCGTCGCCGCGAGCCGCTTCATCGCGGCCCGCGCCCTCGCGATCGGCCAGGACACGGTTCGCATCACCGTGTTCTTCTTCCTGATGCTGTATTTGCTGTTCTTCTTCCTGCGGGACGGCCCCCGGATTCTCGACGGGCTCGTGCGCGCGCTGCCGCTCGGCGACGAGCGCGAGCGACATCTGCTCGGGCGTTTCGCGGAAGTTTCCCGAGCGACGATCAAGGGCACGCTCGTCGTCGGCGTCGTGCAGGGAGCGATCGGCGGGGCCGCATTCTGGATGCTAGGGCTCGCGGCGCCCGTGATGTGGGGCGTCGTGATGGCGCTGCTCAGCATCTTGCCCGCGGTCGGACCCGCCCTCGTCTGGGCGCCCGCGGCGATCTATCTCGTCGCGACCGGAAGCCCGTGGGCCGGGACCACGCTCGTGCTGGTCGGCGTGCTCGTGATCGGTCTCGTCGACAATCTCCTGCGGCCCGTGCTCGTCGGGCGCGATACGCGCATGCCGGATTACCTGATCCTGCTGTCGACGCTCGGAGGACTCACGGCATTCGGCCTCGCGGGCGTCGTGATCGGGCCGATCATCGCGGCGTTCTTCTTGAGCTGCTGGGAGATGGCGCAGGAAGAATTCGAGTCGCCGGAGCCCGCGGTCGGCGGCGCCCCGGTCGGTGCAGTCGTCGAGCGCGCCGACGATGCCGCCGAGGATACGAACCGCATGGCGGCGCCCGCATTTGGACGGCGCCCGGCCCATGCGGGGCATGGGTCGGTCGCTGCTCGGCGGCAAACCGAGGTCGACGAGACGGATGACGACGACGAGCTGACCGAGGACACGGTCGAGCTCGCGCGTTTCAGTCCCTCGGACATCGATCGACCGACCTGATGCGCATCCTGCTGCTCGGCGCGAGTGGACTGATCGGCGGAGCAGTGCTCGCGCGCCTCGCGGCGCAAGGTCACGAGATCATCGGCATCGCACGGCGCCGCGGAGCGGCACTCGAGCGCGTGCGCTGGGAGGGCCTCGATCTCGCTCGTGCGACCGAAGCCGAGCGGTGGCTCGGGCTTCTCGACGGCGTCGATGCCGTCGTCAACTGCGCCGGCGTGCTCGCCGGCGACGACACGCGCGCCGTCCACGCCGACGCGGTCGCCGCGCTTGCCGAGGCGTGCGAGCGCGCGGGCGTGCGGCGCTTCGTGCACGTCTCGGCGATCGGCGCGGACCGCGAGTCCGTATCCCGCTTCTCCGAAACGAAAAAGGCCGGAGACGACGCGCTCGCGGCGCGCGAGCTCGACTGGGTGATCTTGCGCCCCGCGGTCGTCGTCGGCCGCCCCGCATACGGCGGCAGCGCGCTGATGCGCGGGCTCGCTGCGCTGCCCGTATTGCCGGTGCTTCCGGACGCGGGCCCTTTGCAGATCGTTCAGCTCGACGACCTCGTCGATACGATCGTTTACTTCGTCGAGCCGACCTCTCCTGCCCGTCTCGCGCTCGACGTCGCGGGCCCCGAACGGCTCGCGCTCGACGACGTGATAGAAGCCTACCGGCGATGGCTGCGCTTCGGACCGGCACGCCGGGTGCGCGTGCCGCGATGGCTCGCGGCGTTCATGTATCGGCTCGGCGATATCGTCGGCCTTCTCGGCTGGCGGACCCCCATCCGAAGCACGGCGCGTCGCGAGCTCATGCGAGGTGCCGTCGGCGATCCGACCCGGTGGACGGAGACGACCGGCATCGTGCCGCAGTCGCTCGCGCAGGCGCTCGCGGCCGAGCCCGCCTCGGTGCAGGAGCGCTGGTTCGCGCGGATGTACTTCGTGAAGCCGGTCGTGTTCGCGGTCTTCGCCGCGTTCTGGATCGGCACCGGCTTGATCTCGCTCGGCCCGGGCTGGGACGTGGGGATCGAGTACATGCAGCGCAGCGGCGTCGGCGCCGTCGCCGCGCCCGGCATCATCGCGGGCGCGCTTGCCGACATCGTGATCGGTATCGGCATCGCGATCCGTCGCACGGCGCGCATCGCCCTTTGGGCCGCGCTCGCGATCTCGGTGTTCTATCTCGTCGCGGGCACGATCATCTTGCCCGAGCTCTGGGCCGACCCGATCGGACCGATGATGAAAATCTGGCCGATCCTCGCATTGAATCTCGTCGCGCTCGCGATCGTCGACGATCGCTGAAGCGTGACGACGCCGATGTACTACTTCGTCTTGCTCTATCTCCACGTCATCGGTGCGGCAGTGCTGCTCGGCACGGGCGCGGGCATCGCGTTCTTCATGCTGGTCGCGCATCTGAGGAAGGATCCCGCCGTGATCGCCGGCGTCGCGTCGATCGTCGTGCTCGCGGATTTCGTCTTCACGGCGACCGCGGTCGTCGCGCAGCCGATCACCGGATTCCTGCTCGCGCGGTTTCTGGGCTATCCGATCTTGGATGGTTGGATCGCCCTGTCGCTGCTGCTCTATGTGTTCACGGGTGCCTTCTGGCTGCCCGTCGTGTGGATGCAGATTCGCATGCGCGATCTCGCACGCGCGGCCGCGACTCGCGGCGAGCCGCTGCCCGCCGCCTATCATCGACTCTTCCGGTGGTGGTTCGCGTTCGGCTTCCCGGCCTTCTTCGCGGTGCTCGCGATCATCTGGCTGATGATCGCGCGGCCGGTCTTCTCGCTCTATTGAGGCGCTGCGTCGCTCGGCGCGAGACCCGCCGCGCGGGGCTGTCCCGGCCGCACGAGCTTCGATTGCATGCGCTTGGCATTTTCGCGCGCCGGGCCTTCCTGCGGGCGCTGGAAACTCTTGACGCCCGCCGGACGCTCGACGCTACAGACGAAAACGTCGATGCCGCGCACGCGGCCGTCCGGTCGATAGACCGGCGCGAAGTGGTGCTGGAAAGCGCGCCGCTCGCCGGCCTGCTCGACGAGAAGGACCCGCCTCAGCGGGCTGCCGCCTTCCAACAGCCGCTCGAGATCCTCGGCGACGGCCGCCGCAACGGACGGCGCGAGATCCGCGAGCCGCCGCCCCGTCGCGGCCTCGGGCGCGACGCCGTACGCGGCCGCGAGCCACGGATTGATCTTCACGCAACGCAGGCCGCGATCGAGATAGACAAAACCGATCGGCGCCTTGCGTAGCACGTCGTCCAGACTTCGGTCCATCGGCTCGACCGCAGCGGGTCGGCGATATGCGTCCAGCCGGACGACGGTCGACTTCGGCTTCGAGCTCATCGGGCGCTCCCGCGGCCCTTGTACTACGAGGACTTGAGCATAGATGGCTTGCCCTCCGCCCGACGTGACCGCCTCCACAAACGACCGCCCCCCGTGCACGAACAGAAATCACGTTTCCGAGGCAGCTTTCCGGCCTTGCCAGCCGCTCCGGCGAAGCGTATAAGGTGCGCCTGCCCGAGAAAGCGATCGGACCAAACGCCTGGAACGTCGGATTCGCGCGACGTCAATCTGTGAATCCGGCGCGAAATCGAGCAAAATTCATCGTCCGGGACAGGCCGGAGTTCCCGACCGGCCGACACGACGTCCCGGAGCGGAACCGCGAGTCGGGGTGTAGCTCAGTCTGGTAGAGCACTGCGTTCGGGACGCAGGGGCCGTAGGTTCAAATCCTATCACCCCGACCACTTAACTCCTTGATTCCCTTGGGCACGACGAATCGGACAAGCCGATCTGTGCCAAATCTGTGCCACAGCCTTCCTCCCCCGGGCGTATAAACCGCGACGCGCGGGAGCGCTCCTTGACATTCCTTTGTCGCTGATATGGCCGTACTACACGGTTCACATGTCCTTACCAGCCACAGCTGCGGGAGAATCACGCAGTACTGGCGAGGGAAACCGCTACGTACGTCAAGGGCCAACGCGGACTAGGACTCGGGGGCGGCTGGTCCCGGTTGGACGATGTGCGACGAAAAGCGCTTCGAATCGTTAGTCGATCATGTCTACCAAGCCACGCTGAACGCCTCCCCGTGGCCCGAGTTTCTTTCGAAATTCGCCGACGCGCTGAACGGCACGCACCCCGGTAACGAGCAGTTTGACGAGCTCCGTTCGTCGCGTGACGCGGAGCTCGTACAAAGCTTGTAGGCGTGTCTCGGGAAGCGATGGTGTCGATTGCCAATATCACGACGCAGGGTCGCGCACATACAGGGCTAGACGCCGCGGGGTGACCCATTCGGCACGAATCGATACCGTCTAGTGCCTTTCCCCGCCAAATATCGCTCCGTGCGCCGGCACGCGTGTCTTACTTGGGGCCGCTAACCTTGGCGATACTGCGCCACTGATCGGTTGACACCGGCGGCGCTCCGGCTCCTCCACCCACGCGGAAGCTACCGTGGCGTGATGCCAAGCCTCGTCGAAGACGACGGTTCTGCTCCGCCCTTCTTCCTTCGCATGATAGAGCGCCACATCCGCCCTCCGCAGGAGGGTACCCAGCGGCACCTCGGCCGAACGGACCGAAGCCACTCCGACGCTGGTCGTGGGGCGCACGCGCTTGAACACGGCTTCTTCGCTCGTCGCCAGGTGGCGGTGGATGCGTTCTGCCACGGCGACTGCATCGTCCTCCGTCGCGCCGGGAAGCAGCGCCGCGAACTCCTCGCCACCGTAGCGGCAGATCAGATCGCCCTCCCGGAGGGCATCGCGTGCGACGCGGGCAAAAGCCTTGAGCACCTCGTCGCCGATCATGTGGCCGTACGTATCGTTGATCGATTTGAAATGGTCGAGGTCGAACAGCAGGACCGCGTAATCGTTTTGCCGTTCACCGACCGAGATGGACATTTCCTCGACATGCCGGATGAATTCCCTCCGGTTCAGTAATCCGGTCAGGGGATCCTCGATGGCCAGGCGATGGGCAGCGCGGAGCGCGCGCTCCTTCGCAATCGCGGAAAGACAGAGACTGCCCACTACGATCGTGAGAGTCAGCACGATGGCAGCGTTCTCCGCGCCGAGGACCGTGAGAAACAGAGGATGGTCGACGCCCAACACGACCAATCCGATAGCTCTCACCAGATACCATCCCGAATCGAGCGCGCACATCACGGCCAGTACCCTGGCGTGCACGAGCGGGGGCTCATCGATGCCGCCCCGAGAGAACTCGAGGCTTGCAAGTGCCGAGAACGCGCTGAAGGAAAGAAAGAAGGGCAACGCCCCCGTCCATTCTCCGTTGGGCGTAGCCGCGATCCATACACCGACCATGATGAGCGCCGGTATCAGGAACGCGGTCTTCAACGGCAAGGAGCGTCCGTTGACGCTCCTTGCACCGACCCAGATGAGCGCCACTGCAAGTGTCGCAACCGCGTTGCCCGCAGGGTAGGCCCATAGCCACTGGTCACCGAGCTCTGCGAGACGGTAGAAGATGATTGCGGACGGTGCGCACAGGAAGGCGCCTCCGAACCAGACATAGAACGGCGATTCGGTAGTCCGCGGCCCGAGGAGAAACATGAGCCCGCAGGCAACCGAGATCAGCTGTGAAATGAGGAAAATCGTCGGCAAATGAAGTTGCATCGGGAGCCGTCAAGCGCTCATAGCAACAAGCTTCCGGCGCCAACTATAGAGACGTTGCCGCTAATCGGCTCCGCCCACTCCCGGCACTGTGATCGAAGTCACACTTCCTCGTGCGGCCGGCTCGCGGCTGAACGTTCTTGCGGGTAGCGAGTCGGCGCATTCGAAGTAAGGCCGTATCGGGGTAAGGCAGGAAACAGTCGAGCGCGTCTTGGCTATGTATCGCCCTCCACAGCGCAATGCTTACCTTCTTCCACGTAGGCAAGCTCCGAGTGCGCGACCGATGCTGGCGCGACAGCTGCTTCGAATGCGACCCGCGCCCCGGGGTGAGGCGTGCCATAGCTTATCCGCACGTAGTAAACCTCCCCTGCTGATGCTTCGAAGCCGAGATCCGGATACCTGACGTCGAAGCGAGATCGCGCCTTGCGTTCGCCTTCCGGAGGGTTGAACTCCACACGAACGATACCCGCGGGCACCTCGATCCGGCAGTACCTCATCTCGTCGCCCTCCAAGGCAAGGCCGATGGCACGCCCATTCACGCGGACCGGCAACCGACGTTTCACGGGGCGAAGCAGCACTCCTCGAACGTCGGGGTTCAAAACGACCGGATCGACGATATACACGTAAACGACCGCCAGATCCGCGTCGGTCGACTCCTGGGGCACGAATGGTTCCGGCGCTCGCCAGCGACCTTCATCCAGATCCATCACGTTGACGGTCCCTACCGTGGCGCAACCGGCGACCAGCAGCGGTCCGAGCGCGGTGCTGAACCGCGCTCGGACCCTGCTCGAGCACGACAGGCGCCGCCTAATCCGCTCGTGCCAGCTCCAGGAGCGCCCTTGCATCGAAACGGCGACTCGGCGATGGCTCATTCGTCACCAAACGATACCCGTCCGGAATGACAAACTGATCGTCCAGCGGTTCCTCGAAGCGAATGTCCACCAACTCGTACCGCGTTTGCCTTCCGTGACTACCCGTCGTCGTTGCCAAGAGCGGAACACTGAGTTCCGTGGACACCCAGATCTCCGTCTCCAATGTAACAGACGAAACCGAGGAACTGTTCACCTCGATCACTTGCGTGACGCGCTGTCCGGTCGCGTTGAATCCCGATACGCGCTTCGATCCCAAAGGTGTAATCGTCGACCGCCCCGCGGGCGTAGCCTCGGGGCTCGCCGCGGCGGCAAGATCATCGGATCTCTCGAGATCCCACGCCGCGCGCTGCCGTACCGTTTTGCTAGTCGTATCGAGCTGGAGATACTGCCTCGCCACCGGATCCACGATCAGGACCTTCTCACCCCAGTCGAAACGCAATTGCCCCCGGCTGTTTCGGTACACCTGCCAAACCGCCTTGGGCGATCCCGTCACGTCGGCCGGATCCGACGTCGCATGCTCGAAGTAGTGCGCAGTTGCCACGAATGCGACTTCGCCGGCCGCCTCCGCCCCCGCGCCGACGCTCAGCGTCATCATGAGAGCGCATGAGGCAGAAAAAACAAAACGAACTCTGCTCGTTCTCATTGGCATCGCACCTTGCTGAATGCTTTCAAAACGGAATGATCGTCAAAATATGTGACGCATCGTCGATGAGCAAAGTCATGTCGTCCACGTCGACCCCCACCATAGCGAACGCGCCGACCGCTTCGCAGGGGAACGTCGGCAGAAGTAAGCCGCACGCGGAGAAAGGTATTTCGAAGGGGTCGAGCTCGTGCCAACTCAACGCAAAGAGCGCAGCAATGAGACCGGGAACTCCGGGGACGGATATGGCCGGACCAAACCCGAGGTTCAGGTCCATCGGCGCTTGCTCGAAGCTGAGGTAGGGATCCCAACCGAGCAGAAAGCAATCGAGATCGTTACCCAGCGTGTATAGCTCGCCCGGAGGTGAGACTGGGTATATCAGGCTGGTCGACGTCTGAAGCACCCACACCGAAATCGCCACCTCGCTCGGCCAATTCACGAGCTCGCAGTCCGCCGCTCTCGCGCCTCTCGGCAAAGCGAAGCTCGCCACAACGAGCAACAGGCCAAGCCCCAACGACGCGCGCCGTCGTATCCATTTATCGCCCATCAAACCTCCTCCCGTTGGTCGATAAGTGACATGCAACCTACAGACGGTCAGTCAGCGACTGATCGTTAGCATGGTAAAATTTGGCGCCGTTCTGGTATTACCTGTATTCGGATTCTCTTGACCGATTTTCGGAACTTCCCCGTTTAATCTCCGCTCATGTCTCCAGATGCCGGAGGTAGCCGCCGACGGCGGTCATTGCGAAGCGGAAGCAGAAGATCGACTCCGAGGAGACGCGATTCGGCCAGGCCTCTTGTTCTTGACATTCCCATTATCTTAAATACAACACCATCCAACATATCGGGTTTACGGAACCTCTGCGGACCGTCCGACTTTCGCCACCGCTCGTTTGCGCACGACGAACAGCTCAGTATGAGGCTTCGCTCAGGGAAAGATTCCGCATTCGACGATCCACGCCTCCGCGCTGTACGCGAGCTCGTCATTAGGCGGCTTGCCCATTGCAAAGGGGTCTCTTTGAAGGAAGCGGCGAAGGCAGCAAACTACAGTCCTCAACACTTTTCCGAGTACTTTCGTAAGCGCGTTGGTGTTTCTTTCAGAACGTGGCAGTGCGGCCTGAGAATGGAGCACGCCAAGAAGCTCCTGGTTCGGAAGGATTGGATGCAGGTGAGCGCCATCGCGCGAGCGGTGGGCTACGAGCCCAGCTCGTTCTGTCGATCGTTCAAACGTCACCAAGGAATCAATCCGCAGCAACTCCGAGCGCTCGTTCGCGAGTATCCCTTGCTGAAATCGGACGTGGCGTTACTCGAAAGACCTGACCTCACATACACGGTCACGAAGCTCGCGCGAAACTGCCCGGAGCACATCCGAGTCCTGACGCGGCTCGCGAAAAGCTTGGCGGCAATTCAGGGCACGTGACTGCAGAGCCCGGCAAAACGGCGCTCATGCCGGGGGGCTGGTCGAAATGCGCTTGGCTGGTCTACAGTTTGGCCAGGTCGCCGGCTCGGGGGGAAGGCATGGAGCGAAGGCACTTCATCCAGGCAGCCGCATCGTCCGTGCTGCTTCCTTCCCTCCTGGCGTGGCCAAGGCTTCCCCCGGCCCGCGCCGATCACGTATATGCCTTCGTCGACGAGCGTTTCGAGCGCGCGCGCCGAGTCGCCGCCGCGTGGCGCGAGTCGGGACGGCTGATCGCGGTTCAGGGGGACATCACGCCTTTCTGGAGAAGAGGGCTCGAACGCGCAGCCCGAGAGAAAGCACTGTCACTGCGCGGTATCACCACCGAGTCCTTCCGCTTCTGTCTGAGCGTCCTGCTGAGCGAGCACGGTGTCGTCGATGCACGCGTATCCCGAGTCGACCAGGACCTGCTGCTTTGGACGATGCGTAGCGCCCCGAAGAGCTGAACGAGGCACGAAACCATGGCAGACCCGCTGCCCCCGGGCGTAACCGCCGAACAGATGGCCGAGGCCTTGGAGCGATTCCGGCAGATCGTCGGCCGAGAATGGGTATTCACCGATGAGAAGGTCGTGAGCTATCGCGACCCCTACACGATCACAACGATGAGAGTCGCTACCGGGCGCATGCGGCCGTAGCCCCGGATTCGACCGAGCAGGTGCAGGCGATCGTGAAGGTCGCCAACGAATTTCGAGTTCCGCTCTGGGTGGTCTCGCGCGGCAAGAACTTCGCATACGGCGGGGCGGCGCCCGTTCTCTCGGGCTCGGTCGTTCTCGACCTGAGCCGCATGAACCGCATCCTCGAGGTCAACGAGAAGTTCGGCTACGCGCTCGTCGAGCCCGGCGTCAGCTACTTCGATCTTTACCGCTACATCGAGGAGCGCGGGCTGAAGCTGTGGCTGGACGTCCCCGACCCGGGATGGGGCAGCGTCGTGGGGAATGCGCTCGATCACGGCGTCGGTTATACGCCGTACGGCGATCACTTCATGATGCAGTGTGGCATGGAAGTGGTGCTGCCGACCGGCGAAGTCGTGCGGACCGGCATGGGCGCGCTGCCCGGCAACAACACTTGGCAGCTCTTCAAGTACGGCTTCGGTCCCTATGTCGACGGCATCTTCTCGCAATCGAACTTCGGCATCGTCACGAAGATGGGCATCTGGCTCATGCCCGAGCCCGCGGGCTACCGGCCGTACCTGATCACCTTTCCGCGCGAGGAGGACATCGAGCAGGTCGTCGAGATCGCGCGCCCTCTCAGGCTCAACAACGTCATCCAGAACGCTGCCACGATCCGCAGCCTCGTGCTGGACGCCGCCGTATTCGCCGCGAAGAGCCAGTACTACCACGGTGACGGCCCCATTCCGGACAGCGTCGCGAGGAGGATCATGGAAGATCTGGAAATCGGCATGTGGAACTTCTGCGGCGCGCTCTACGGGCCGCCGCCGATCATGGATGCGCTATGGACGGCGATACGGGACTCGTTCTCGAGCATCCCCGGCGCGAAGTTCTACTTCCTCGAGGACCGTAAGCGTCGTCCGGATATCCTCGCCCACCGCGCCGAGACGATGCGGGGCATACCGAAGCTCACCGAGTTCGGCTTCCTCAACTGGAACGGAGGCGGGGGCCACGTGGGCTTCTCGCCGGTCTCGCCGACGACCGGCGAGGACGCCATCAAGCAATACCGTATGGTGAGCCGCCGCGTGCGCGAGTACGGCTTCGACTATATGGGCCTGATGGCGATCGGCTTCCGGGAGCTGCATCACGTGACGGTCGTCGTGTACAACCAGAACGATCCCGAGGAGCACCGAAAGATCGACGAGCTCTTCGCGCTTCTGGTGCGCGAGGCTGCCGCCGAAGGCTACGGCGAATACCGTACGCACATCCATTACATGGACATGATCGCGCGCACGTACAGCTGGAACGACAACGCGCTGATGAAGATGCACGAGAAGATCAAGGACGCTCTCGATCCGAACGGTATCCTCTCCCCGGGCAAGTCGGGCATCTGGCCGAAACATTTGCGTGAGAGGAGCGACGCATGAGGTCGGCCGTACGCACAACGATGGCGGTCACGTCGCTCGTCGGCGCCGCGCTGTCGGCGGCAGCCGCGGAGCCGACGGGCAAGGAAATATTCGATCGGCACTGCATCCACTGCCACGGCCCGGGGAGCGAACCGGGCACGCCACAGCTCTCGCGGACTCGGGGCGCGGAAAGAGCGCTGCTGACCGAGCGCAACGATCTCGCGCCGGAGTACATCCAGGCCGTCGTGCGCAACGGCCTGAGGTCCATGCCGCCCTTCGTCCCGAGCGATCTGACCGACGCACAGCTCGAAGCGCTGGTGCAGTACCTCACAGCGCCCCGCTGACCTAGTTCTGCTGCTCAACCTCCTCGGGCGCTTGCGGCGTAAGGAGCACCTCGATGCCCGGCCCCTCCCCGGCCTCGTCGCCGATGCGGCCGCCCGTCAGCCGGTGAATCAGCCCGAGGTCGTTGAGCAGGCTGTAAATGAAACCGAGGGCAATCAACAAAGCGACGAGCCGCGGCCATACCGCCGGTCGCTGACCGAAGCGGTCTCTCGTCACGAACCGTGCTCCACGCGGCAGCTTCGCAACGCCCGTCAGCGACTCGCCGAACGGCACGTTGAGACGCGCGCGAGCGTTCACGGCCCAGCCGTTCGCGTCCAGAATGGGACCGAGGTTGCGCTTTCGCAGCTTGAGCCATGCGATCAGCACGGACGGCCCGGAAATGATGAGCACGAGCACGGCAACCGCGATGCAGAGCTGCCAGAACGGCAGTCTCATCAAACCGCTGGCATAGCCCGCAATCGCCGCCGTTGCCGTCGCGAGCGCGCCGAAAGCGACGCCGAGCGCCGCGACGGTCCCGACGTCGATCTTCTTCGCTTGCTCGGGCTTCGTCTTGTCGACCGTCGCAACGGTCTCGGCAACCGCCTCGAGCTTTTGCGAGGCGGCAGCATCGGCGGCGGCAGCGCGCTTCGCGACCTGCTCCTCTATGAGCCGCACGAGCTTCTTGTATGGGGACCAGAACGCCTGCCGGATACTGATCGGGTTGTCGACGATCTTCGTGATCGTCGCATCCCAGTCTCGGCCTTCGCGGTCATAGAAAATGCCGTTCCGCCCGACCATCAGATTGTCCGAGTCGCCGTTCGTGACGGCCGCGACGATCTGCTTCTTCTCGCCCGTCGCGCGCCGCGTGATGTCGCAGTAGAGGAGATACGTGCCCGCCATCGACACCATGGGCGCCGCCTTCGCGGCGTCATCGACGTAGAGCGTCAGCTCGCAGCTTCGTTGATCGATATAGAGCGTGCCGGCCTGAAAGATCGCCTTCTCGCCGCTCGTGTAGAACTGCTTGAAGTTGACGAAGTTCTCGCAGAGATCCTTGAGGTAGCGGCAATAGCGGACGAAACGGTCGATGCTCTCGATCAGCGCGGCGGTGCCGGCCTCTGCCGTATCACGCTCGATCAGCGCACGCAATCGCTGCTCGGCCTCACCGCGCGCGATCTCCTCGAGCCGCTCCGTCGAGAGCGCGGCGCACTTGGACGCGGCGAGCTCGGCGCTCCATTGGATGTAGGGTGCAAGCTTCGCCTGTATGGCGCGAAACTCCTCCTGCGTGAGCGTCTCGCCGTCGCCCCCGAGCGGCACGACGACTTCGTCACGGAACCGCACGATTCGCTCCTCCCAAGCTGGGTTGATACCGGCGGTCAGATCGAGCGGCCTCCCGGGCTCGACGTGCGCAAGCGGCAACTCGGCGGTCTCGGCTGCGTGATGCACGAACGGCATCGAAGCGAGCGACTCGTAGAGCGTCACCGTGCCATTCATTGCCTCCGCGGCCCGCGGATCGAATTCGGCGAGGCGGCAACGCGCGAAGTAGTCCGAGATCTTGTCGGCCACGGCCGCCAGGGCCTCAGCCGCCGCGCCGGTAGCGTCACCGAGCACGCGGATCTCGGGATCCTCGGCCCGCGCTCGCACCGCGAGCTGGGCTCGAACCTCGGCCATGAACTCGTCGAGCTTGGCCGCCGACACCCCGACGTTGCCCGACGCCTCGGGCTCACCCCCGACGCAGGCGATCACGTCGGCGATCAGAGCGACGACGGCCTCGTCATCCTGCGCCGATGCTGCGGTCACGATGCCGTCGCCGTTGAAAGGCATCTGCGCGAAGCGCGCGCGTGCGTCGTCCGTGTCCGCAACGCTGATCGAGTCCGCCTCGGGCTTGCCGAGCAGCGCGAGCACATGCCGCGCCGCGCTTAGCACTGCAGCCCCCTCCTCGGACGAGTCGTCGATAGCGTCGAGCGACAATGCTTCCTGAGGCTTCAAGAGGTCGTCGGGATTCTTGAGTCTGGCGACCGCCCATTTGATCGCCTCGATGAGCTCCCTCGCGCGTACCCGTCCATCGCCGTCCGAGTCGATCAGCTCGAGCGTACGGGCGTCGAAATGCAAACCGAGAACCGGGCAGGCAAGCGCGGCCCAAAGCTTCTGGTCGAGCTCGTCGAGCGCCAGCAGATCGGCGCCCGAGGTCAAAGCGACCTGGTCGAAGTCGCCGGCACGAAAGAACTGCCAAACATGGCCAGACGTTGGCTGCTTCAAGCGCCACCTCGCTCTGCGAACATGCTCGTTGAAAGGAAAGGACCGGAATCGAAAGCTGCTCAGTCGCCCCCGCCCGGATTATAGGCCGGTCGCCTCACAATCGGAGAAGCCCCTCGGGGCGTGACGGTCAAGAAAGGAATACCGCCGGCAGGCGCCCTTCAACCAGCGGCCCTACGAGGAGCCCTTGCAGACGGAGATCCACCAAGGGCACCCGATAGCCCTCTCGCTGCGCACCGTCTCCAAGCTCACTGACGGACGCGCGCTGCATACGCCCGATGCCTTCGGCCGCTTAGGTCGTTCGAACGTCAGTTACTCGAACAACGGTAGAGTTCTGCCCAGGCGATAAACGACTGCCCCTTGTCATCCTGGGCCATCCTCAATCCAAGCCAAGCGGAAGGAGAAAACTCTTCCGCGCTAGCGCGGCGCCTGCCGCAAGAAACGAAGCTCAGGGGCGATCCCACGCTCGGCGCAGCCTCGAGTGTTACTTCGACTGCTTCGACGCCCGGCTTTGGTGACTTACAACCGCTGCACAGCCATGAGCGCTCGGCCTGATCACGCGCCTCGCGAGTCAAGTGACAAGGACTCATACTTGCAGAGCACACGTGATAAAACGTCATCTGGCCCATCTCGATGTTGCCTTCCATCGGGTTCGGCCAGACACCTTCCGCCACATTTTGCACCATCGAGCTTCCGGCACGGGTCGAGCAATGCCCTACGAGCTTCTGGCCGACATCGTCCTCCTCGTCCACTTCGGGATCGTCGCATTCAACGTCGGCGGACTCGTCGCGATCGTGCTCGGTAACCGCCTCGGCTGGCGGTGGGTGAACGATTGGCGACTCCGTATCGCCCATCTCGTGGCGATCGGCTATGTCGTCGTGCAGGCGTGGCTCGGGGAGATCTGTCCGCTCACGACGGTCGAGTCCTGGTTACGCGCGAAAGCCGGCGATGCCGGATACGAGACGAGCTTCATCGAGCACTGGCTTCGACGTCTGATCTTCTATGACGCGCCGCCTTGGTCGTTCACCGCGGCCTATACCCTGTTCGGCCTGCTCGTCCTTGCCGCTTGGTGGCGCTACCCGCCGGAACGACGTGCCGCGAGCAATAGGTGCTGAAAGCGCATCTCACGCCGGAGCGCGAAAGCGCCTCCTCGCCTCCTCGTACACATCTCGCGGCAACGGACCTTTGGCGGCAGCCGCCACGTTGGCTTTCAGATGCTCCACGTTCGCGGTGCCGACGATCGTCGTCGTCATATCCGGATGGCTGATCGTGAAGCGCAGCATGAACTCCACCGGGCTCATTCCGTCGAGAAGATCCTCGATCTTCGTCTCGTGCCACAGCCGTCGCCGCATACGAAAACCGGCCTGCAGGAACTCCGGGTATTCGTCGATGATCGACTCGTCCTTGACCATGACGCCGCGCGAGACGCCGCCGCGGATCACGATCCCCGCCCCGCGCCGCGCCGCTTCGCTGATCAGCGCTTCGTGCTCGCGCTCGAGCAAGGAGTACGGGATCTGGAAAACGTCGAAAACGCCCATGTCGATATGCTCGGGCAGCTCCGGAAGCGTGCCGGACATCCCGATGAAGCGCACCTTCCCTTCCGCCCGCAGCTTCTCCAGCTCGGCGATCGAGTCGTGCCCCTCGAGGACGGCGCGCGAGGGGCTCAGGTGAAACTGCACGACGTCGAGATAGTCGGTCCTCATGCGGACGAGGCTTTGCTCGACGGCGGCGCGGATGTTCTCCCGTGTAAAGCTGTGGGGCTTGCGTTTCGCGTACGGCACGTCGGGCGGCTCGACCGGGCAGCCGCACTTGGTCGCGAGATAGAACTCGCTCCGCCGGTGCGCGATGTGCCGCCCGATGAGCTCCTCCGAGTAGCCGTAGTCGGGTGACGTGTCGATGTAGTTGATGCCGTGATCGAGGACGCCGTTCAGCAGTGCGCTCGCTTCCGCCGCCGTGAGCCGCGCAAAGTGCTCGAGCCCGCGCAGCTCCATCGCGCCGTATCCGAGCTTGCTGACCTCGAGCCCGGTGCGGCCTAGTGTCGCCTTGGGTAACGTGCTCATCGACCATCCTCCGCTTGTGCTTACCTTCGCGAGCGGCGAGAAGAGCATCCGGCCGCTCGGCTACCCCGTCAGGCGAGCGCCCGGCTCTTCGCGGCCGAACGGGACGATGCAGATTCGCGGATGAACGACGCCACCGCCTGCCGCACCGCCGGATCGTCGTCCACGCCTCCGTGCGTCGTAGCACGCGTCGCCGCGGACCGAGCGTCCCACGAGCCGCCCGGACACGGTAGCTGACGAATCTGTGCATTCCACAAGCTCGTCGCCAGCGCCGGCACGAGGTGCCTTTCCATGCCGACGAGCGGCGTCTCCACCGGATCCTCGAACGACCGTGACACGAGGTATAGCAGCGACCGGCCGTAAGGGCGACACGATTCGTCGGTGCGCTCCGCCGCATCGGTCAAGTTGGCGATCAGCACCGGGATTCTGCCGTCCGCCACCCCGATCGGTCCGAGCCGCGCAACGAACTCGTCGAGGCGCAGGGCCGGTGCAAGGAAGGACAGCGACGAGAGCTCCAGCACACGCGCTTTTCCCTTTCGGTTCGCGATCCAGCGAGCCGCCCGCTCGCCGAGATGCGCGTGGACGATCGAGCCGGCAGAGTGACCGATAAGATGCAAGCGAATAGGGGCAATCGCGCGGCATATATCGTCGCGCTGGAACAAGCGGAACAGTTTCACCAACCCCGCGTGCGGATGTCCCGATAGGGCCGAAGCGTTCTGCTTCATCTCTCGCCACATCTTGCCGCCGGGGAAGCGAACGAGACCTTCGAGGCGGGCGTCCTTCCATTCCGACAAACGCTCCCTGAATCGCTCGAGGCGACCGCCCGCCGCGGCGAGCTCCTCCTCACCCTTCACGAAATCCTCGAAGAGGTTGCGCAACGTCTTGATCGCGCCGGTTTCCCACATGATGAACACGGGGAAGATGCGGTGCGTGTAGAGGTGCGGGATCCAGGCACGAGCCGCCGCGGCGGCGGTGTCCTCGTTCGTCAGCCCGCCATGGGCATAGATGGCGACGTCCACGGGCTCGCCCGGCGCGATCCCCCATCGCGCACGAGCGCAGCGCAAGTGCGTCAACAGAAGCGCTTCGAGATCGTCGTCCTTGGTGCGGAAGCGTCCCCTCTGGCTGAGACGCCCCTCGTTCTCCATGTTGATCACGAAGGGAGCGATCTCGTGATTCGCGAGCGTCTCGTTGCTCGATAGGACGGCGCGGCCGGCGGGTCCGATCCGGATCGTCGGCTCCCTGGCGACGGTCTCGTGCTCGACCGTGACGACGCCGAGCTGGACAACCCAGCAATCCATCGCGTTCTGCAGCCAATCCGAGTACGGCAGCACCGCGAGTCCCGCGCGCCCCCAGCAGGGTCCCCAGGAGTTCTGCACGATGAAGCCCTTCTGCGTATAGCCGACGATCGCGAAGGCGTGACCCTGGTCGGTATTGCCCTTGCCCGGTTCGATGATCGGCAGCTCGTCCGCCGACGTCGGCGGCAGCAACTCCTCGTCCCCGAGTAGCGCGTCCCAACCGTCGTGCGTGAATGCGCTCGCGTAGACCGCGCCGGCCTCGCGCAGCGCGACGTGAATGTCGCGGATGTTCTCGGGCGCGATGCGGTAGTACGCGCCCATGGGGCGCTTCACCGCATCGAGCCACCAATCTCCTTTCCACCACTCGGCCTTGCCGTTCTTGGGCTTTTTCGCCTTCGGCATCGGCGACGTCTTCCACAAGGCCTCGATGCTCGCACCGTGCCGCGCCCAACCCTTCAGCGCCCCCCGCAAAGACGACCCGGTGTCATCGTTCTCGTCCGCCTCCGACCATTCGTCGTAGCGGCGGGCCATGCTGTAGAGCATGAAACCCGAGATCGTCTCCGCGGGTCGACCGGCGCGAACGAGGAGGTACTCGATGACCGTCGCGAGCGCGAAGCCCGTGCATGCGTTCGTTTCCCCCTGGTCCTTCGGCCGCCGGGGATCGTTCGGAAGGAGCGTCTCGGGAGGCGCAACGGCGATGCTCGGCCGGTACTCCCAGTCGCGCAAATCGACCGGGTCCGGTCGCACGTTCCGGCGGCGAGCGGTACGGCGCTGAAAACTCTGCACGGGAGCGAACGCCGGGCGGCCCGGCGGCATGGCCGTTTTCGTGCGCTTCGCGCGTGTCCGGGCGGCCCGCGGCCTTTCGGCGGCGGGCTGCTCGGACCGTGCCTGCTCGTACGCCTTGCTCAGCTTGCCGACGTAGTTGTTTTTCGCGTGCGCTGGGCCGTTATAGGCGGCCGCAAAAGTCTCCCAATCCTTGCTCTTCAGCGCCTCGAGGAACGGCGGACGCGCAATGAAACGCGCGAAGCACTCGGTCTGCTCGTCGACGCCCGCGTATTGCATCGCGACGAAGGCTTCGACGTCGGGGCACCCGCAATACGCGTAGTTGAAGCCCATGATCTGGAACATGCCCCAGCTCGCGGACTGGAGCGCAGCCGGTCGGTTCAGCTGACAGGCCGCCTCGAGCCTTCTCCATTCCCCTGCGAGGCTCCCCGAGTACTTCTCTCGGCTCCACTTGCGATAGCTGAGGTTCGGATACTCGTCGTCGTAGATTCCGCCCGTCAGCCGGTGAAAGACGTGCCCCTCGAACAGCACCTTGGGCTTGGAGGAACTGGGCAGAAAGCCGCTCCCCGACGATTCGACGTAGGCGACGGCCTTCAGCACGGGCACTTCGATACCGAGCGAAGTCGCAAGCTTGTTCCAAAGCTCATCCGAGGGCTGGTGGGTCATAGAGCTGCTCTGCCTCCCCACTGCGGCGGCGCCGCAATATTGCCACACCCGGTTCCATCTTCAATACGATAGGATGAAGATCGAGCCACGAGCTGGCTACCTACGCTTTCGGTGGGCCTGGCTGCAAAGCAGCCGGTTCGATCAGAGCCGGCGGATCGAGAGCTATTCGTACGTGAGCGCCTCCATGGGCGCCGTTCGTGCAGCCGTCTGTGCCGGCTTGTAGCTCGCAAGCAGCACGACAACGCACACGATCAGCGCCGCGGTCGTCAAGACCGTGGCGTCGTGCGCGGATACGCCGAAGAGCAACGACCGAGCTACGCGGGCAAGCGCGATCGCGCCTGCAGCTCCCAATAACGTGCCGCATAGCCCGATAACTCCAACGCGCTTGAGCACCAATGAGCGCAGCTGCCGAGGATCGGCGCCGAGGGCGAGCCGCAGCCCGAACTCCCGCGTGCGTCGCGTCACGTTGTAGACGAGGACGGCGTAGAGCCCAGTCGCGGCAAGGACCGTCGCGAGCCCTGCGAACCCGACCGAGAGCGCAGCGAGCATCGATCCCAATTACGGGACGAAGCATTTCGAAAGCGAGACGAAAAGCATCGAGGCGCCCGCGCGTATCCTCTACGCGCGGGCGCCTCGATGGCCAAGCTCGGTCGAGGACGCTGTCGACGGGGGCCGTCGTTACACGTCGTCAGGTAGCGGGAAAACCGAAGCCGGCACCCAGTTCCCGTGGATCGCGTACTTGAGCCGCACCGGGATCTTGACCGTCGCGATCGGCCCTTCGTCGATCCGCTGCGCGTCGAAGATCAAGAGATCGCTGCGGTGCTCGGCGCGGCGGTTCACCACGCCCATGACGTAACCCTCGCCTTCCGGCGCATCCGGACTGCGCGGCGCGAAAACCGGCTCCTGAGTGCTCGACGTATCGCCGACGAAGTACGACTTCGTCTCCCCGGTCGCCATGTCGATCGACACGAAGGTATTGAAGAAGAAGCCCATGATCGGACCGGCCTTCTCCGGGTTGTACGGCTTCGTGTGGTCGGTCGCCTGCATGAACGCGTAGCGATAAGGACGGCCGACGTAGCGGTCATCGACGTGCGGGAATTCCGCCGCGACCTCTGCGATGATCTTCGCGGTGGGCTTATCGCCCTTCGAGCTCATATCGAAGCACCAACGCACGATCTGCGTCCGCAGGCTCGCGGGGTCGGGCGCGCGTCCGCTCGCATCCGGGAAGAACCAGAACACGTTGTCGTTGACGACCGGCAGGTCGAGGTAGACCTTGTCACCGTCCTCGAACGCGTTGATCACGTGGCCGGGGAAGGCGTTCGGCGCGCGGAAGAAGCGCGCGTCCTTCCCTTCGCCGCCGCGCGGAATCACGATGTAGACCTGATCGACCTCGGGATGCCACTGGAACAAGATGCCGCCGCGCCTGATGCGCTCGAGATCCATGAGCTGCGGAATGACCGCGAGCACGAGGTAGTTCGGGGTCACGCCGCAGTCGTGGATCATTGCGGCATGCGGGCTCTCGAGCCAGGTCTCCCAGACGAGCCGCCCTTCTTTGTCGAACGTATAGCAAGCGACGTCTTTCGTCGCCTCGCCCTTCGCGGCGTATGCATAGCCGACGAAATCGCCCGTCTCCGGGTCGATCTTCGGATGCGCCGTGAACGACGTCGCCTTCATCTGGCCGTTCCAATCCCAGAGCTGGCGCGTCTCGAGCGTCTGCGGATCCATCGCATAGGGCCGGCCGTCTTCCTTCATCGCCAGCAGATGGCCGGCGTGCGGCACGACGTTCGTGTTCGAGACCGTTCGCTCGATGCCCTTGACGCTCGGGTCGTCGGTGAAGGGGTTGCGGTAATCGCCGAAGAGACCTCGACGGGCCTTGCGCTCGGCGCGGAGGCGGTGCGTCATGACGTACCGGTGCTGCATGTCGACGTGCCCGTTCTTGAAACGGAACGCCGTGACGATGCCGTCGCCGTTGAACGGATTGGCGTCTCCCATCTTCGGCGGAAACGCCTGGTCGGGACCGACGCGGTAGAACGTGCCTTCGAGCTCGGCAGGAATCTCGCCCTCCACTTCCAGATCGAACAGTTCCCCCTCGAACCGAAACGGCTCGTCGATCGTCATGAAGGCCGGTGTCTTGGGAAAGGGCGTGGTCATAGTCTCTCCAGCTCTGCTCCTCGAATCCTGGGACTGCCGGGTCGGCGCGAACATCGTATTCGCACGATGCACCGAGTGTCGTACGTATTATTACGAGCACTCCGCTTGCGCCCGCATCGGCTCGGCCGTGGGCTTGGGCCACGGGAATGATACCCGAAGTCCGATCGCCCCCATGCACGTGGAGAAACGCCAAGCGCGGAGATATTTCAGGGCTACTCGCGAGGCCGGCGATCGGCCCGAGCCTCGAGCGCCGAGCACGCGGACCTGCGCATGCCGAGCCATGCGGCAACCGCGAGCAGCGCGAGCCAAACGGCGCCGACGCTGCCGCCGCCTCCTCCGCCCTGCGCGGCGCGCGTTTCGACTCTCACCGTCCGCGTGACCGGCACCGCTTCGTTGCCGGCGCCGTCGACCGCGGTGTAGGTCACCGTATACGTGCCGATGACCTTCGTATCGACGGGATTATCGACCTTTGCCGTCAGCTCCCCATCGACATCGTCGGTCGCGATCGCGCCCGGGTCCTCGTAATCCTCGTCGATCTGCACGGCGATCTCCGGCTCGCCGACGAGCTCGATGACGGGCGGCTCGACGTCGCCGAGCCCGAGCGCGCCCAGACCGTCGTTGAAGAACACCGAGAGCCCGTTCGCTCCCGCGATCAGGAGATCCGTCGTCTCTCGAAGGCCGATGCGCGCCGCCGCGCCCTTCGCGCCGCCCGGCGCGACGAGCAGTGCCGGATCGAGCGTGAACGCCCCGTCGCCGTCGCCAAGAAAGCGCTGATGCGCGCCCGTCGCGTTGACGAAAAGGATATCGAGTCGTTCGTCACCGTCGAGGTCCGTGACGAGCACGTCGATCGTGGGCGACGCGCCGAGCTCGGCCGCGACGCCGAAACGGCCCGCGCCGTCGTTGATATAGACCGGATTCGACGGCAAGCCGTCCGGGCCCGGCACCGTGCGCGCGAAGACGAGATCGGGTGCGCCGTCTCCGTCGAAATCGCCGGCGGCGACGGCCCGAGTCGGGCCGGTTTCGAGCGGCACCGGCGGCGCGAACCTCGCGCCGTCGCCGTGATAGATCGACGCGTCGCCGTCCGCGTTCGCGAGCACGACATCCTGGAGCGCGTCACCGTTCGCGTCGAGCACCGCGACGCCGATCGACTCGCGCGGCGGACGCGGCAGCGGCACGGCCTCGAACGCATCGCCGCGGCGGAAATACACGACGCTCTGGCCCGCGTTCGCGACCACGATATCGGGCAGGCCGTCGCCGTCGAGATCGGCTACCGCGACGTCCCTCGCGTCGCTGCGCCCGTCGCCGAGCGGCACGGCCTCGGCGAATGCGCCGGACCCGTCGTTCTCGAACACCAATGCGGGCTCCCCCGGCGCATTGACGACCACGGCGTCGAGGTCGCCATCGCCGTCGAAATCGGCGAGCGCCGCCGCGGTATTCGCGACCGGATCGCCGAGCGAGAGCGAAAGCGTGGACAAGCCGCGGCGGGAGGCGCCGTTCTCGCGAAGCGTCGGATGCAGCCCCGTCGGGTCGACGATGTTGAGATGCAATGCGGCCGGCGCATCTTCGGGCGTGGCCGCGACGATATCGTCGAAACCGTCGGCGTCGACGTCGCCGGCAGCGATATCGAGCAGCCGTCCTTCGAGCTGCTGCGCGGCGTCGGTGCGCAGCTCCACGCCAACGTTCAATGCGGCCGTTGCGACGTCGTTGGCCGTCGTCGGATCGATCGGTCGATCCGCGCCGCCGCGTATCCGCGCGGTGACGTACACGTCGCCCGCATTCGGCGCGGTCGTCGTGACGCTCACCGTTTCGTTCTCGTCGGGCTCGACCGGCGATATGCGGCAGACGAGTCGCTGCCGCTCGTGGTCGGCTTCCGCGGCACACGGATGCGAGCCGAGCTCGACCTCGCTCCCCGCGAAAACGATCTCGAGCTCGACGTCGCCGCTTTCGGCCGGACCGCGATTGACGATCTCGAACGACCACTCGACCGGCTGCTCGACGATCGCCGGGCTCGGCGACGGCGCGATCGACTCGACCGCGAGATCGGCGCGCGCGAGCGCATCGATGCGCAACGCGAACGTTTCGACGGCCGTGCCACCCCGCCCGTCGCTCGCGCTGATCGAGACTTCGTACGGCGAGCCGTCGACGTCGGCAGGCGTGGGGGTCCCGGAGATCACATTCCCCGAAGCCGAGAACCCCGGCGGCAAGCCGGATACCGAATAGGACAGCGAATCGCCGTCTGGATCGCGAAACGCCCCGCCGAAATCGAGTCGGAATGGCGTGCCCTCCGTCGCGACCTGATCCTCGAGGTCCGTGACGATCTCGGGCGGCGCATTCGGGATGATCGCGATATCGAAGAACTGGTAGCGGTAGCAGAACACCTGGAATGCCGTGCACGACGTATCCTCCGACCGCAGCACGATTCCCGCTCCGCTGTCGCCGGCCGAAGGCGTGCCGCTCAAGAGCGCCGTGCCGTTCCCGGTTTCCACTAGCGTGAGCCACGGCGGCAAGCCGTTCGGCGCGGTGATTCGCACGCGGCCGAAGCCGGTCGCGACGACCTCGTAACGATACGGCAAGCCTTCGTGCGCGGTCGTGACCGGTGTGCTGACGAACTCCGCGTTCGCGCTACCCGCGCCGAGCAGCAAGGCGGCCGCAACGAGGACTCGCTCGACGCGCCTCATCGTTGACACGCGTCGCGCCTACGTACGCGTCCGCTGCGAGCGATCGCGATGGCCAAGGCGTTCACTTGCCCCCTCGCGCTTCTCCGTGTTCTCGAGAGTCCCTCGTCCCCTGGGGCACTCGCGAGGCTGCAAGGAGCATGCCACCCCTCCAAGTGTGAGCCGACGGCGAGTCCTACCGCTCCGACGCGATTACACTAGCCGCACCCGAGGACGGCGCACCGACGCCGGAGAAGAGCAACTTCGACTCTATGGATTTACTCGCAAGCGAACATACGGCGCCGATCGGCTGGCTCCAGATCGTCGTCCTCGCGATCGTGCAGGGCATCACCGAATTCCTTCCGATCTCGAGCAGCGCTCATCTGATCCTCGTGCCGCGCTTCACCGATTGGCCCGATCAAGGCCTGGCGTTCGATCTCGCGGTGCATGTCGGCACGCTGCTCGCGGTCATCGTGTACTTTCGAGCGGAGCTCGGCCGCATGGCCGTCGACTTCACGCGCTCGCTGTTCGCTCGGCGCAGCATCGGCGACAGCCGTCTCGCGTGGGCGGTGCTATGGGGCACCGTTCCCGTAGGCCTCGCCGGTCTGGCCTTCAACGATATCGTGGAAACGACGCTACGCTCGCCGACGGTCATCGCCGCGACGACGATCGGTTTCGGTCTGCTGCTCTGGTTCGCGGATACCCGTCACGGCTCGCGGACCGAGCACTCGCTGACGTGGCGCGACGTGGTGGTCGTCGGCTGCGCGCAGGCCATTGCGCTCGTTCCGGGCACGTCCCGGTCCGGCATCACGATAACGGCCGGGCTTCTCGCCGGCTTGTCGAGGGAAGGCGCGGCGCGCTTCTCGTTCCTGCTCGCGATCCCCGTGACGGGGCTTGCGGCCGCGCTCGAGGCCGGCGAGCTCGTCGCTCGACCTGACCCGGTCGACTGGGGGCCTTTCGCCGCGGGCGCCGCGCTTTCGGCGATCACCGCGTTTGTGTGCATCCACTTCTTCCTGAAGTGGCTAACGCGCTTCGGGATGCTGCCGTTCGTGCTCTACCGGCTCGTGCTCGGCGCGGTGATCCTCGCGTTGCTCGTCTGAGCGCGGTCAATCGTTCCAGTCCGGAAGCTTTGCGAGCTCCTCGTCGGTGAGCGACAGCTCCGCCTGCCTTCGACCCTCGACGAGCTCGATCTCGCCGATCGGAACGACGACGTCGCGATCGCCGAGACCGGGCAGGTTGCCCTCGAGATCGACGACCAGAGCGACGACCTCGTCGTTTCTTGCGAGCACGTCCTCGACCTCGCCGATTCTCTGGCCTTCGCGCACGATATCGAGCTCCTCGAGATCGTGCACGCTCATCCCTTCGTACGTGATGTCGGTGCGATCGTCATCGAGCTCTCGCAGCTCGGCGAGGTCGATATCCTGCGCGACCGCCGGACCAGCGGCGAGCAAGGCCGACACCATCAACCCCTTGATCGCCCGCAGTGCGGCTCGATGCTCGTTCATGGTCGGTTCTCCGTTTCGAATCAGGCCGCCTTGTGCAAGGCGCGTGCCATTCACCCCATCGAGCGAATGAATTCGCTCGCCTCGGCAATCGCGCGCTCCATCTCGGCAAGGAGCTCCGACGTCGCTTCTTCGATCGCATCGAGCTCCGTCTCGAGGGCGCCGATGGCGCGAGCGTTCAGGTTGTGCCGCAAGAAGAGCACCTGGTCCTGGAAGAGCTCGAGCACCGGGAACATTGCCGCTTCGGCGCGGCGCATCGCGGCGATGACGTCGCCGTAACGATTACGCGTCTCCGTGAGCAACCGTTCGCTGCGACGCCGAAGACCGGGATCGGAGTACTCGTCGAGCTCCCCTTCCCATTCGGCGAACAAGTCGCCGGCCACTCGCTCCACCGCGTCGATGCGCTCGGTCACCGCACGCGCACGCCGCTCGCTCGCCTCGTAGGATCCGTTGAGACGGTCGTACATCTCCTCCAGATCGCCGCCCTCGAAAGCGACGACGCTCCGGTACTGGTCGAGCGCCGAACGAAACTGCTCCGCCGCGGCATCCTGAGCGTCGCGGGCGTCCTCGACGCGGTCGACGAGGACGTCACGCTTCTCGATGCCGATGGTCTCGAGCGCACGGTAATAGGCCGCCGAGCAGCTCATCCCGCCGACCGCGAGGAACGCGGTGACGAGGACGCTCCCAAAAGGCCTTTGACGTATTCGCGCCATGCACGCACCCCCGGAACGGCATTTGCACGGCAGCAATCAACGTGCCAACGGCGGCTGGGAAGCGACGCGCCGCCGCTCGCGCCGAGGTCTCAGCTCCGCAAGCGCGCCGCGATGCGCTCGGGAGCGACCGCCATGCCGAAGTAGTCGCCTTGCGCGAAGTGGCAGCCGAGGTTCGTGAGGACTTCGGCTTGCATTGCGTTCTCGACTCCCTCCGCGATCGCGACGAGGCCGAAAGTTCGCGCGATGGCGATCGCGGCCTGGGCGACCGACGCGGCGTCCGGGTCCCGGCCGAAACCCGCGACGAATCCGCGATCCACCTTGAGCGCCGCGAGCGGAAAACGCTTGAGCTGGCCGAGCGACGACTGACCGGTGCCGAAATTGTCGAGCGACAGGCGAACGCCCAGCTCGCGCAGCTCGCCGAGAACCGCCTCCGCCCGGTCACGCAGGAACGCCACCGCGGTCTCCGTCAGCTCGAGCTCGAGCAGCTCGGGCGCGAGCCCGCTCCGCTCGAGCGCGCGCGCGACGCTATCGGGGAACTGGTACCTGCTGACCTGCATGGCCGATACGTTGACGGCGACGGTCACGGGACCGAGACCCTCGCGGCGCCAGGCCGCCGCCTGCAGGCACGCGTGCTCGAGCACCCATTCGCCGAGCGGAAAGATCAGCCCGCTGTCCTCGGCGACCGGAATAAACTTCGCGGGCTCGACGTCGCCGAGCTCCTCGTCGTGCCACCTGAGGAGCGCCTCCGCGCCGACGAGTCTGCCCGTCGCGAGCTCGATGCGCGGCTGATAACGCAGCTCGAGCCGATCCTCTTCGAGCGCAAGACGAAGACGGTTCTCGATCTTCAAGCGCTCGACCGAAGCGGCGTTCATCTCCTCGGCGTAGTACGAATACGCCGCCTTCCCCTGCTGCTTCGCGTGGTACATCGCCGTATCGGCGTTGCGGATCAGCTCGTCGCCCGTTTGACCGTCGTGGGGATACGTCGCGATGCCGATGCTCGCCGTGACGACGAGGTCGCCCTTCTCGGTCGGTATCGGCCGCTCGAGATGCTTGAGAATGCGGTTCGCGACCACGCCCGCCGCGAAGCGGTCGCGCGTCTCGGGCAACAGCACGACGAACTCGTCGCCGCCGAGGCGCGACAGCACGGAATCGGTGATCGGCTCGAGGCTGATGGTCGTCTCGATGTCGCCCTCGGTGTCCGCGTAGCTCAGCATGTCCTCCATGCGTATCAAGTCGCTCAGGGACTCGGCGAGCTGCCTCAACACGCCGTCCGCAGCCTGATGCCCGACGGTATCGTTGATGAGCTTGAAGTTGTCGAAGTCGATGAACAGCACGGCGAACTCCGTCCCCTTGCGCCGTGCCCTCGCGAGAACCTTCTCGAGATGCTCGTCGAGAAGCCTTCGGTTCGGTAGACCGGTCAGCCCGTCCTGATATGCAAGCGCCTTGATCCGCTCGTTCGTCTCGGCCAGCTTGCGCATCGCTTCCTCGCGCGCCGCGGCTTCGCAACGCAACTTCTCGTTCGACGCCTCGAGCTCGCGCGTGCGCTCGGCGACGATCGCTTCGAGGTTCTCCACTCTCGTCGCGAGCTCGCGCGCGAGCTCCCATCGCTTCTGCAGCGCGTGCGCCAGCTGCCTGACCTCGACCGGATCGAACGGCTTCTTGAGGATCACGACCCGATCCGTGTTCCCGAGCGCGGCTGCGATGTGCTCCCAGCTGCAATCCAAGTAAGCCGAGCAGAGCACGACGCCGAGCTCCGGATCCTCCTTGAGTAAGCTCGCCGCCGTCTCGATACCCGCGCGCCCCGTCCCCGTGCACATGTCGACGAACGCGAGCGCGTACGGACGGTCCGCTTGCCTCGCGACACGCACCCGCTCGAGCGCCTCGTCGCCGCGAAAGGCCGAGTCGAGCTCGAAGGAGTCGTCGTTCCGAGAAATCTCTCGGCCGAGAAGCTCGGCATGCAGCACTTCGAGCTTCGATCGCTGCGGCCCGCCCGCAAGAATCCTGTGGAAATCGTCGTGGACCGACCGGTTATCGTCGACCACCAAGATCCGTCGATTCCGTTCGAGCTCCGGTTTCCTCACCGTCGCCATGTCACCGCTCTCCATCGCATCCTGTCGTCGGGCCGCGGACGGCGGCGCTCGACCGGGCCGTGTCGAACGTTCCGCCTGCCCGATGCTCTCGCTTTGCGACGACGTAGGGGAAAGTTCTCGAGAGTCGGCGCGACGTGCCGCCGTTCCAGACGTGGGGAAATTAACCGCGGTCGGCGCGGATGTAACGGAACTTCGTCACGGACTTTCGTTCGCCAACAAAATACGTTCCGACCGACGCGCGCTCAGAACGAGACGCGGATGCCGACCCACGCGGCGCGCGGGGCTCCGGGTGAGAAGAAGCGAGGATCGTCGTACTCGTCGCCGAGCACCTCGTCGGCCTCGCCGAATACGCCGAACGTTTCGTAGTCGGAATCGAGCACGTTCTCGACACGAGCGAACACGCGAGTATTGTCGTTCACGGTGTACTCGGCACGGAACGTGCCGATCGTGTAGCCATCGACCTTGTCGAGCAGGTTCCCCTCGTCGCCGCGCAGGTGCATCGACCCGCTCGCCAAGACGTCGGCGCCGACCGTCAAACGAGGTGCGACTTCCGCGCTGAAGCCGGCCTTGAGCAAGCGGCTCGGGATCAAGGGCAGCGCGTCGCCGCGTTCGACGAGGATCTCGCCGTCGACGGCGAGCGGATGGTGATGGCTCGGCACGAAGAACGAGTTGCGGAACGTCGCGTCGAGCCAGGTGTAGTTCGCGAACCAGCTGAATCGCTCGCCGAGCTTTCCGCTCGCATCGAGCTCGAGGCCGAGGCGCCGCGTCCGGCCGACGTTGTCGAAGAATCCTTGGTTCGTCAGCGCACCGGCACTGATGAAAAGGATGTCGTCGTGATTGGTCGTGGCGAACACGCCCGCGTGCCAAGCGAGGCGTTCTCCGGCGCCTCGCACGCCCGCCTCGAACGTCTTCGCAACGACCTGCTCGAGAGGCGGATCGGCGACGAACGCGTTCGGCAGTCGGCAGGGATCGTTCTCGTCGGCACACGTCAACTCGACCGGGGACGGCGCGCGGTTCGACTCGCTGTAGCCCGCGTACGCGGTCACGGTATCCGTAAGCGCATAAGTGATACCGATCGCCGGGTTGAAGCGATCGAACTCGTGATGTCCGTCGAGCGCGGTGCCGAGCCGATCGACGAGCGTGATCTCGGTGGAGTTGTAGCGGCCCGCGACCGTCAGGCTGAGCCGCTCGGCGAGCTGCACGATCGCCGCGAAATAGAGCCCGAGATTCTGCGTGTCGGCATTCATCGCGGTGAACGAATCGCCGACGAATACGCCGCCCGGGACGGCGAGACGAGTCGAGTCGAGCGCGCCGAGCTCGGTGCTCGCGTGAAACGCGATATCGCTCTCGTCGTAGACGGCACCGACGACGAGCTGGCTTTCACGCCCGGCGATCGCCGTGGACCAAACCGCCTGCAGGCTCGCGCCGATCGCGTCCTGTTGCGTATCGGTGCGGTTGACGGTCGCGCCTTCGATCGCGTCGGAGGCGGGAATCGGCGAACCGTCCGGGTCGAAGATGAGCTCCTCCTCGCCGTCCTCTTCCTCGCACATGAATCCGGCGACGTCCTCGCACTCCTCGAAGTCGGAGTCGTCGCCGTTGTACGTCGCGATATCGCTGCTGCGACGGAACACGTTGCCGCTAAGCGTCAGCCGGTCAGAGATCGCATGCTCCCCTTTCAGGCTGAGCAGCATCAGCTCGTTCTGCGTCTGATCCGGGCGGGTGAAAATCGCGCTCCGATCCACTGCGAGGAGCTGCACCGGCGCCGCGCCGTTGCCGATCAGATCCGTATCGGCATACGTCAGGCCGAGCTCGATCTTGCTCCGGCTCGACTGCCAGCCGATATTCCCGAAGAACTGCGTCGCTTCCGACGGCGAGTAATCGCGCCAGCCGTCCTCGTCGAAGCGAGACGCGGTGACGAACCACGCGAGCCGGTCGTTGACCGAGCCGCCGGTCTCGGCCTCCATCCCGAGGCGCGAGAACGAACCGGTATACGCCTCGGCCCTCGTGCCCGGATGCGTGAAGCCGTCCTTCGTCTCGATCGCGATCGCCCCGCCGAGCGCGTTCAGGCCGAACAGCGGATTCGAGCCGGGCATCACGTAGACCGTATCGATCGCCGACTCCGGAATCAGCGCCCAGTTGACCGTATCGCCGAACGGCTCGTTGATTCGGACGGCATCCTGGTAAACCGCGATGCCTTGCGGCAGGCCGAGCAGCGGCGAGCCGACGAAGCCGCGATACTGGAGGTCGGGTTGAAGCGGGTTGTTCTGCGCCTCGTTGACGAAAACGCTTCCGAGGCTGCGCCGCATGAAATCTGCGAGGTCAAGCGCGCCCCGCTCGCGAAGCTGCTCGGATGTGGCGCGCTGGACGTTCGCCGCGATGCTGTCCGCGTCGGCCAACGCACCGAGCGGGGTCGTTCCGACGACCTCGATCTGCTCGATCGGTTCGCTCGACGGCTGTGCGACAAGCGCTTGCGAAACAAAGACCGCGAGCGCGCCTAAGCCCAGCCGAGACTGCACGTGACGTGCGCGCATTGCTCGTTCCCCGCCCGCAAATGTTTTTTTCTTCGGCTAATGCGAACAGCGTAGCGTAGAGCGGAGATACAAGTCCAATGCGGAAGTAATCGACTCAGTACATCACGCGAAGTCTATAGGGTAGAACACTGATGCGGGCCAGAGGTGGGTGCAGACGAGAGAAGCGCGGGCGACCGAGCTCGGCCGCCCGCGACGACGCAGCTTACTGCTGCTCGGTGGCCTGACGATACTCCTCGCGATCCAGCTGACCGTCCTGGTTCTGGTCCGCCGTCGCGAAGTCCAGGCCCTCGACCTGCGCAGCCTCATCCTGCGAGATCATGCCGTCGCTGTTCTGGTCGACCTCCTCGAAGGAAGGCGCTTGACCTTGAGCGAGAGCAGCTGCGGAAAAGCCAATAGCCAGTAGCGTGACGGGTACTCGTGCTTTCATCTGTCTTTTCTCCATGACTGCCGTTATTACCAACCTGGGAAGCACTCCGGCCTCCCCTCGCCGGGCACGATTGCAAGACGTATGCCACGCCTTATTTGCCGCGCATTAGCGTGCTTTCGCGCGCGTCGAAGCGTTTCGATCCGCGTTGCGCCGGGAAAATGTGTCACCTGCGCCCAACACTGCTCGAGCCCTTCACGATCACGCTGCGAGGCGGCCCTACGAAACGCTGGTTTTTCCGCGTCGAAGGACGTGCCGCCTATCGACGACACTCGGCCTTCTCGACAGTGCCGTCGGCACGCGTCGAGTGCGTTCCATCGCTTCGACGCGACGAGGACGCGCGTACAAAGGCGCACAATTGCCGAGATTTCGCGCCCGATCGGCTGGCATGTCGCTTGCAATGTAGTGGGCGACATGACTTCGACGCGCACGATGACGGGTTCGTTTCTCGCGGGGAGCGCGGCGCTCTTGGTCACGGCTTGTGCCGAGCCGTCGGTCGCGCCGTTCGCCGAGCTCGACGTCGACGGTAACGGACGCATCTCACGCAACGAAGCCATGCGCGATGTCGTGCTCGCCGGACTCTTCGCCGAGGCCGACGAGAACGACGACGGCGAGCTCACGCCGTTCGAGTATCTGCAGGCAGCGCACCGGCCGTGATTCGTCGGATCGGTGTCGTGGACGAGCGCGGAACCCGGCGGCTTCCGGCTTGTCTCACCGGCTGATTCGACTTCGGAAGCATGCGGTTTCCAGGCCGGCCTTTACCGACGGGAGGCCCTCCTCCCCGCTTCCCGTCGGTTTTTCTTTCGCGCGGTGGTAGCTTTTCGGCGAGCCGCGCGTCGCGGCGTGGTCTGCAGATCAAGATACCGACCTTGTACCGCCCCCGTTCGATCATCCGCCTGATCCTCTTCGGCTTCGCCGTCGTGCAGGCGCCGTTGATCGCCGCGGTCGTCACCGCGATCGTGCAGGTCGACCGACTCGCCCAGGCCAGCCGTGCGGCGCTGATCGAGGCGGAGATCGCCACGCAGCAAAGCCGCTCTCTCGTCGAGCAGCTCACCGAGATGCAGCGAGCGCTCGGGCAGTTCTACGCGTTCGGCGGCGACAGGGCCTTCCATACGAGCTACCTCGAGCGGCGCGCGAACTTCCGTAACGCCGTCGACAACCTCGCCCAGTTGAACTTGACGGAGCTCGGCCGCGAGCAGCTGATGGCGCTCGGCGAGGAAGAGGAGGCGTTCTACCAGCGGCTGCACACGCCGTCGGGGGAGCCCTCCGAGAGGCTCGCGGAAGAGAACCGGCCGGAGGTCTGGGCCGAGCTCGCGAACCGCGCGCGCATCGTGCTTTCCGAAAGCAGCAAGCTGATCGAGCAACAGGGCAATTACACGACGAACACGGCCGCCCAGGTGCAACGCACCCTGCTGCTGCAAGCGGCGGCGGTGATTCCGGCGACGCTGATCCTTGCCGGCGTATTCGTCATCCTCATCACGCGGCCGATGCGCGAGGTCGGTCGCGCGATCCGCCGGCTCGGCGGACGGGAGTTCTCGGAGCCGATCCGCGTGCACGGCCCCCGCGACGTGGAGGAGCTCGGGCGCGAGCTCGACTGGCTGCGGCTGCGCATCCAGGAGCTCGAGCATCAGAAGCTGACGTTCCTCCGGCATATCTCGCACGAGCTCAAGACGCCGCTGACGACGATCCGTGAGGGCGCGGAGCTGCTCGCGGAAAGCTTGAACGACAAGTCGCCCGAGGAGGCGGAGATCTCCAACCTGATCTGCTCGAGCAGCGTGCACCTTCAGAAGCTCATCGAGGACTTGCTCCAGTTCGGGAAGACGCTCGAGATCGTCACCGATTTGAAGGTGACCGAGGCCGTCTCGATGCGGGACCTGATCGTCTCGGTCGCGGCGGCGCACAAGGTCGCGGCGACGGCCAAACGCATCGCCGTCGAGCAGGAGCTCGAGCCGGTCCATGTCCGCGGCGACGAGAATAAGCTTAGAATAGTGCTCGACAATTTGCTCGCCAACGCCATCAAGTTCACGCCGCCCGGGGGGCGGGTTTGGCTGTCGTTGAGCGAGCGTGACGGTTATGCCATCGTCGACGTCAAGGATACCGGCCCCGGCGTCGACGACGCGGAGAAAGAGAAGATCTTCGAGCCGTTCCAGCAGGGCCGGGCAGAGTACCAGTCGAGCGTCAAAGGCACGGGGCTCGGCCTGGCGATCGCCAAAGAGTACGTGGAGGCTCACGATGGCTATATCGAGGTCGTCGCCTCGACGGTGGGAGCACATTTCCGTGTGGCGATTCCGATCGCCGGCCCCGAGCGGAAAGCGGCGCGCTAGCGCGTTCCTGCTTGCCGCGGTCGCGGCCGTTGCGATGGGCTGCCGCGGCGGCGACGCCGTGGTCGAGCCGGCGCCGACCGCCGCCGAGTCCGAACGGCCGGACGAGCTCGCCGAGCTCGTGCGCTTCGGCAACCACGTGCGCGAGGTCGATGCGCGGCAGCTCGCGGAACATTACCGCACCCTCGCGTTCGGCGATGCGTTCTGGTCGAACGATGCGGCGATTCGTTTATCGCTGCTGCTGAGCGCGCCGAACAGTCCGTATCACGATCTCGATCAGGCGACGCGGTTCCTGCGCGACGTCATCGAGCGGGACTCGGACTCCCCGTCGTCGCACAAGGATTTCGCAGTGCTGCTGCATCACCTGCTGAACGAGCGGGTTTACGCGGCATCCCAGGACGAGACGCTCGCGAACCTCCTCGGCGAAGCTCGCGACGAGAACGAGCGCCTGGCGAAGCAGCTCGAGCAACTACGAGCCGAGCTCGACGCGGAGCGAAAGCGCCGCATGACGCTCGAGCAGCAGCTCGACGCACTGCGCAAGCTCGAGGAGCAGTTGTCGCTCGAATCCGTGGGTCGTCCCTGAAAATGCCCGACAAGGCACGAATCCTTCTCGTCGACGACGATCCGAGCCTGCTCAAGGTCCTCGCGATCCGTCTTCAGCGGCAAGGCTACGACGTGAGGACGGCGGAAAGCGGCAAGAAGGCGCTCGCCGCGCTGCCGGGCTTCAAACCGCACGTCGTGATCACCGACATGCGCATGGACGGCATGGACGGGCTCGCCCTGTTCGACGCGATTCGCGCCCGCGAGCCGACGTTGCCGGTGATCGTGCTCACGGCGCACGGCACGATCCCCGACGCGGTGGACGCGACGCAGCGGGGCGTTTTCGCTTATCTCACGAAGCCGTTCGAGCGCGGACAGCTCGTCGAGATCGTCGAGCGGGCGCTGCGCATGTTCGGCGAATCGAGCGAGGAGCCGTTCGAGGACGCGGAGTGGAGCAAGGAGATCATCACGCGCAGCTCCGCGATGAAGACGCTGCTGCGGGAAGCGTGGATGGTCGCGCAGAGCGACGCGAGCGTGCTGATTCGCGGCGAGAGCGGCACGGGCAAGGAGTTGCTCGCGCGCGCGATCCACAAGGCGAGCCGTCGCAAGGACAAGCCGCTCGTCGCGGTCAACTGCACGGCGATCCCCGAGCAGCTCTTCGAAGCGGAGCTGTTCGGCCACGAGAAAGGCGCCTTCACCGGCGCGACGCAGGCGCGGGAAGGCCTGATCGCCGCGGCCGACGGCGGCACGCTGTTTCTCGACGAGATCGGCGACATGCCGCTGCCGTTCCAGGCGAAGCTCTTGCGCGTCTTACAGGAAAAAGAGGTGCGCGCCGTCGGATCGACCCATTCACGGCCGGTCGACGTCCGCGTGATCTCGGCCACGCATCAGAACCTCGAGGCGGCCGTCGCGGAGAAGACGTTCCGCGAGGACCTCTACTATCGGCTCAACGTCGTCACGCTCGAGATCCCGCCCCTCTCGAAACGGCGCGAGGACATCCCGCTGCTCGCGGACCATCTGCTCGAGCGCGCGCGCAAGGAGCGGCGGAACGCGGCCGTCGAGGTGACCGGGTTCTCGAAGGAAGCGATGGAGCTGATGATGTCGGCCCCTTGGCCGGGCAATATCCGTCAGCTCGCCAACGTCGTCGACCAATGCGTCGTGCTTGCCACCGCGCCGCTGATTCCCGCGAGCCTCGTGCAGCGCGCGCTGCGGCGTAAGGAGAAGGCCTTCCTGCCGTTCGCGAAGGCCAGGGACCAGTTCGAGTTCGAGTACCTCACGCACCTGCTCGAGATGACCGAAGGCAACGTCGCGCAGGCCGCACGGCTCGCGGAGCGTAACCGCTCCGAGTTCTACAAGCTTCTGCACAAGCACGAGCTCGAGCCCGAGCTCTTCCGCCGCAACGATTCGGACTGACGGCCGCCGCCCCTTTCCGCCCTTCGGCGCGCCCTGCACCGTCGCTGCGCCGGGCCGGCCCCGCCCTTCTCGGTCCGGTTCCCTCGAATCGGCCTGCGTGTAAACTGTCCGCTCCGTTCCGGGGAGATCCTCGTTCCAATGCCGCAGACACCCGCTCCCGGCTTCGAGCCGCCTTCGGGGAAGCGACTCGCGCTCAGCGCCTTGCTCGCGGCTGCCGCCGCGGCCGTCGCGCTGGTCGCCTTCGTGCTACCGGCCGAGTACGGCATCGATCCGCTCGGCGTCGGCCGCGCTCTTGGGCTCACGGCTTTGTCCGAGAGCGCGCCCGTCCGCACGTTCGAGATCGTCGACGTCGTCGGCGGCAACGAGCGCGTGACCGAAGTGACGATTCCCGATTACGGCGAGCCGGTGCCGTTGCCGAATCCCGCGGTCCACCAGGCTCACGAGAGCCCGGCGCGCACCGAGACGCTCGAGATCGTGATTCCGCCGGAGCAGAAAACGGAGGTCAAGCTCGTGCTCCGCACCGCGCAGGCCGCGCTCTATTCGTGGACGACCGATCGCGGAACCGTGTACTCGGATTTCCACGGTCATACGCCCGACGCGGGGCCGAATTTCTTCGTCCGCTACATCGAGCACCAGGAGGCGTCCGGGGGGCACGGCTCGCTGGTCGCGCCGTTCGACGGCGAGCACGGTTGGTACTGGCTGAACTACAACGATTTCCCGGTGACCGTCACGCTCACCGTCTCGGGCTTCTTCGACGATATCGTCGATTACGGAATATTCTGACCGCGTGTTCTTTCGGGAAGTAGCGGGGGCTACGATCCTTCGCCCGCTCGACGGGCGTGTGCGCGGCGAAACGAACGAGAACGTCAATAGGGGGGAGACTCACGGATGTGGCAGCAAAACTATGTCCCGATCGGCGATAGCCTCGCTCTTTCCGCGCTCGCGGCGGCGCTGCCGATATTCGTGCTGCTGCTTCTGCTCGGAGTCCTCCGCAAGCCCGCGTGGATGTCGGCGCTGTCGGGCCTCGCCGCGGCGCTGGTCGTTGCGCTCCTCGTCTACGACATGCCCGTCGGCGCCGCGATCGGTGCGACGACGTTCGGTGCAGCGTTCGGCCTCTTCCCGATCGGCTGGATCGTCTACTGGGCGATCGTCCTGTATCGCCTGACGCTCGAGACCGGTAAATTCGAGATCATCAAGGACTCGATCGGCGGACTGACCGCGGACCGACGCCTCCAGGCGATGCTGATCGCGTTCGCGCTCGGCGCGTTCATCGAAGGCGCGGCCGGCTTCGGCACCCCCGTCGCGGTCGCGGCCGCGATGCTGACGGGTCTGGGCTTCTCGCCGTTTTTCGCCGCGGCGATCTGCCTGCTCGCGAATACCGCGCCCGTGGCGTTCGGCTCGATCGGCATCCCGGTCGTTACGCTCGCGCAAGTGACCGGCCTCGACGAGGGACTGTTGAGCGCATGGGTCGGACGGCTCTGCGCGCCGATCGCGGTCTTCATCCCGGCCTACCTGATCCTCGTGATGGGCGGCTTCCGCGCGCTAAAAGGCGTGATTCCGGCGGCGGTCGTCTGCGGCCTGTGCTTCGCGACGATGCAGTTCTTCGTATCGAATTTCGTCGGCCCGCACCTCGTCGACATCGTCTCCGCGCTGACCGCGATCGTCGGTCTCGTCGTGCTGTTCAAGTTCTGGCAGCCGTCGGACGACTTCCATCTCGAAGGCGAGACGCAAGCGGTGCTCACGGTGAAGAAGCACAACGCCCGCGAGTCGTTGCTCGCGTGGTCGCCGTACCTGTTCCTCGTCGCGTTCGTGCTGGTCTGGGGCACGCCGTCCGCGATCCGGTGGATGAACGGCTTGCCGTTCGCGTATACGCAGATCGAATGGCCGGGTCTGCACAATTTCGTCGAGCGCGTGCCGCCCGCCGTCGACGCCGCGGGACCTTATGCCGCGCTATTCAACCTGAACTGGCTTTCGGCCGCGGGCACCGCTTGCGCGTTCGCGACGATTCTCGCCGCGATCACGCTGCGTGTCTCGCCGATGCGGTACATCCGTTTGCTCGGCGCCGTGTTCGTGCAGCTCTTCTTCTCGCTGGTGACGATCGCCGCGGTGCTCGCCGTCGCCTATCTGATGAACTACTCGGGCGCGACCGTCACGCTCGGACTCGCGTTCGCCGCGACCGGCGCGCTGTTCCCGTACTTCAGCGCGATGCTCGGCTGGCTCGGCGTGTTCTTGAGCGGCAGCGATACGTCCGCGAATGCGCTCTTCGGCAACTTGCAGGTCGTGACGTCGAATCAGCTGTCGTTCAACCCGGCGATCATGGCGTCCGCGAACTCGGCCGGCGGCGTGATGGGCAAGATGATCTCGCTGCAAAGCCTCGCGGTCGCCGTCGCGGCGACCGGGATGTCGCGCAGCCAAGAAGGCCAGCTGTTCCGCTTCACGTTCAAGCACAGCGTGTTTCTCGCGAGCCTCATCGGCTTGCTCACGGCCGTCTACGCGTACCTCGTATGACGCGCTGCCGGCGCGGAACCGTTACCGCGCCGGCAACGCGATCGTGTCGCCGCGTCTCGGCAACCGCACGTCCGCGCCGAATTCGGCTTCGAGCCGGGCGGCGAGCGGCTTCCGCGCGCGATCCTCGCCGTGCACGAGGAATACGGGCGGCCGTTGCTCGAAGTTGCGATACCAGTCGACGAGCTCCTGCTGATCCGCGTGCGCCGAGAGTCCGCCGACGGTATGAATTTTCGCGTCGACGCGAATCTCCTCGTGCCACAAGCTCACGTACTTCGCGCCGTCGACGAGCCGCCGTCCGATCGTCCCTTCCGCCTGGTAACCGACGATCACGACGTGGCATTCCGGCCGCCACACGTTGTGCTTCAGGTGATGCAGGATCCGGCCGCCGTTACACATGCCGCTGCCGGCGATGATGATCGCGCCGGACTCGATCTCGTTCAAACGCATCGAATCCTGCGACGTGGGAGTCGCCTCGAAATTCGGCAGCACCGGCCAGTGCTGGCGTTCCCTGAAGAGCTCCGCCTTGTAGAGATGCCGGTAGACCGAATAGATGCCGGTCGCCTCGATCCCCATCGGGCTATCGAGAAACACGCGCCAACGATCGAGGCGCCAGTCGGCGTAGTGCTCGGCCATGAGGTACAGGAGATCCTGCGTGCGGCCGACGGCGAAAGCCGGGATCAGCACGTTGCCGCCGCTCTCCGCGGCCTCGAGGAAGATCGACTTCAGCTCGGCGAGGGTCGCATCGAAGGCGCGATGGTTGCGGTCGCCGTACGTGCTCTCGAGCAGCAGGAGATCCGCCTCTTCGATCTTTGCCGGATCCTCCATGACCGGGGAGTGGCGGTAGCCCAGGTCGCCGCTGAAGACCAGCTTCGTACGGCGCCCCCCATCCTCGATCCACAGCTCGACGATCGCGGAGCCCAGGATGTGCCCGGCATCCGATAGCCGCAGCTCGATCCCCGGGAGGATCTCGTTCCGCTCGCCGTACTCGTGGCCGCGGAAGAGCGCCATCACGGCCTGCGCGTCTTCCTGCGTATAGAGCGGCGTGATCGTCGGCAACCCTTTCCGTCGCCGCTTCTTGTTCTCCCACTCGGCATCCTTCTCGTGGAGGTACGCCGAATCGCGGAGCATGATCGAGCAGAGCGCGCGGGTCGCCGAATGCGTATGAATCGGGCCGCGGTAGCCCTCGCGGTAGAGGAGCGGGAGCCGCCCGGAATGATCGATGTGCGCGTGGCTCAGCACGACCGCGTCGATCTCGTCGACCGGCACCGGGAACGGCGCACGGTTCAGCTCCTCGTCGTCCTTGCTGCCCTGGATCTGCCCGCACTCGAGCAGAAGCGTATGGCGCGACGTGCGGAGCAGATAACATGAGCCGGTCACGCCGCCGGCGGCGCCAAGAAACTTGAGCTCCATCGGTCTTTTCGGTTCGGAAAAGGCGTAAGTATGCGCTCCGGAGCACCGCGCTGCAGCCGGACAATCCGGCGACGTACGGATAACGGGGCGAGCGACGACCGCGCGCGAAGCGGTACACTGGCGTGGCTATGCAAACGTTGACGGAGCTCGCCGCCTCCTTCGCCGAGCGCAGCGAGGCGCCCGCGATCCACGTCTTCACGCCGAGCGGCGCGGAGATCGTGAGCTTCGCCGCGTTGCACGAACGGATTCGGCGAACGGCGCGCGCCCTCGCGGCCCGCGGCATCGGCGCCGGGGATCGCGTGCTGTTGTGCGCGCCGAACGGTCCCGATTGGATCGCCGCGTACTTCGCGATCGTCTCGATCGGCGCGGTCGCCGTGCCGATCGACGATCAAGCGAGCCGCGAGCAGCTCGCCGGCGTCGTCCGCCACGCGGCGCCGCGCTTCGCATTCACGACGCGCAAGCACGTCGAGGAGCTCGCCGGAGGGCCGAGCGCGCTCGAGGCTTATCATCTGCTCGACGCGGACTCGCTCGACCGGGTCGAAGCCCCGGCAACCGAAACCCCGGTCGAGGTGCTGCCGGATCAGACCGCATCGCTGCTCTATACGTCGGGAACGACGGGTACGCCGAAGGCGGTGCCTTTGACGCATCGCAATCTCGCCTCCGACGCCGAAGCGCTGATCGAAGCGAAACTCATCGGTCCCGCCGATCGCGTATTGATGCCTCTGCCGCTGCATCACACGTACCCGTTCACGGTCGGCATGCTCGTCGTGCTGGGGCTCGGCGCAAGAATGGTCATCCCGTCCGGCGTCACGGGCCCCGAGATCACCGGCGCGGCGAAGATTTCCGAGGCGACCGCGCTGCTCGGCGTGCCGAGCTTGTACGAGGCCGTGTGGCAGGGCATCGAGGCCCGGGTCAGAGCCGCCGGGGCGCGGAAAGAGCGTCTCTTCCGCCGCTTGCTGTCGCTGAGCCTCCGCGTGAGGCGGCTCACGGGGCTCCCGATCGGCCGGCTGCTGTTCCGCTCGGTGCACTCGGCCGTCGGACCGAAGCTCAAGATCCTGGGATGCGGCGGCGCGAAGCTCGACCCGAAGCTTGCCGAGAATCTCGAGGCGATGGGCTGGACCGTGCTGACCGGTTACGGCCTGACGGAGACCGCGCCCGTCTTGACGTTCAACTCGCTGCGCAAACGGCGCCTCGGCACCGAGGGCCGGCCGATTCCCGGCGTCGAGATCCGCATCGATCGTCCTCCCGAGGCGCCTCACGGCGAGATCCTCGCGCGCGGACCGAACGTCTTCTCGGGCTACTGGCACAACGACGAGGCGACGCGCGAGGCGTTCACCGCGGACGGATGGTTCCGCACGGGAGACCTCGGCTTCCTCGACGACAAAGGCTTCCTGCACATCGTCGGCCGCAGCAAGGAAGTCATCGTTCTGCCCGACGGCAAGAACATCTTCCCCGAGGAAGTGGAGCAGTGCTACGCGACTCCCCTGCTCCGCGAGATCGGCATTTTCGAGCGCAAAGGCGCGCTCGTCGCGCTCGTCGTGCCCGACGAGGACGAGGTACGCCGCCGCGGCGGCCTCGGCGTGCTGCGGCTGCTGAAAGAGGAAATCGAGCAGCTCGCGGCCAGGTTGCCGCCGTATCAGCGCGTCGTCGATTTTCGTGCCGTGCGCGAGCCGCTGCCCCGCACGCGCCTCGGCAAGATCAAGCGTCATCTCCTCCCCGAGCTTTTCGAGAAAGCAGACCGTCGCCCGCTCGAGGCCGTGCCGGTCGAGCTCAGCGAGGCGGATCGCGCGCTGGTGGAAGCGACGCCGACGACGCGCGCGGTGTGGGAATGGCTGAAGGAGCGCTATCCCGATCGCGCGCTCTACCTGGATATGAGCCCGCAGCTCGACCTGCAAATCGATTCGCTCGGCTGGGTCGCGCTGACGCTGGAGCTCGAGCAGCGCTTCCACGTATCGCTGCCGGCTGCCGCGGTCAGCCGCGTGCTTTCGCTCAGGGATCTCATGACCGAGGTTCACCGCGCCGAGACGGCGGGCGATACCACGTCTCCGTCGAAGACCGCCGCGGCGCCGCCCCGCCAAAGCGCGCCGATGCGTGCGGTCGGTGCGCTGCTGTTCGCGCTCGACAGGCTGTTGGTGCGTCTGCTCTACAAGCTCGAGGTGCACGGCGCGGAACGGCTCCCCATCGATCGCCGCCTCGCGATCACGCCGAATCACCTGAGCTATCTCGACCCGCTCGCCATCGCGGCCGCGCTGCCCGGCCGCGTGCTGCGCGACACCTACTGGGCCGGCTGGGTCGGCGTCATGTACGCGGGCCCGATCAGCCGTTTCGTGAGCCGCGCGACGCGCGTCTTCCCCGTCGATCCGGACCAGGATCTCGCCGGCGCCATCGGCACCGCACGCGCGCTGCTCGATCGCGGCTCGTCGATCGTCTGGTTCCCCGAAGGCCGCCGCTCCCCGACCGGGGAGCTCACGCCGTTTCGGCCGGGCGTCGGCGTGCTGCTGAAGGGAAGCGGCTGCCTCGTCGTTCCGACGCGGATCGCGGGAACGTACGAAGCATGGCCGCCGCAGCGAGCCAGGCCCCGTCTCGGCGGCACGCTGCGCGTCGACTTCGGCGAGCCGGTTTCCGTCGAGACGCTCTTGGCCGAAGGCCGCGGCGACACGGACGAGATGAAGATCGTCGATGCGCTCGAACGGCGCGTCGCGGCGCTCGGCGCGGACGTCGCTCGCGCGCTCCCTTCCGGCCCGCCGCCGCTCTCGGCGCCCGACGCCGCCGGCGGCGAGACGAAGGGCGAGTCGTCGGGACCGAGCGACGACGCTTCCGCGGAGCCCCGGCGTGAGACCCGCTGAACGACGCACGGCACGCCTCCTCGTGTCGTGCCTCATCGCAGTCTCTTCCGCGTGCACACCCCCGCCCGAGCCGGACGGAGCGCAACTCTATGCCGGCCGCTGCGCGCCCTGTCACGGCGAGAACGGCGAAGGCGACGGACCATTGCGCGAGGTCTTGCGCGTCGACGTGCCGAGCTTGCGGATCTTGTCGCTCTCGAACGGCGACCGCTTCCCGGAATCGCGGGTGCGGGCCGTGCTCCAGGGAGAGACGATCCCGCGTGCGCACGGCGACGCGGAGCTTCCGGTGTGGGGGAACGTATTCGGCTGGGGACCCGACGCGGCCAGCGTCGACGCGGAGCGCGCGGCGCAGCGGGTCGACGCGCTCATCGAGCACCTGCGCGGCATCCAGTACCGTTGAGTCTGCCGCGCCCGGCCGTGCGCATCGCATCGGCCGGGCGCGGGCGAGGTCAATGAACCTTGACCTCGATCGTGCGCGGCTTCTTCGCCTCCGACTTCGGCAGATGGATCTTGAGGACGCCGTCGCGGCATTCCGCCGAGATCTTGTCGACGTCGACATCCTCCGGCAGCGAGAAGCTTCGCGCGAACTTGCCGTAGAACGCTTCGCGCCGATGCTCCTTCTCGTTGTCGGTCGTCTTCTCGACGCGCCGCTCGCCGCTCAGCGTCAACACGCCGTTCTCGACGCGGATATCGATGTCTTCCTTCTTGACCTCGGGCAGATCGGCCTTGATCGTGTACTCGTCGTCGGTCTCGACGATATCCGCCGACGGACGCCACTGCAGGCCTTCGCCTACGACTCCCGGACGCAAGCGCGAAAACTCGCGGGTGTAGCGATCGAAGAAGTCTTCGAGCTCCCGAAAAGGACTCCAGGTGATCAGGTTCATGTCTCTCGCCTCCTACGTCGATCCGTGGTTCCCGTTTCGTTGCTTCTCAATGTTGGGGCGCCCTATCGACATTCAAGCACTCGCCGTGCTCTCGTCGTCGCGTCGTTCACGACGTCGAGAGAACACGATAGGACGTGCAAGCATCGGGCCCGAGTACGGATCGTACGTATCGAGCGCGAACGCGCGTTCGTGCGGGGCGAGCGCGAAGAGAGGCGAGCCGCACCGGAACGGCGGGACGGACGGGACGGAATGGCGCGGGCGGCGCGCACCGCCCGCGCCGTTGGCTCAGACTTTGAACCCTTCGCGCGTCAGCGGCAGGGTTCGCACGCGATGGCCGCTCGCGGCGTAGATCGCGTTGCAGATCGCCGGCGCGGCCGGCGGGAGCGCCGGCTCGCCGACGCCGGTCGGCGGATAGTCGGAGTCCACGAAATGCACTTCGACCTCGGGCGCTTGTGTCATGCGCAGCAGCGGATAACCGTCGAAGTTTCGCTGCTGCACCCGCCCCTTCTCGAAGGTGATCTCGAGCCCCATCGCCGTGCTGAACCCGTCGATCACCGAGCCTTGCACCTGGTTCTCGGCGCCGGAGAGGTTCACGATCGGACCGATGTCGCCGGCCACCCACACCTTGTGCACGGTGACTCGGCGATCCGCGTCGACGCTGACCTCGGCGACCTCCGCGAAGTGCCCCTGGTGGCTGAAATGGAACGCGAGCCCGAGCCCGCGCCCTTCGGGCAGCTTGCGTCCCCAGCCGGCCTTCTCGGCGGCGAGCCGGATGACGCCCGCGGCGCGCTCGGGATTAAGGCCGGGCATGCCGAAGCCGCCCGGACCCGCCTGCTGCGGAGGGGGCGTCGTCGCCATGACCTCGAGCAGGAACTCGACATGATCGCGTCCGGCCGCGACCGCGCATTCGTGCAAGAAGCACTGGATCGCGAACGCGATCGCGTTCGAGCCCGGCGCCCGCCACGGGCCGGTCGGCATCTTCGACGGGATCATCGACTGCAGGATGCGCGCGTTCGGCACGCTTCTCGCCGGAAACTCGTCGGGCGACAGATTCGCGCTCGTCGCCGGCATCCCGCCGCCGCGCGTGAACGTGATGAAGTGATCCTGCCACGCAGCGAGCTTGCCGTTCGCGATCGCCGCCTTGAACGCGTGGAAGCCGCCCGGACGGTAGTAGTCGAACGCGAAATCGTCCTCGCGGGTCCACTGCACCTTGACCGGCGCGCCGACGCGCTTCGAGATCGCGGCCGCCTCGACGACGCTGTCGTTCGCGAGCCTGCGCCCGAAGCCGCCGCCGCCGCGAAGCTGATGCAACGTGACGTTGCTCTGCGGAACGCCGAGGAACTTGGCGACCGCCTCGACCGCCGCCTGCGGCGTCTGCGTCGGCGCCCAGATCTCGGCCGTGCCGTCCGGCTTGCACCAGACGGTGCAGTTCTGCGGCTCGAGATCCGCGTGCGCGACGTACGGATACGTGTAGAACGCCTCGACCGTGCGGTCCGCGCTCGCGAAGGCGGCATCGACGTCGCCGCTATCGCGCAGCGTCGACTGCGGCGCGGACTGCGCGAGCCGGCGAGCCTCGGCGACGGCCTCGGACCAGCTGTCCCGCGAGGCGTCGGACTCGTCCCATTCGACCCGAAGCTCGCGCTTCGCCTTGAACGCCGACCACGTCGAATCGGCGACAATCGCTACGCCCGACGAGACCGCGTCCGACGAAGGATTGAACTCGATCGCGTTGCCCTTCTTCTCGATCAGGAACGCGGCCTTGACGCCAGGCAGCGACTTCACGTGATCGAGGTTCGCCGATGATACCCGCGCGCCGATCGCCGGCGCCTTCGTGAAGGTCGCGTAGAGCATGCCGGGCACGCGCTGGTCGATGCCGAACATCGGCTGCCCCGTCACGACCTTGAAGTTGTCGACGCCGGTGACGCGTTTGCCGAGCAGCTTGAAGTCCTTGCGGTCCTTCAACTTCACCGAGGCCGGATCGGGCACCGGCAACGCCGCCGCGGCCTCGGCCAGCTCGCCGTATCCGATCCGCCGATTCGACGCGGCGTGCACGACGAACCCCGCGTCGGTGGTGAGCTCCTCCGCCGGCACGCCGAGCCGCTCCGCCGCCGCGGCGACGAGCATCGCGCGCGCGACCGCGCCCGCGCGGCGCAGCGTGTTGTAGTTCATCGGGATCGACGTCGAGCCGCCGGCGAACTGCGGCCCGTAGAGCTCCATGCTGATCGGCGCCTGCTCGACGCGAACGCGCGACCACTCCGCGTCGAGCTCCTCGGCGACGATCATCGGCAGCGCGGTCTTCACCCCTTGGCCCACGTCCGGGTTCTTCGCGAACAGGACGATCGTGCCGTCGGGCTTGATCTGCACGTACGGATTGGGCGCGAACTCGACCTCGCGCGACGGTCCCGCCCCATGCCCGTTGTGCTGCTGCGCGGCAACGCGCTCGGTGCCGAGCGAGAGCCCCAGCACGAGCCCGCCGCCGACGAAGCCCGAGATCTTGATGAACCGACGGCGGCTCAGCGCGGCATCGCGCAGCCCGGCCGACGCCCGGCGCAGATACTCGGGAAGGTAGACGTCCACGGTCGTCGCTCCGCTCCGGTTATCGTTCATGCCTCGCTCCCCGTTCTCTCGATCATCCCCGCGGCGACGTGAATCGCTTTACGAATGCGGTTATAGGTCCCGCAGCGGCAGAGGTGGCGCGACATCGCGTTCTCGATGTCGCCGTCGGTCGGCTTCGGCGTGCGATTCAGCAACGCGACCGCGCTCATGATCTGACCGGCTTGGCAGTAGCCGCACTGGGCGACGTCCTCGTCGATCCAGGCTTGCTGCACCGGATGCAACGTGCCGTCGGGTCCGGCGAGGCCTTCGATCGTCGTGATCTCCTGGCCCTCGAGCGATTGCACGGGCAGCTGACAGGACTGCACCGGCGTGCCGTTCACGTGCACGGTGCACGCGCTGCACGCGCCGATCCCGCAACCGTACTTCGTGCCGACGAGACCCAGCGTGTCGCGCAGCACCCATAGCAGAGGAGTCGTCGGGTCGATGTCGCCGAGCTCGTGGGTTCGGCCGTTGACCTTCAGTCGCATGCGGAGCTCTCCACCCTCGTGGCTTGGAAGGTTCCAAGTCTCGGGCAAGGGGGGCCGGCTCGCAAGCCGGACGCGACTAACGAAGCAGGCCTTCGAGCTTGGAGGCGAGCTCGGACTCGCCGAGGCCGTCGATCTCGACGACTTTGCTCGTCGAGCCGTGGCCGGCCGCGACGCGCACGCTGCGCCGCGGCAGACCGAGCCGCTCGGCGAGAAACGCCTCGAGCGCGTCGTTCGCGCGGCCGTCCTGCGGGGGCGCCGCGATCTTGATCTTCAGACGATCGCCGAGCCAGCCGACGACCTCGTCACGAGACGCGCGCGGCACGACCTTCACGGCAATCTTCGCCTTCCTTTCGGCGTCGCTCATGCGGCTCGGCTCATCAAGCGGAAGCGCGATTGTAGCCGACGCGACTCGTCGCCGGCCGTGTTTGCGCGATGCGTGGCGGGCCGAGTGTGAGTGATGGCGGTGGGCCCTGTTCACGTATTGGTGGTGGGCCGTGTTCGCGTGATGCATGGCTTGCCGGACCGCTGCAAGTCCATCCCTGGACGCTGCGGGCGCGGCGTCCATGCCGCGCACGCTCCGGCAAGACATGCATCACGCGAACACGGCGTAAAGGCCGCGGCGAGACCCGCATCACGCGAACACGCATCACGGCCTTGCCGCGGAGCCGACCGCACGCCGACTGGGTTGCGGCCGACCGGATTAGGCCGCCTTTCGCTCGACGAAGACGCCGCGCATCTCCTGCGGCAGCTGGCGACGCACGTCCTCCATCTGCCCTTCCGTCACGCTCTCCGCGATGACGGCGCCGACCGCCTCGAGGATGCGCGCCGCGCGCGCTCGTGCGACCTTGAGCCTCGTCGCGAGGTGATCTTCGATCGCCTCGCGGCTGATCTCCTTGTCCGGTCCCGACGGCTGCCGGCGTAACGTCGGCTGGAGCAGCGACGGGAGCTGCGCGATCAGGTCCTTCGCCTCGTCCGGCGTCAGTCTTCGCACCAGCATCGTCAGCACGACCTCGAGCGCGGCCTCGGCGTCCTCGTCGTTCTCGAGATCGGCCGCAGCCTTGACGCTCGACACCATGCGCCTCAAGGTCGCTTCCGCGCGCGCGAGGCTGCGCAGCCGCGCCGGCGACCGCTCCATGATCGGCCCGCCTTCGCCGATTTGCGCCGCGACGATGGCGCTCAATTGCTCGATCGGTGCGGCCTCGTCGAGCAGCAGGTCATCGAGCGTCACGATGCCGACGCACCGCCCGTCGTCGACGATCGGAATGCGCCTCGCGTTCCACTTCTGCATCAGCGCGATCGCATCCGTCTGACTGTCCGACGGCGTCAAAGTCGCGACGGGGCTCGTCATGATCTCGGACAGCGGCGTCTCGGCCGGAACCCGTCCTTGCGCGAGCACACGCACCATGAGATCGCGGTCGGTGACAATGCCGACGACGCGGCCGGCATCTTGAACGACCACTGCGCCGATCTTGTTCTTCTCGAGCGCGCGCGCCGCTTCCAACGCGGACGCGTCCGGGCCGAGGATCACGAGGCGCGGTCGAATATAAGATTTGAGCGGCATGATCACATCCTCCAACGGCGACCCGGCGACTACAGCTTCGATTATTGCCCCGTCGACGCGGCGGATCGGATAAGTAATCCCCGCGAAGGCAAAGCGCGCTACTCGACTCCGTGATACCCCTGCACGGTATACCGTCGGCGAGAACGCCGGGAAGGTTCGGCTCGTTTCAATCCGAATCGAGGCAATATCCTTGCCATTCCACCGGGCGCGCGAATGGCGCAAAGGACAGGTGCTGCCGCTCCCACTGCCGAGCGGCGCAAGCGGCAAGCGGAGGCCGATACTGTCACGACGCCTGGATAGGTACACTAGGCGCCTTCGAGGGAGGGATCGAAATGACAAGAACAACCGCCATTCGCATCGGCTTTCTCGCCGCCGCTCTGACCTCGGCAGCCGGCGCAGCGGCGCAAGACCTCACGATCACGAACGCAAGGATCCTCGACGGCAACGGCTCGGTGATCGAGCAAGGATCGTTGATCGTGCGCGACGGACGCATCGCCGAGATCGTGCGCGGCCAGGCACGTCAGACCGTCGGCCGCGCGATCGACGCCGGCGGCAGGACGGTCATGCCCGGCTTCATCGACTCGCACCGCCATATCATTCGGGGCGACGGTGACGTGTGGCTGCGCTCGAGCGCCGCCGCACAGTTCCAGGAGTTTCTGGAAGCGGGCTTCACGACCGTCGTCTCGGCGATCGATGGTCCGCAGCTCCTCGAAGCGCGCCGCCGCATCGAGCGCGGCGAGATGCAAGGTCCGCGAATCTTCGCTGCGGCGTTTCTGCCGCTTTCCGCCATGCCGCTCGGCGGCGGCGGCGAAGATGCGGCACGGACCGACCCGTCGCGCAGCGGCCGGCCGACGACGCCTGCGCCGGCGATTCCCCGCGAGGCGACGATTCGCGCCGTCGAGAACGCGGCCGCGGCCGGCTACGACTACATCAAGACGTTGATGATCCAAACGCCCAACGGCCCAGAGGTCGACACGCTGAAGCTCATCGTCGAGGAAGGCGCGAAGCACGGGCTACCGGTGATCACGCACGCGGTGTCGATCCAAGACACGCTCGCGGCGCTCGAGGCGAAGCCCGCGGCGCTCGTCCATACGCCGCATATCGGCCATCTCGGGGACGATCCCGAAGCGGTCCGAAAGATCGTCGATGCCGGCATCCCGATGTCGTCGACGCTCTCGGTCTTCGTGCCGCATTTCGGCGAGGACAACGACCCGCTGTTCCGCGACGGCCGGCCGTTCCCGTGGCATACGATATCGAGCGCGGGTCAAGGGCCCGTCAACGCGCGCATCTTGTGGGAGGCCGGCCTCGTCGCGTACGGCTACGGCACCGACACGCAGTGGCCGCCGAAGCAATCGCTCGCGGATGAGCTGCGCGCGCTTCGCCTCGTGTTCTCGCCGCGCGACGTCGTCACGATCTTGACGAAGCACGCGGCCGCGGCGGCGCTCAAGGCCGACGAGCTCGGCACGCTCGAGCCCGGCAAGCTCGCCGACATCGTGATCATCGACGGCAAGCCGGACGAATCGAGCGCGGCGCTTCTCGACGTCGTGATGACGATCAAGGGCGGCGTGGTCGTTTTCGAGCGGACTTAGAGACGCTGCGGCGACGCAGTCGGAGAAACCATGAAAATCGGATTCGTCGGCCTCGGCCGCATGGGACAAGGCATGGCGCGGCGCCTGCTCGATGCCGGCCACGAGCTCAACGTGTTCGACATCGTCGCCGAGCACGCGCAGCGCCTCGCCGCCGCCGGCGCGACCGCCGTCGCTTCGATCGCCGAGCTCGCGCACGAGCGCGAGGTGGTCGTCAGCATGCTCGTCGAGGATCGAGCGCTCCGCGACGTCACGCTCGGCGAAGGCGGGTTACGCGACTCGCTGCCCAAAGGCACGATCCATCTCGTGATGGGCACGCACGGCATCGCGACGATCCGCGAGCTCGAAGCGCGTCACGCCGAAGCGGGTCAGACGCTCGTCGCCGCGCCCGTTCTCGGCCGGCCCGATCTCGCGGCGTCCGGCCAGCTCGGTATCGTGCCGGGCGGGCCGGAAGACGCGATCGAGCGCGTCATGCCGCTGCTCGAGCGGCTCGGCCGGCGCATTTTCCGCGCCGGCCCGAAGCCGGAATCGGCGGCGGCGATCAAGCTCGCGAACAACGCCGTCCTCGGCTGTGCCATGGTCGCAATGGCGGAGGGCTTCTCGCTCGTCCGCAAGTACGGCGTCGATCCCCAGGTCTTTCAGGACGTGATGACCGAAGGCTTGTTCGCCGCGCCGGCCTACAAGATCTACGGTCAGAAGATGGTCGACCGGAGCTTCGACGAGGTCGGCTCCCCGATCTCCGTCGGCTTGAAGGACGCGAAGCTCATCGCCGAGGCCGCGATCCTCGCGAACGTCCCGATGCCGAGCCACAACGTCTACCTCGACCGTCTCCTCAGCGCCGTCGCCCATGGCGACGCGGACCGCGATCAGGCCGTGCTCGGCCGCGAGCAGGCGCGCGCTGCGGGCCTGGAGTAGGCGTCTCGTCCACGTCGTGTCCCTCGCCCCTGCGACGCTCGCGGGAGCGCTTCTCGTCGCGCACCCTCCCTACGCCTGGCCGCGCGGCCGCCGCGCTTTCGCAATGCGCGTCGGCCCCTATCTTTATCGCGCAGAATCTCTCGTATGCTTCGTCTTACCTTTCTCGCGACGTTCTCCACGACGGGCACGCAGGCGGCAAGCGCCAACGCATTCGCTGCAACCTTGCCGCACACGGAACGACGGCACGCGATACGGCAATGTTCGGCACGCTTCTTCGCACGACGCTCCGTTCGCCCGAGATCGTCGCCCTGCTCCTCGCTTCCGGCGGAGCCGCCCTATGGGCCGCGCACGCGGGTCCGCTCCCCGGCTCGATGCTCGTCTCGCGTTGGCCGCTGACCGGGAGCCTCGCCGTTCTCGGCGCGTGGCTCGCCCTATATGCCGGCCTCGGCGTCGTCGTTCTCGGGAATGCTTCGTCCGCGGAGCGACGACGCGCGTTGCGCAAGGCGGGCTACGGCATGCTGCTGCTCGTCGCGGGCCAGGCGCCGCTCGTCGCGGCCGCCGTTCCTCCGCTCGTCAGGCTGCGCTATCTCGAGCCTCTGTACCTGCTGGCCGTCGCGATGCTCGTGCTCGGCACGCTGTTCCGCGACGAGCTGCGGGCCGCATGGAATCGCGCGCGGACGCGACCGAGCGCCTCCGTCTTTTTGGCGACGCTCGTGGCGACGATCGTCGCCGCCTATGCGGTCGGCGGCGTCGACGCGCTCCTTCACGTCAACGGTCTTTGGGAAACGAAGTATCAGCTTTCGCGCGCGGCGTTCGTCGCGAACACGCTGCTGCTCGCGAGCCTCTACGTCGCCACGTTCGCCGTCACGGCGAGATTGATTCCGGCGATACTTCTCGGCACCGCGCTTTTCTTCGTGCTCGGCGCGACGAACGTCGCGAAGATGAAGTACATGCACGCGGCCGTGCAGCCGCTCGACCTGCTCTCCATCCCCGAGTTCATGCCGCAGTTCACGAGCACGTTCGGCGCGCCCTTGAGCGCGGCTCTGATCGCCGCCGCGCTGCTCGTCGTCGCCGCGATCGCGTTCACGTGGCGGCGGGCGCCGGCGCGGCTCGCCTGGCCGCAGCGCACGCTGCTTGCGGGCTCGGCGCTGCTCGTGCTCGCCGGCGGGATCTTCAGCCAGAGCCCGGGGCTCCGCGACGCGCTGGCCCACGCGGGTATCGAGCCGATCGCATGGGATTCGGTCTATGCGGCGCGCCGCAACGGCGTGCTGCTCGAGTTCGTCGGCGGCATCCCCCGCATCGTCGTCGATGCGCCGGCAGACTATTCGGAGGACGCGATCGAACGCATCGTCGCGCGTCGGCTCGGAGCCGGCATCACGAAATCGAGCGGATTCGCAGCGACTTCGCGCGTTGCGGTCTTCGAACCCGAGGACGCGGCCGGGCTCGAGGAGTCGGCGACGATCGTGATCTACATGATCGAGTCGCTGATGGACCCGCTCGACCTCGGCGTGGCACTCACCGACGATCCCCTCCCCGCCCTCCGCCGGCTCGCCGACGCGCATACGAGCGGCCGCGCGATCGTGCCGGAAAGATTCGGCGGATCGGCGAACTCGGAGTTCGAGGTGCTCACCGGGATGTCGACGTCGTTCCTCCCCGAAAGAAGCGTCGCCTACAAGCAGTACCTGAAACGCCGTATCCCGAGCCTGCCGTGCCTGCTCGCGGCACGCGGATACCGGACGGTGGCCGTGCAGGCCGACCCGATCACCTATTTCGATCGTACGAAGGCGTACGAGCACCTGTGCTTCGAACGGGTCGTGTGGCTCAACGAGGATCCGACGGCGCCGCGGGCGCTCAACGGTCGCGCACCGACCGATGAAGCGGTCGTCGATGCCGTGCTCGCCGCGATCCACCACGAAGGGCCGGCATTCGTCTTCGCTTTCCCGAGCTCGACGCATCATCCGTACGAGCTCGATCTTTACTCGGAGTCCGATCTCGATCTCGTCGACGCGAGCCATCCGGCGCGGCGGGAGCTCAAGTACTACGTGAACGCGCTCCGCGTCGCGGACGCCGCGGTCGAGCGTCTCGCGGCGGGACTTTCGGCGATCGACCGCAGGGTGGTGCTCGCGATCGTCGGCGATCATCTGCCGCCGCTCTCGACGGAGGCGCTCGGCGCATTCCGTGCACGTCTCGAGAACTTGTCGGAAGACGAACGAAACCTCGTCGAGCGGCGGGTACCGCTCGTCGTCTGGTCGAACTTCGCGCGAGATCGACGAGAGCTCGAGCTCGGCCTGAACGCGCTCGCGCCTTACCTGCTCGATCTCGCGGGCGTCGAGCCGGACGGGTTCCTGCGCTTCGTCGGACGCTTCGGCGAACGCGTTCCCGTCCTGACGCGCGACGTGATCGGCATCGGAGGGACCCCGCTGCGCCCCGCGTCGATCCCGGAAGAGCATGCCCGCTGGATCGACGATTACCGCCTATTGCAGCACGACGCGCTTTTCGGAGCTTCGTACCTGTCGCGTTTGCTCGAGACTAGCGATATCGTCAAGGCGGCCATGCCGCTCGAGTGACCGCGATGGGGATCGGCTATCGATACGGGCGCACGGTGCCCGGCCCGCTGCGAACGCTGCTTTCGATCTCCGCCGTTGCGCTCGCCGCGGCCTGCGGCGGCGGATCGTCGTCATCGGCCGGCAGCAACGGTCCGCCCCCGGGAAGCTCTGGTCCCGGCACCGACCCGCACCCCGCTTCGGGCCTCGACTCGCGCCCGGGCAACTCGACGTGCAAGGCGCCGCCGTTGACCGCGCCGAGCGGCGCGGCCGTCGCCGTCGAACGCGTATTCCCCGAGCTGCCGTTCGATCGGCCGGTCGCTATGCTGCACGATCCCGTCGACGGCTCGCGCTGGTTCGTGCTCGAAAAGGAAGGACGCATACGCGTCTTCGCGAACGATCCCGCGGCCGATTCGTTCGACCCGGATTTCATCGACCTCGACGTGGACACAAGAGGCGAAGGCGGCCTTCTCGGCATGGCGTTCGATCCCGAATATCCGACCCGCCCCGAGGTCTACCTGTCGTTCACCGAAGGCCCAACGATGGTCTCGGTCGTCGCGCGCTTCACGAGCAACGACGGCGGCATCACGCTCGATCCCGGCAGCCGCGAGGACGTGATAGCCGCGAATCAACCGTTCACGAACCACAACGGCGGTCATATCGCGTTCGGCCCGGACGGTCACCTGTACATCGGGTTGGGCGACGGCGGCAGCGGGGGCGATCCTCTCGGGCACGCGCAGAATACGGAGACCCTCCTCGGCGCCCTGCTCCGTATCGACGTCGGCGGCGGAGCTCCTTATGCGATTCCTGCCGACAATCCCTTCGCCGGAAATCCGCTCTGCCCCGCGGATCACACGTCGAGCACGGACTGCCCCGAGATCTTCGCTTGGGGACTGCGCAATCCGTGGCGCTTCTCGTTCGATCGTCAGAGCGGCGCGCTATGGCTCGCCGACGTCGGTCAAAGCGCGCGCGAAGAAATCGATGTCGTCGAGCACGGCGGCAACTACGGCTGGAACTGCCGGGAAGGCCGAATCGCCTATTCGCAGCCGGGCCCCGCGTGTGCCTCCCTGCCGAGTTTCGACGAGCCGGTGCACGACTACCCCCGAACCGAAGGGCAGTCCGTGACCGGCGGCTATGTCTATCGCGGCACGGCGATTCCGACGCTCCTCGGCCAATACGTCTTCGGCGATTTCGTCAGCGGTCGGATCTGGCGGCTCGTCGACGACGGCGCGGGCGGGCTCGATGCGGACGAGCTCGCGTCGACGGGGCTCAGCATCGTGTCGTTCGCCGAGGATCGGAACGGCGAGCTCTATATCGTCGATTACGGTGGCACGCTCCACCGCATCGTTCCCGCGGCCGAGCAGCCCGACGCGAACGCGTCACCCGTTTCCGCGCTCTTGTCGGCGACCGGCTGCGTCGATCCCGAGGAGCCGTCGCGCTTCGCAAGCGGCGTGATCCCGTACGCCGTCTCCGCGAGCGCATGGTTCGATGGCGCCGCGCGCGAGCGCGGGTTCGCCCTTCCCGACGGCACCGCGATCGCGGTCGACGAGAACGATCGCTGGATTTTTCCGTCGGGATCCGTGCTCATCGAGCACTTGCGGCTCGATGGGAGCCTCGTCGAAACGCGCGTGCTGATGCACCATCCGGGAGGCGAATGGCGCGGCTATAGCTACGAGTGGAATGCCGAACGATCGGACGCGCGGCTCGTCTCGGGCGGCAAGCGCATCGAGATCGACGACGCCGAGTGGATATTCCCGACGAGCGGCGAATGTCTCGCGTGTCATCGCAACGAGGCCGGGACGGTGCTCGGCGCCGAGACGGCACAGCTGAATCGGCCGTTCACCTATCCGAGCACCGGGCGCACCGCTCATCAGCTCGAAACGCTCGACGCGATCGGCCTCTTCGTTTCGCCGATCGGCGACGTCGACGTCCTACCGGCGCTCACGTCGCCGACCGATGCCGGCGCGCCGCTCGGCGCCCGTGCCCGCGCCTATCTTCACGCCAATTGCGCGCACTGTCATCGCGGCAGCGAGATCGAGGGCCTCGATCTTCGTTACGGCACGCTGCTCGAGCAGACGGGCGCGTGCGACGCGCCGCCGCTGCGCGGCGATCTCGGCATCGCGAACGCACGCATCATCGCGCCCGGCGACGCCGATCGCTCCGTGCTGCTCGCGCGGCTCGAGCGGCGCGACGCCCTCGCGATGCCGCCGCTCGGGTCGACGCGCGTCGATACGGAAGGTGCCGCGCTCGTCCGCGCGTGGATCGAGTCGCTCGACCGCTGTCTCTAGATCCGCCGAGGCGACTGACTTCACGCGGCGGCGGCCGCGCGCCGCCGCTCGAACGCGTAGTACAGCACCGGAATCACGACGAGCGTCAGCAGCGTCGAGACGAAGATACCGAAGATCAGCGACACCGCGAGGCCGCTGAAGATCGGATCATCGAGGATGAAGAACGCGCCGAGCATGGCCGCGAGCGCCGTCAGCGCGATTGGTTTCGCGCGCACCGCGGCGGAGCGGACCACGGCTTCCTCGAGCGCCGCACCGCCCTCGACCTCGCGCCGGACGAAGTCGACGAGCAGAATCGAGTTGCGCACGATGATGCCGGCGAGCGCGATCATGCCGATCATCGAGGTCGCCGTGAACTCCGCGCCGAGAATCGCGTGCCCCGGCATCACTCCGATGATCGTGAGCGGGATCGGCGCCATGATGATCAGCGGCACGGCATACGAACGGAACTGCGCGACGACGAGGAGATAGATCAGCACGAGCCCGACGGAATACGCGAGACCCATGTCGCGAAACGTCTCGTAGGTGATCTGCCACTCGCCGTCCCATTTGACGCTGTAGTCGTAAGAATCCGACGGCTGGCCGATGAAGTGCTGCTCGATGCCGCGATCGCGCAATTTCGTCACGACAGAGAACATGCCGTAGAGGGGACTGTCCACTCGGCCCGCCATGTCGCCGGTGACGTAGACGACGGGCAAGAGATCCTTGTGGTAGATCGTCCGCTCCCATTCTGCGTCGCGAACCTGGACCAGCTCCGCGAGCGGTACCAGCGTCCCGTCGCGCCCGGCCACGCGCAGCATCAGCAGGCTGTCGAGATCGGCCTTGTCGGCGACCGATAGCTCGAGCCGCACGGGTACCGGATTCCTGCTATGGCCGTCGTGCAGGTAGACGACGTCCTCGCCGCGCAGCGCCGTGGCGAGCGCGGCGGCGACGCTCGCCTGAGGCACGCCGAGAAGCGCTGCTCTCTGCCGGTCGACCTCGAGCACGATCCTCGACGCGCTCGCCTCGACGCTCGTGTCCGTATCGACGATGCCTTCGGTCTCGACGAACAGCGCGTGAATGGCCTCGGCGAGCCGCGCCTGGCCCTCGTAGTCCGGCCCGTAGACCTCGGCGACGATCGGCGCTTGCACAGGCGGCCCCGGCGGCACCTCGACCACCTTCACCGACGCACCGAAGCGCTTGCCGATCTCGACGAGGGGCCCCCGCACCTCGAGCGCGATGTCGTGGCTCTTCAGGTCGCGTTCCGTGCGCGGCACGAGGTTCACCTGAATATCGCCGACGTGCGGGCCTTGGCGCAGATAGTACTGGCGCACCAGACCGTTGAAGTTCATCGGCGACGCCGTGCCCGCATAAACCTGAAAATCCGTGACCTCCGGACGCGTGCGCAAGTATTCGGCAAGCTCGGCCAGCACCCGTGCGGTCTGCTCGACCGTCGTGCCTTCCGGCATGTCGACGACGACCTGAAACTCCGACTTGTTGTCGAAAGGCAGCATCTTCAGCACGACCCATTGCAGGCCGACGAGCGCGAAGGCGCCGGCGATGGCGACGAGCACGCCGGCATAGAGCGCGTGCCGGTGACGACGAGACTTGCGATCGGTCCCGAGAAACGGCCCGATCAAGAAGCGTGCGGCCCGATCGAGTCGCGACGCGGACCGCTCGCCGACGGCGGCCGCCGGCTGCGGCGCATGCGAATGCGCGAGGAGCTTGAGGCTCGCCCAAGGCGTGAACACGAGCGCGACGACGAGCGACAGCAGCATCCCGGTGCTCGCGTTGATCGGAATCGGGCTCATGTACGGCCCCATCAGCCCCGTGACGAAAGCCATCGGCAACAGCGCCGCAATCACGGTGAAAGTCGCGAGAATCGTCGGCCCGCCGACCTCGTCCACCGCCTCCGGGATCGCCTCGAGCAGCGATCGCCCGCCGAGCGCCATGTGCCGATGGATGTTCTCGACGACGACGATGGCGTCGTCGACCAGGATGCCGATCGAGAAGATCAGCGCGAACAGCGACACG
>Ga0207873_1000158_pt1 | contig 71889 bp, 70 predicted proteins | sample BGWIniCompost_FD_187373 | JGI IMG/M metagenome (GOLD analysis project Ga0207873, IMG submission 187373) | Cellulose adapted compost microbial communities from Newby Island Compost Facility, Milpitas, CA, USA - BGW Initial Compost (SPAdes)... ...
ACTGCCACGACCCCGAGATTTTCCGCCAATGGCTCGCACGAGCGGTGACCGCGGCCGAGGCGGAGGGAATCTTCGGGACGAGTGAGCCTGCGCCCCGGGGCGGCTACGAGTGGCCCAGTTCCGCCGAGTCCTCGTCCTGCGTGGCGGGGACGGAGCCGGAGTCGGGGGACGGGCGGAGGGGGAAGGGGTCGATCCGGGTCTCGTCGATGACCGGCGGGGCCGGGCGGGGCGGCTTCGGCATGACCGCCGCCTCGGAGTGGCCGCCGCAGCCGTAGGCGAGGGAGACCACGCGGCCGTCGGCCGGGGAGTACTCGTTGGCGCAGATGCCGAAGGCCTGGCCGAGGGAGCCGCCGATGGGGACGAGGAAGCCGCAGCTGACACAGGAGGCGGGGGCCGCCTGGGCCATCGGGGTCTTGGGGCCGAAGGCCTCCTCCCAGCGGTCGGCCGCGCTGTGCAGGCCGTAGCGGGACAGGACGCGGGCGCGGCCCATGCCCAGTTCCTCGGCGACCGCGGCGATGGACCCGCGCGCCGGGGCGGGCTGGTGCGCGGGCGTGCCCGGGGTGACCTCCGCGTCCTCCGCCTCGGCCAGGTCGGCGAACTCCCCGGAGAGCACCGAGTTGGGCGGGACCTCGTCCACGCCCGTGTAGCCGGGCTCGAGCCGCAGGTCCTCCGCGTCGGTGGGGAGCAGGTCGCCGGGGCCGAGATCGCCGGGGCGCAGCCGCTCGCTCCACGGCACCCACTCGGGTGCGAGCAGCGCGTCGGGGCCGGGCAGCAGCACCGCCTCGTCCACCGTGACGATCCTGGCGCGGGAGGCGCGGGCGACGGTGACGGCCCAGCGCCAGCCGCGGTAGCCGAGTTCCTTGCACTCGAAGAAGTGCGTGACGACCCGGTCGCCCTCGGAGACACAGCCTTCGTACTCCCCCACGACCCCGGGCGCGGCGGCTTCCTCGGCTGCGGCGCGCGCGAGGTCGACCGCCTCGGCGCACAGACGGTCGGGGGTCCGGCTTCGCGTTGCTGCGCTCACAGGTATCGCTTCTCTCCTACGCCGTCTCACGAGTGCGCCGCTCAAGCGCGGGGGGCGGACGGAGCGGACCGCTGGACCGCGTCGACGTCCGCGCCGAATCGTGCTCGGGCGCGCCTCCATCCATTCTGCGGGATGGCTGAGATACGCACGCTACCTTCTCGCGTCCGCTGGGCCTACACCGACGGTTGATCTCGCCGTCCCGCGCGCCGCCGTCCGCCTCCGCCGTTGCGCCGGACAGCCCCACCGCCGCCGCGTCCGGGCCGACGGAGCACTAGAGAGCGCCGCGACGGGGCACTATGGCGTCGTGGCTACCGCGAGGACACCCCGGGGCGCCACCGGGAGCGGTGGGCCGGAAGGGGGCAAGGCAAGGCGGGCGGGCCGTCTCCGTGCGGTCGGCCGCGCGCTGCATCTCCCGTTCACCGGGGCCGCGCGCGGGATCCGCAAGGCCACCCATGCGCACGGCGCCGGGGAGTCCGGCCTCGGCAAGCTGATCGAGCTGCACGGCGTGAACGGCGCCGGCGACGTGATGATCACCGTGGCGCTCGCGTCGACCGTCTTCTTCTCCGTGCCGACGGACGAGGCCCGCGGGCGGGTCGCCCTCTACCTCGCCATCACCATGCTGCCCTTCACCCTGCTCGCCCCGGTCGTCGGCCCGCTGCTCGACCGGCTGCCGCACGGCCGCCGCGCGGCGATGGCCGGCGCGATGCTCGCCCGGGCGCTGCTGGCGCTGGTGCTGTCCGGGGCGGTCGTCAGCGGCAGCCTCCAGCTGTATCCGGCGGCGCTCGGCGTGCTGGTCGCCTCCAAGGCGTACGGGGTGGTCAGGAGCGCGGTCGTGCCGAGGCTGCTGCCGCCCACGTTCTCCCTGGTCAAGGCGAACTCGCGGGTCACCCTCGGCGGGCTGCTCGCCACCGGGATCGCCGCGCCGATCGGCGCCGGGCTGCAGCAGATCGGGCCTCGCTGGCCGCTCTACGGCGCGTTTGTGATCTTCGTCGCGGGGACGGTGCTGTCGTTCACCCTGCCGCCGAAGGTGGACTCCGCCAAGGGCGAGGACACCGCCCTGCTCGCCGCGGACGCCCGGCATCTGCACGGACCGCACCTGAAGCCGGTCAAGCGGCCGGGGCTGCGCACGGTCGGCCCGGCCGTCATCAACGCGCTCGGCGCCAACGCCTCGATCCGCTGCCTCACCGGCTTTCTGATCTTCTTCCTGGCGTTCCTGCTGCGCGAGCATCCGATGACCGGTCAGAGTGCCGCCGTGTCGCTGGGGATAGTGGGCGTGGCGGCAGGCACCGGCAACGCGCTCGGCACGGCGGTCGGCGCCTGGCTGAGATCGCGCGCCCCGGAGATCATCATCGTCACCGTGGTGTCCTGCGTCGCGGGGGCCGCGATCACCGCCGCGGTGTTCTTCGGCGCGTTCCTGGTCGCCTGTCTCGCCGCGATCGCCGGGTTCGCGCAGGCGCTGGCCAAGCTGTCCCTGGACGCGCTGATCCAGCGGGACGTGCCGGAGCTGGTGCGCACCTCGGCGTTCGCCCGCTCCGAGACGACGCTGCAGATGTCGTGGGTGCTGGGCGGCGCCATCGGCATCCTCATGCCGCTGATCGGCCCGCTGGGCCTCGCGGTCGGCGCGGGGATCGTCGGCACGGGCTGGCTGCTCACCGTCCGGGCGCTGATCGGTTCGGCCCGGCACGGGGGTACCCGGCGGGCGCGAGTGGCGTAACGCTCCGGCCACGCCGCACCCCCGCGTGGGAAGCGGACCGGATGCGCCCTATAGCCTTCGTGCCATGACCAGGTTGCAATCCGCTGTGCGACGCCGCCGCGCTGTCGCCGCCGCCGGCGCCGTATCCGCCGGACTGCTCGTCCTGTCGGCCTGTGACAAGCCCACGCCGCTGGCCACGATCACCGTGGGCGACTCCTCGGTGAGCTCCGAGGCCACCTGCGGCGGCGAGGGCGGGACGCTCAGGCCCGACGACATCAACAAGTGCCTGAAGGACAAGGGCGTCGAGGAGATCAAGGTCGATCCGGACGCCACCGTGCGCTTCGGTGTGGACCCGGACATCGCCGACGAGGGCTGGACCATCCTGATGAACGGCCGCCCGCTGACCGACTCCAGCACCAAGACGTACCGGACCATCCCCGGCAGCGTGTTCTTCAACGAGCAGTACGGCGCCCAGGGCGACTCGACCCTCGTGTCGATCAAGGAGGGCGAGGGCGACGCCACCGGCCTGTGGTCCTTCCGGCTGAAGAAGGACGCCTGATCACGACGTCCGCACGCATCCTCGTGGCCGCCGCGGTCCCCGCCGAACGGGACGCGGTGGCCCGGGCGTTCCCGGGGCGGGTGCGCGAGAGCGCCCTGCCCGGTGCGGCGCTGCACCGGATCACCGGCGGCCCCGACCTGCTCGCCGCCGGGGTCGGCCCGGCGCTCGCCGCCGCCTCCACCGCCGCCGCGCTCACCGCCGCGGCGCTGGACGGCCGTCCCTACGCCCTGGTGGTCTCCGCCGGGATCGCCGGGGGCTTCGCCCCGCGGGCGGCCGTCGGCTCCCTCGTCCTGGCCGACGAGATCACCGCCGCCGACCTGGGCGCCGAGACCGCCGAGGGCTTCGTGCCGGTGACCGGCCTCGGCTTCGGCACCGTCACCCACCGACCGCCGGCCGCCCTGGTGCGTGAGGTCGCCGCCGCGACCGGTGCGCTCACCGGCACCGTCCTGACCGTCTCCACGGTGACCGGCACCGCCGCCCGCGCCGAGGAGCTGCGCTCCCGCCATCCGCGGGCCCTGGCCGAGGCGATGGAGGGCTTCGGGGTCGCCGAGGCCGCCGCCGCGCACGGCGTGCCGGTGCTGGAGCTGCGGGCGGTGTCGAACCCCGTCGGCCCGCGCGACCGTGCCGCCTGGCGCATCGGCGACGCCCTGAGCGCCCTCACCGAGGGCTTCGGGAAGCTCGCGCCCGTCCTGCAGAGTTGGAACCCGCATGAGCAGTGAGCAGAACCAGCGGCAGCGGCTGCGGATCGCGTACTCGCCCTGCCCCAACGACACCTTCGTCTTCGACGCGCTCGCCCACGGCCGCGTCCCCGGCGCGCCCGCGCTGGACGTCACCTTCGCCGACATTGACATCACCAACGGCATGGCCGAACGCGGTGAGCTCGACGTGCTGAAGGTGTCCTACGCGGTGCTGCCGTACGTCCTGGACGACTACGCGCTGCTGCCCTGCGGGGGCGCGCTGGGCCGCGGCTGCGGGCCGCTGGTGCTGACCCGGGAGCCGGGCGCCGCCCTGGCGGGCGGCACCGTCGCCGTGCCGAGCGAGAAGTCCACGGCGTATCTGCTGTTCCGGCTGTGGGCGGCGGACGTGCTGCCGGACGGGGTGGGCCGGATCGTGGTGATGCCGTTCCACGAGATCATGCCGGCCGTGCGGGACGGCAAGGTCGACGCGGGCCTGGTCATCCACGAGGCGCGCTTCACGTACCAGAACTACGGGCTGCACAAGCTCGCCGACATGGGCGAGCACTGGGAGCACACCACCGGGCTGCCGATCCCGCTGGGCGCGATCATCGCCAGGCGGTCGCTGGGCGCGGACGCGCTGACGCGGCTCGCCGACGCCGTCCGCGCCTCGGTGCGGATGGCCTGGGACGACCCGGCCGCCTCCCGCCCCTACGTGATGGAGCACGCCCAGGAGATGGATCCGGCCGTCGCCGACCAGCACATCGGGCTGTATGTGAACGAGTTCACCGCGGCACTCGGCGAGGACGGCTATGCGGCCGTGCGGGGGCTGCTCACCCGTGCGGCGGCCGAGGGACTGGTACCGCCCCTCGGCCCCGACGCCCTGCGTTTTCCGTAGGTCTTCGTTCCGGGCCGTGCACCGTGCCTCAGACGTCCAGCTGGTCGGCGACCGCGCGCAGCAGGCCGGCGATCTTCTTGCCGGCCGCCTTGTCGGGGTAGCGGCCCCGCTCCAGCATCGGGGTGATGTTCTCCAGGAGCGTCGTCAGGTCCTGCACGATGGAGGCCAGCTCGTCGGGCTTCTTGCGCTGGGCCGCCGCGACCGACGGGGTCTCCAGGAGCGTCAGGGACAGGGCCTGGTCGCCGCGCTGCCCGGCGACCACGCCGAACTCCACGCGCTGACCCGGCTTGAGTGTCTCGACTCCGGCGGGGAGGACCGAGGAATGCACGAAGACGTCGCCGCCGTCGTCACGGGAGAGAAAGCCGAAGCCCTTCTCGCTGTTGAACCACTTGACCTTGCCGGTAGGCACGTCCGTCCTCGTCCTCGTACTCGTCGGAAAACTGCTTCTGAAACGGCTCTTGATAGCACTCGGGCGGGCCTGGTGACCCGCCGGTACCAAGGCTAATGGTCTCCAGGCCGGTGACAAGACGTCACCCGGTTGTTCCCCACGCGCTGGGAACTACCCTGGTCGGGTGCGTGACAAAACCCAAGCGAATTCCGCCGCGCCCGGTGACGGCCTGGTCCGTGCCGGTGCCGTCGTCTTCTTCATCGGCGCCGTGGCCACACTGGTCACGGTGGCCCCGCTGTTCCTCGGAACGGAGCCCTTTCCGACGTACATGTTCGGATTGAGCATGCTCATGGCGGTCGGATTCCTGATGGCGGGCGCGGGGGTTCTGCGCTCGGTCGCGGCGGGACGGCGTCAGGCCCGGGCGGGACGATAGTCCTCGCAGTAGTCCGAAAACCACCGGGGAAATTCCTGCAGATCGGCCAGAACGATGTCCGCGCCGGCCGCGCGGAGCTCGTCCGGATTGCAGGGTCCGGTGGCGACGGCGACCGAGACCGCGCCGGCGGCCCTGGCTCCGCGCACGTCCCCGACGTGATCGCCCACATAGACGCTCGCACCGTGCTCGCGCAGGGCCACGGCCTTCTGCTCGGCCCACAGGTCGCCGATCACGGCGTCCGGCTCGAGGCCGAGGTGCTCCAGGTGCAGCTTGGCGTTCGGTTCGTGCTTGGCCGTGACGACGAGGGCGCGGCCGCCCGCCCGCTGCACGGCGCTGATCGCCTCACGGGCGCCGCTGAGGGCGAGCGTGGGCTCGATCGCGTACGCCGGGTACATGGACCGGTACAGCGCGGCCATCTCCTCCACCTGCTCGGCGGGGAACCAGTTGGCCATCTCCTCCGTCAGGGGCGGGCCCAGGCGGGTGACGGCGAGGTCGGCGTCGATGGGGGTGCCGGTGCGTTCCGCCAGCGCGACGTAGCAGGCGTGGATCCCCGGGCGGGAGTCGATCAGCGTCATGTCGAGATCGAATCCCACGGTGGGACCGGGCGGGGGGACGTGCACGTCGGTGGAAGCCATGGGTGCCATTGTCCAGGTCGGCTCCGGCCGCCCTTCCGGCGGAGGCGCACCGGCGCGCGTGCGGGCCGGCGCGGGCCGCACGGCCCGGGTCACCTGCGGCGCTGGGAGCGCCAGATCAGGAAGAGCGCGGAGGCGAGGGCGGCGCCGCGGACGACCCAGGGCCAGGTTCCGGCGATCGCCTCGTTCATCGCGCCCTCGGCGATCGGTTCGCCCCAGCGCCGGTCGGCCCTGCCCCACAGCCACACCACGCCCGACGTGAGCGCGAGGCCCGGCAGGATGACGACCGCCCACTTGACCTCCGCCGGGGTCAGCCGCCGCGAGGCGTAGGCGATCAGCCAGCCGAAGAGAAGAGCGAAGAGGTTGCCGAGCACCGTCCCGGCGATCAGCAGGCCTGCGGCGAGCAGGAGCATGGGGTTCTGCCAGCCCCGTTCGCGGGAGAGCAGGCGCAGGCGCCGGCGCCGGGAAGTCGCGGCGACCTCGGCCTGCGCCTCGAGCTCGCCCTCGGTCTCCGTCTCCGCCTGCTTCTCCTCCGGCTCCCTCGGCTGCGGCGGCCTGAGGAGTTCGGGGATCTCGATCCCGCCGGTGAAGCCGGGGACCTCGTCACCCACCCCGAGCGGGCCGCGGGCCTGCCACCAGTCGGGGCCGCGCGAGGCGTCCCCCAGCTCATCCATGCCGGCCCGGTGGGGCGGGGAGGGCCCGTCCGTTCGCGTTCGCTGTTCCCGCGCGGCCGGGGTGGCGGCCGTGGTGGAGGAGGCCGGCGCCTCCGCAGCGGCGTCCGGCAGGTCCGCGGGGCGGGTGCGGGGGACGACCTTCCGGAGCACACCCCTGCCGAACGTGCCCCGCCCGGCCTCCTCGCCGTGCTCACCCCGCTCACGGTCCCGCTGCAGCGGCACCGCCGCCCGCGCCTCCGGAGCCGCCGGCTTCGCGGCATCCTGCGCCCCCTCGGCGACCGCGGAGACCACCTCGTCCGGCGTGCCCAGGCGGGAGATGATCCGGCGGACCGCGGCCGGTGAGTCGACGACCGCCCTGGCCCGCCGCCGGTCGATCTCGTCCCGCAGCCGGGCGACCAGCCGCATGCGGTCCGACGACGGCAACTGCCGCTGCTGCGCCACGTCGCCGACCCGGCTCAGATACTCGTAGACGACCTGGTCACTCTCGATCCCCACGAAGTCCCCTCCGGGGCTGAAGTATTGGGACACCCGGTCGCACGACCGTATCGCGAGTCGCACCGGCCGACCCAGCTCCCGGGCCCCCCACGGCGTGGCCACCCGCTACCGTGAGTCGGATGAGCACCGAGGACAAGCCCGTGTCGGCCTCGTCGGCCGCGGCCCCCCGTTCCCTGGCTGAGGCGCTCAGGGGGCGGGACGACGCCTCCCTCGCCGCGCTGCTGCGCAGCAGGCCGGACCTCATCACGCCCGTGCCGACCGACCTGACCCAGCTGGCCACCCGCGCCGGGACCCGCGCCTCCGTGGTGCGCGCGCTGGAGCGGCTGGACCGGTTCGCGCTGCAGACCGCGGAGGCGCTCGCCGTGGCGTCGGACCCGGCGACGTACGAGGAACTGCTCGGCCTGATGGCGGGCGACGAGGGCGACCCGGCGGTCGCCGCCGCGCTGCCGCACGCGCTGGGCACGCTGCGCGAGCAGGCGCTGGTGTGGGGCGGCGACGACCGGCTGCGGCTGGTGCGCACCGCCCGTGAGCTGCTGTCCCCGTCGCCGCAGCACCCGTCCCCGACGGGTCTGGGGCCGACCGTGCAGGAGGCCACCGCCGGGATGTCTCCGGGGCGCATCCAGGAGATCCTGGCGGCCGCGGGGCTGCCGTCCACGCACGACTCGGTGTCCGCGGTGGCCGCGCTGACCGAGCTGTTCACCGACCGCCGGCGGATGGCGGCGCTGCTCGCCGACGCGCCGGCCGAGTCGCTCCACGTGCTGGAACGGCTGGTGTGGGGCCCGCCGTACGGGCAGGTCACCGCCGACCCGGCGCCCAGGCTGCGCTGGCTGCTCGACCGGGGTCTGCTGCTGCCGACCGCGCCCGGCACGGTCGTACTGCCCCGCGAGGTGGCGCTGCATCTGCGCGGCGGCCGGGCGCACCGGACGCCGGAGCCCGTGCCGCCTCCGGTGGAGACCGCGGCGGCGCACCGTCCACAGGCTGTGGACGCGGCGGCGGCCGCGCAGGCGTACACCGCGCTGGCCACCGTCGAGGAGCTGCTGAAGGACTGGGACGAGGGCGGTCCCTCGGTGCTGCGGGCCGGGGGTCTGAGCGTGCGGGACCTCAAGCGCACCGCCGTCGCCCTGGACGTGCCGGAGCCGGTCGCCGCGTTCTGGGTGGAGCTGGCGTACGCGGCGGGCCTGATCGCCTCCGACGGTGAGGCGGACGAGCGGTACGCGGCCACCCCGGCGTACGACGAGTGGCGCGAGCAGCCGGCCGCCGAACGCTGGGCCCGGCTGGCGACCGCCTGGCTGACGGCCACCCGGGTCTCCGGCCTGGTCGGCGGCCGGGACGCGAAGGACCGCGCGCTCTCCGCGCTCGGCCCGGGTCTGGACCGCTCGGCGGCTGTGGAGGTGCGTCACCGGGTGCTGGCCCTGCTGGCCGGGCTTCCGGCGGGTGCCGCGCCGGTGCCGGAGTCGGTGCTCGCGCGGCTGCACTGGGAGCGCCCGCTGCGCGGCGGGCAGAACGGCCGCGGCGGGCAGAACACCGGGAGCGGCGCCGGGGGCGGCGAGGCGGGCGACGACCTGCGCAGCCGCATCGCCCGCTGGACCCTCTCCGAGACGGAACTGCTGGGGATCACCGGGCGCGGGGCGCTGTCCTCGCACGGGCGGGCGCTGATCGGCGCGCCCGCGCCGCCGGAGCCGGAGGCCGAGCCGGAGGGGCCGGGGGACAAGCTGCCGGTGCATCACCGGCCCGCCCCGCCGCTCGCGCCCCTGCCGCCGGCCGAGCAGGCCGCCGCCTCCGCCGCGGCAGCCCGGCTGCTGGCGCCCCAGCTGCCGGAGCCGCTGGACCATGTGCTGCTGCAGGCCGACCTGACCGCGGTGGCGCCCGGACCGTTGCAGCGGCCGCTGGCCGACATGCTGGGCGTACTGGCGGACGTGGAGTCCAAGGGCGGTGCGACCGTCTACCGGTTCACTCCGGGCTCGGTGCGGCGCGCCCTGGACGCCGGGCGGACCGCCGCCGATCTGCACGCCTTCCTCGCCGCGCACTCCCGCACCCCGGTGCCGCAGCCGCTGACGTACCTGATCGACGACGTCGCCCGGCGGCACGGGCAGCTGCGGGTCGGCGCCGCCTCCGCGTACGTCCGCTGCGACGACGACGCGATGCTGAACGAGATTCTCGCCGACCGGCGGGCCGCGGGACTGGGCCTGCGCCGGCTCGCGCCGACCGTGCTCGCGGCGCAGACGGACCCGGCCACGCTCCTCGAGGGGCTGCGCGCGATGGGGTTCGCGCCGGCCGCCGAGTCGGCGGAGGGCGATGTACTGATCAGCCGCGCCCACGCCTACCGCACCCCGCCGCGCTCGGCACCCGAACCGGTGCCGGAGGGGCCTCCCGTCCCCGACGACACGCTGCTGACGGCGGCGATCCGCGCCATCCGCGCGGGCGACCGCGCCTCCACCGCCCCGCGCAGGCAGATCGCCCCGGACAGCTCGGGGGACGGCGGCAGCGGCGGGCTGCCGCGCACCACGGCCGCCGAGACCCTCGCCGCCATGCAGGCGGCCGTCCTCACCGGCGAGGCCCTGTGGATCGGCTACGTCAACGCCGAGGGCGCCGCCAGCCAGCGCGTCGTCGCCCCGATCCGCGTCGAGGGCGGCTTCGTCACGGCGTACGACCACACCGCCGACGAGGTGCGGACGTATCCGCTGCACCGGATCACCGGCGTGGCGGAACTGGCCGAGGACGACTGAACGGGCCGGGAACGACCGAACGGGCCGGAGACGACCGAAGGGGCCGGGGCGCGCACGCCGCCGAGCCCGTCGGCAGCCGGTGGACCTCACACCTGCGGGTGTACGGCGGACTTCATGCACGCCACGCCGGAGACCTCCTACGACCGGGCGAACTCGGCGGCGTGTCCGCCTTCCGGGGCCGGCCGCGGGGCAGTCACCGGGTGTCCCTGAACGGGCCGGGCCCGGCCGACCGGGGGTCGGCCGGGCCCGTTCGTGTGCACCACGACAGAAAGACATCTCATGCGACGTGCCGCTCGCCGGGTCGCTGTCCCGGCGGTGGCGTGACTCTCTGGCGCGCTCCGCGCCTGCTCCGTTCTCGTTCTCTCGTTTCTCGCGGCCGGTCCCTGTCCCCGGGACCGGCCCGTCCCCGTACCAGGCTTCTGCGGCACGGGACGGGCCGCCCGTGCGGCTCCCGCTCGCCCTCGCCCTCCGCACCGCCGCCGCCTGCGTCCTGCTCGCCGGTGAACAACCTCACGCTGCCCGCGCCGAAGTAGCTCGTCCGCCCCGCCCCCGGCGGGCGGACGATCAGGCAGACTGGACGTTTGGCCGTGTGTGCCCGTGCCGAGCCCGTCGCAGAAAGGCAGCCGCGCGTGAATGGTCCGCTGATCGTCCAGTCCGACAAGACCCTGCTCCTCGAGGTCGACCACGAGCAGGCCGACGACTGCCGCCGCGCCATCGCGCCGTTCGCCGAACTGGAGCGGGCCCCCGAGCACATCCACACCTACCGGGTGACCCCGCTGGGCCTGTGGAACGCGCGGGCGGCGGGCCACGACGCGGAGCAGGTCGTCGACGCGCTGGTGCAGTACAGCCGCTACCCGGTGCCGCACGCGCTGCTGGTCGACATCGCCGAGACCATGGACCGCTACGGCCGGCTCAGCCTGGTCAAGCACCCGGCGCACGGGCTGGTCCTCACCACCACCGACCGGCCGGTCCTGGAGGAGGTGCTGCGCTCCAAGCGGATCGCCCCGCTGGTCGGCGCCCGGATCGATCCGGACACGGTGGCCGTGCACCCCTCGGAGCGCGGGCAGATCAAGCAGGTGCTGCTGAAGCTGGGCTGGCCCGCCGAGGACCTCGCCGGGTACGTCGACGGCGAGGCGCACCCCATCGAGCTGCGCGAGGAGGGCTGGAAGCTGCGGCCCTACCAGAAGCAGGCGGTGGAGAACTTCTGGCACGGCGGCAGCGGTGTCGTGGTGCTGCCCTGCGGCGCGGGCAAGACCCTGGTCGGGGCCGGTGCGATGGCGCAGGCGAAGTCGACCACGCTGATCCTGGTCACCAACACCGTCTCGGCCCGGCAGTGGAAGCACGAGCTGGTGCGGCGCACCTCCCTCACCGAGGACGAGATCGGCGAGTACAGCGGGACGAAGAAGGAGATCCGTCCGGTCACCATCGCCACGTACCAGGTGCTGACGACCAAGCGGAAGGGTGTCTACCCGCACCTGGAGCTGTTCGACTCCCGGGACTGGGGTCTGATCGTCTACGACGAGGTGCATCTGCTGCCCGCGCCCGTCTTCAAGTTCACCGCCGACCTCCAGGCCCGGCGCCGGCTGGGCCTGACCGCCACGCTGGTGCGTGAGGACGGCCGCGAGTCGGACGTGTTCTCACTGATCGGCCCCAAGCGGTTCGACGCGCCGTGGAAGGAGATCGAGGCGCAGGGCTACATCGCGCCCGCCGACTGCGTGGAGGTCCGTGTCAACCTCACCGACTCCGAGCGGCTCGCCTACGCCACCGCCGAGATGGAGGAGAAGTACCGCTTCTGCGCCACCACGGACACCAAGCGGAAGGTCACCGAGGCGATCGTCCGGCGGTTCGAGGGCCAGCAGATCCTCGTGATCGGCCAGTACATCGACCAGCTCGACGAGCTCGGGGAGCACCTGGGCGCGCCGGTGATCAAGGGCGAGACGTCCAACGCGCAGCGGGAGAAGCTGTTCGACGCGTTCCGCGAGGGCGAGATCAACGTCCTGGTGGTGTCGAAGGTGGCGAACTTCTCCATCGACCTGCCCGAGGCGACGGTCGCCATCCAGGTGTCGGGGACCTTCGGCTCCCGCCAGGAGGAGGCCCAGCGGCTCGGCCGCGTGCTGCGTCCCAAGGCGGACGGCCATCAGGCGCACTTCTACTCGGTGGTCGCCCGCGACACCATCGACCAGGACTTCGCCGCCCACCGCCAGCGCTTCCTCGCCGAACAGGGCTACGCCTACCGGATCATGGACGCGGACGAACTCCTGGCGGAGAGCTGAGCGTCAGCCCTCCGGCAGGCTCGTCACCAGCATCATCTGGAACGGCGACGGCATCAGCGACAGGGCCGCCGCCGGCGCCCGTCACATCGACCAGCGGTGCGTCCTGGGCGGCACCCACGAGGTGAGCCATGCCCCGAGGGTCAGCAGACCGCCGTGGACCGTCGTGCCCTCGATCAGGGCCAGCCGGGTCATGAGCGCCTGCGAGCAGTCGTCGGGGCCGCAGGAGTCGGTCGCCATGGGAGAGAGCCCGCCGAAGAACAGTGCGGCCGGGCCGAGGAAGACAGGATCGCGGTCGCGACAGCCGGCGCCGCCCAGGCTCGGCGATCGTGGTCGCCGGCAGCCGGGTGCGGGACCGCGGGGTTCGCGGTGATCGGGTGAGGGCTCGACCGGCTCATACCGCCAGTGAAGCCGCGGGCCGGTGCCCGGGCACCGGTCGGCGTACTCACTCCGCAGGGGCGGCAGTACTCAGGCACCGGTGTGCTCAGGAGCGGGTGGGGTCCTTGCGCCGGACGCCGGACTCCTCGGCGTACTCACCGAGGACGACGACGTCGAAGGCGGCGCGCAGGAAGACCCTGACGGCGCGGAGGGCGTCGCCGAGCCAGTGGTGGTGTTCGCCGCGCAGGGGGGTGGCGCCGGCCGGTGGCCGGCCCGGTGGGGTGACTGGGTGGATGGCTGCTGCACTCATGTCTCCATGGTGGCTCCGCCGGCCCCTGCGAAGCATCGGTCCAAAGGCCCCATTGCCGGGCTCGCGAGTACGTCTCCCGGCCGACGGGAAAGGGCCGCCGCCCGCCGCGGGGATGTACCCGCCCCCTAGGGGTCGGCCGGCGAAAAGGGGTGCACCGGGAAGGGAACCGGGAGGGCACCGGGCGCCGGAAATTCATTTGGCGGCCGCCCCGTTGCGTCCCTAGAATCACCGCCCTTGCCCGCCTCCCCTCACCGGAGTGCCGCCGACCGGACGGAAACCGGCCGGCATCTCGCATGCCCACCTCGCACAGGTCCCTCGGAGGCACCCCCTTGTCCAGCGCCGGCCCCCTGTCCCGTGAGCGCGCCCATCTCGCCGCGTCCCGAGCCGCTCTGCGCGCCATGCGGGAGGACGTCGAGGCCCTCGACATCAGCGACGTCACCGCGAACTGGGTCAACGCCCAGGTGCTCCAGCGCCAGATCGAGCAGCGCATCAAGGCGCTGGCCGACCTCAGCGACACCCCGCTGTTCTTCGGCCGCCTCGACTATCTGCACGCCCCCGGCGCCGAGCAGGCGGAGGGCGCCCGGGGCGAGTCCTTCTACATCGGGCGCCGTCACGTGCACGACGCGGACGGCGACCCGATGGTGATCGACTGGCGCGCGCCGGTGTCCCAGCCGTTCTACCGGGCGTCCAAGAAGGACCCGATGGACATCGCGCTGCGCCGCCGCTTCGGCTACACCGGCGGCGAGCTGACCGCCTACGAGGACGAGCACCTGTCGGACCCGGCGGAGGCGGCGCGGACCAGCAGGCTGCTCCAGCAGGAGATCGAGCGCCCGCGCGTGGGCCCGATGCGGGACATCGTCGCCACCATCCAGCCCGAGCAGGACGAGATCGTACGGTCCGGCCTGGCGGGCAGCGTCTGTGTGCAGGGCGGCCCCGGCACCGGCAAGACCGCCGTCGGCCTGCACCGGGTCGCCTACCTCCTCTACGCGCACCGCGAGCGCCTGGCCCGCACGGGCACCCTGGTGGTCGGCCCCAACCGTTCCTTCCTGCACTACATCGAGCAGGTGCTGCCCGCGCTGGGCGAACTGACCGTCGCGCAGGCCACGGTGGACGACCTGGTGGCCCATGTCGAGGTGCGCGCCACCGACGACACCCGGGCCGCGACCGTCAAGGGCGACGCACGCATGGCCGAGGTGCTGCGCCGCGCCCTCTACTCCCACGTCACCATGCCCACGGAACCGGTGGTCGTGGTCCGCGGCTCCCGCCGCTGGCGCGTCCCGGCGTACGAACTCGAGGAGATCGTCCGGCAGTTGCTGGAGCGGGACATCCGTTACGGCGCCGCCCGGGAGGCACTGCCGCAGCGCATCGCGCATGCCGTGCTGGTGCGGATGGAGCGGGCCGGGGAGGCGCCGGACGACCGGGTGCAGGACGCGGTGGCCCGCAACAGCGCCGTGAAGGCGGCGGTGAAGGCGATCTGGCCGCAGGTGGACCCGGCGAAGCTGGTGCTGCGGCTGCTCGGCGACGCCGAGTTCCTGGCCGAGCACTCCGCCGGGCTGCTCGACGAGGACGAGCGCAAGGCGATCCTGTGGCCGAAGCCGGCCCGCTCGGTGAAGTCGGCGAAGTGGTCCGCGGCGGACGCGGTCCTGATCGACGAGGCGGCGGATCTGATCCGTCGCACGCCGTCCCTGGGCCATGTCGTCCTCGACGAGGCGCAGGACCTCTCCCCCATGCAGTACCGGGCGGTCGGGCGCCGCTGCTCCACCGGTTCGGCCACCGTCCTCGGCGACCTGGCGCAGGGCACCACCCCGTGGGCGACCCGCAGCTGGCAGGAGGCCCTGGCCCACCTGGGCAAGCCGGACGCGGCGGTCGAGGAGCTCACGGCCGGCTTCCGCGTCCCCACGGACGTCATCGGCTACGCCTCCCGCCTGCTCCCGCACATCGCACCGGGCCTGACCCCGGTGACCTCCATCCGCGAGAACCCGGGCCTCTTCGAGATCCGCGGCGTCAGCCAGGACTCCCAAGTCGTCTCCGCCTGCGAGGAGTTGCTGCGGAACGAGGGCTCCGTGGGTCTGATCGCCGCCGACCCCCGCATCCCGCGGCTGTCCGAGGCCCTCGCGAGGGCGGGCCTGCCGCATCTGTCCCCGGGCGAGGAGACCACCGAGGGCACCCGCCTGACCCTGGTCCCCGCCTCCCTGGCGAAGGGCCTGGAGTACGACTACGTGGTCCTCGACGAGCCTTCGGCCGTGGTCGACGCCGAACCGGACGAGCCCACCGGCCTGCGCCGCCTCTACGTGGCCCTCACCCGAGCGGTCTCCGGCCTGATCATCACCCACACCGCCCCGCTGCCGGAGCAGCTGACGGCCTGATCGGCCGCCCCGGCGCGCCACAGGCCCCGCGAGCGGGACGGCGACCCGTTGGGCGGCGCGGGCCCGTGCCCCCGTGCGGCTCCGCACCGCGCGGGCGCCTCCAGCCCCCGTCCGCCCCGCTCCCGGGAAGGCACGGAGAACCCGCGCCCTCTCACGCGTCCAGCACTGCCCTCCAGCCGGCGACCGCCTCCGCGGAGACCGGACCGCCCCACCCTTCAGGACGCGCGGCTCCGCCGATGTGGAACGCCTCGATGCCCGCCGCCCTCAACGCCGGCACGTGGTCGAGCCGCAGGCCGCCGCCCACGAGAAGCTGCTGCTCATACCCCGGTTCCCCCTGCAACCCCGCTTCCCGCACCAGCGTCGGCAGTCCCGCGTCCACCCCGTCCGCCGACCCGGCGGTCAGGTACGTGTCCAGCCCCGGCAGCCCGTCCAGCTGCTTGCGCAGCGCGTCGCGGTCCGCGGCGCGGTCGATGGCCCGGTGGAACGTCCACCTGCACCCGTCCAGCGCCGCGACGACCCGCTCCACCGCGTCCAGGTCCACGGTCCCGTCGGCGTGCAGAAAACCCAGCACGAACTCCTCGGCGCCGGCCGCCCGCAGCTCCCCCGCGACCCCGACCAGCCGGTCGACGTCCCCCGCGGCGAAGCCGTCCGCCAGGCGCAGCATCACCCGCAGGGGGAGGCCGACCGCCGCGCGGATCGCGGCCACCGTCCGGGGCGAGGGCGTGAGCCCGTCCGCCGCCATGTCGGTGACCAGTTCGAGGCGGTCCGCACCTCCGGCCCGGGCGGCGACCGCGTCCTCGACGTCGAGGGCGATCACCTCCAGGACTGCACGCTTGCTCATGGAACCTCATTCCTCGGCGTCGGGCGGCTACGGCGGCTCCGGGCCGCAGGGCCCGAGAGGTCTAGTCCAATCTAGACTACGCCCCTCGCCCGGTCAGTCACCGAGGATGTTCAGCTCCGCCGCCTCCACCCCCGCCAGCTCGTAGGGCCGGTCCGCGGGACGCCCCGCGTACAGGCGCAGCAGCGTCGAGCCGTCCCCGATGAACCGGGCCGGCGGGCGCTGCCCCGTCACGTCCCCGAGCCGCAGCGGCTCGTCCGCGTCGTCGAGGTCGGCGTGCACCGGCACATGCCCTCGCTCCGTGGTGACCTGCGCCAGCAGGGCCAGCGCGTACGGCAGCCCCGTGCCCGCGTACGCGCCGGGCTCGCCGAAGGCCACCCGCACATCACCGGCGTGCACCCACTCGCCCAGCGCGATCAGGTCCAGCGCACCGCCCGCCTCGGCGAACACCGGGCCCGCCTCGGTCATCCCGCGTTCCAGCTCGTCCACGACCTGGGCGTTGCTCCACCCGGCCCGCTCGGCGATGTCCCGGTCGTTGGACTCGGGCGAGAAGACACCCTTTTCGAAGCGGTTCTCCACCACCCGGGTCAGCGCGGCCGAACAGTGCGCCAGCACATCCCGCACCGTCCACGCGGGGCAGGCCGCCACCGGCAGCGCGAAGTCCTCCTCCGCCCTGCTGCGCAGCAGAGGGATCAGCGCGTCCCGCTCCACGGTCAGCAGCCGCCCGGGCAGCTCGGGGTCACGTACGTTCTGCACATCCGCAGGAGTCGTCATGCCCCTACGCTAGGCCTTCCGCCGCGCGGGATCTTCCCGGTCGTCGCGGCCGGAACGGACCGGGGGCACGACAATGGGGCCATGTCCGACACCGACGCCCTGCGCGCCCGTTTCGCCCGAGCCCTCGAAGGTGCCCGCGGTGGCGCCGACGGGCCCGATCCCGGGCCCTACGCCGACAACCTGCTCAAGCGGTGGCGGGAGCCGCAGCGGCACTATCACACGGTCGCGCATCTCACGGCGGTGCTGGACCACGTCGACGAGCTGCAGGCGTACGCCGACGACCCCGACGTGGTGCGGCTGGCGGCCTGGTTCCACGACGCGGTGTATCTGCCGGAGCGGTCGGAGAACGAGGAGCGGTCGGCGCGGCTCGCGGAGCGGGCGCTGCCCGAGGCCGGGGTGCCGGAGGGCAAGGTCGCCGAAGTGGCACGGCTGGTGCGGCTCACGGTCACGCACGACCCCGCGGACGACGACCGCGACGGGCAGGTGCTGTGCGACGCCGACCTGGCGGTCCTCGGCTCGCCGCCGTCCGCCTACGCCCACTACACGGCGGCCGTCCGCGAGGAGTACCACTTCGTGCCCGCGGACGCCTTCCGCGAGGGGCGGGCCGCGGTGCTGCGGCAGCTCCTCGAGCTGCCGCGTCTGTTCCGCACGCCCTACGGCCGGGAGCACTGGGAGGCCACCGCCCGCCACAACATGCGCGGGGAGCTGGACATGCTGTCGCAGCCGGTGCCGCCGCCCTCGTAGCCTGCGTCTCATGCGGGTCACGGGAGCGGAGCAGGTGGAGGAGGCCGTCGCGGACTGCGTGGCGGCCCTGGGGGCGGTCACCGGACACGACTGGGGGGAGGTCAGGGCCGGGCGGCTGGAGTGGACCTGCCGGGAGACGGCCGTGCACATCGCGGAGGACCTGTTCGGGTACGCCGGCCAGCTGGCCGGGCGCCACCGCGAGGGCTACGCGCCCTTCGGGATCAGCCTCGAGGACGGCGCCGACGACGAGGGCGTGCTGCGGGTGATCGCCACCGGCGGTGCCCTGCTCGCCGCCGCCGTGCGCACCACCCCGCGCGCGGTGCGGGCCTGGCACCCGTTCCCGTTCCAGCAGGTGAACCGCGAGGGGTTCGCCGCGATGGGCGTCGCCGAGGTGCTGCTGCACACACACGACATCGCCGAGGGCCTGGGCGTCACGTACCAGCCGCCGGCCGGGCTCGCCGAGTTCGTCCTGACCCGGATCTTCCCGCATGTCCGGCCGGGCCCCACGCCGTGGCGGACGCTGCTGTGGGCGACCGGCCGCGGCGAACTGCCGGGCCGCGAGCCGGTCACCTCCTGGCGGTGGTGCAGCGCCCCGGTCCTGCGCACCGAGCGGCTCGCCCTGGAGGGCCTCACCCCGGCGGCCGCCGCGGATCTGTCCCTGGGCGGCGACGGCGGGTTCGACTGGGTCGCCTCCGGTCCCTGGGAGGGGACGCGCGAGGGCGCCGGGCTGGCGTTCGAGCAGTACCAGGAGGGCGCCTTCCGGCCGGAGTGGACCATGTACATGCTGGTCCGCCTCGAGGACGACCGTGCGGTGGGCGCGATGGGCTTCCACGGCGCCCCGGACGACACCGGCCGGGTGGAGATCGGCTACGACCTCGCCGCGGACGCCCGCGGCCGGGGCTACGCCACCGAGGCGCTGCGCGCGCTGGCCGGGTGGGCGGTGCGGCAGGAGGGCGTACGGAAGGTGGCGGCGATCGTCGAGCGCGGCAACGTGCCCTCGCGACGGGTGCTGGAGCGGGCCGGGTTCGTCCGGGCCGGCGGGGACTCCGCCCGCCTCGGCTACGAGTTCCGCACCGACGGCTTCCGCGCCTGAGCGTCGCCCGGACCGCCCGTCCGTACCGCCCCCTTGCGTCTGCGCAGCCCCGACGCGTGCAGCAGCCGCACCACCTCGCGGCTGCTGACCTCCCGCGCCCCGGCGCGCACCGCGTCGGCGTACCGCTGGCGGGGGATGTCGTAGTGGTCGCGCTCGAAGGCGCGGCGCGGGACGCCGAGCCGCTCGGCGAAGGCGTGCAGTTCCTCGTAGGAGTGGTCGCTGACCAGATGGGACCAGAGACGGCCGTGGCCCGGCCAGACGGGCGGATCGATGTAGAGCGTCACGACGCGACCGGCCCGCCGTCCGTGGCCGTGCCCAGCGCGCCGACCGCCGCGACCTTCACGCCGGCCTTGGTGCACACCCAGTGCGGGTCGGGCCCGAGCTCCGGTTCCACCTCCAGGGCGTGCAGGTCGCCGGAGCCGCACACCGGGCACAGCGGCCAGCGGCCGTACCGCTCGAGCAGGGCGTCCTGCACGTCCTGGGCGACGAGCCCGGCGAGATAGGCCGAGCCCTCCGGCCACTGCTCGACCCACCAGCGGCGCTGGGCCACGGACTCCTCGACCAGGGAGACCACGTCCGCCTCGGCCACCTCGCCCGCCACCAGATCGGCGAGCACCAGGGCGCGCGCCGCGTGCAGCGCCTGTTCCAAGGGGCTGACGCGGGCAGCGGAAGAGGCGTCGCCGGACGTACCGTGCGGGTCGGAGGGGCTCATATGCCTATTGTGCGCACTCTTGACCGCACCACGGAACCGAAAATATCTTTCATCTGTGACCAGTGAAGTGAAGGAAATTTTCGCGAGGGAGCGCGGCCCCGGCGGTTCCGCCTCCGCACCGCCCGCGCCCGCCGCCCTCGCGGCCAAGGTGCGCACGCTGGCCCCGTCGATGACCCGCTCCATGCAGCGGGTCGCGGAGGCCGTCGCGAACGACCCCGCGGGCTGCGCGGCGCTCACGGTCACCGGTCTCGCCGAGCTCACCGGCACCAGCGAGGCCACCGTGGTGCGCACCGCCCGCCTGCTCGGCTACCCCGGCTACCGCGATCTGCGCCTGGCCCTCGCCGGGCTCGCCGCCCAGCAGCAGTCCGGCCGGGCGCCCGCCATCACCACCGACATCGCGGTGGACGACCCCATCGCCGACGTGGTCGCCAAGCTCGCCTACGACGAGCAGCAGACCCTGGCCGACACCGCGGCCGGGCTGGACACCGTGCAGCTGGGCGCCGCCGTCACCGCGCTCGCCTCGGCGGGCCGGACCGACGTCTACGGCGTCGGCGCCTCCGGGCTGGTCGCCCAGGACCTCACCCAGAAGCTGCTGCGCATAGGACTCATAGCCCACGCCCACAGCGACCCGCACCTCGCCGTCACCAACGCGGTGCAGCTGCGTCCGGGCGACGTGGCCATCGCGATCACCCACTCCGGTTCCACCGGCGACGTCATCGAACCGCTCCGGGTCGCCTTCGAGCGCGGGGCGACCACGGTGGCGATCACCGGCCGGCCGGACAGCCCGGTCACCCAGTACGCCGACCATGTGCTGACCACCTCCACGGCGCGGGAGAGCGAGTTGCGCCCGGCGGCGATGTCCTCGCGCACCGGCCAGCTGCTGGTCGTCGACTGCCTGTTCGTCGGGGTGGCGCAGCGGACGTACGAGTCGGCCGCGCCGGCGCTGTCCGCCTCGTACGAGGCGCTGGCGCACCGGCACCGGGCCGGCCGCAAGGGCCCGTAGGGGCCCCGGACGCCGTGGTGAGCCGCGTACGGGTGGCGGCCGGCCGCACAGGTCCCCGCGCCCCCTGGGATGTCGCACCGCCCCCGCCGAGAAGAGACCCGAAAGAGCCGCCCCGCCCATGACCTCTGCATCCGACCCGCGTGATGTCCGCACGGAGCTGGCATCCCTCACCACCGAGGCCTACCGGCCGGAGCTGGCCGAGATCGACCGGCTGCCCACCCTCGAGATCGCCCGCCTGATGAACGGCGAGGACGCCACCGTGCCGGCCGCCGTGGCCGAGCGGCTGCCCGAGATCGCCGCCGCGATCGACGCCATCGCCGACCGGATGGCACGCGGCGGACGCCTGATCTACGCCGGCGCGGGCACGGCCGGCCGGCTGGGCGTGCTGGACGCCTCCGAGTGCCCGCCCACCTTCAACACCGCTCCCGGTCAGGTCGTCGGACTGATCGCCGGGGGCCCCGACGCCATGGTCACCTCCGTGGAGGGCGCCGAGGACTCGCGGGAGCTGGCCGAGGCGGACCTGGCCGCGCTGGACGTCACCGCCGACGACACGGTGGTCGGCATCTCCGCCTCCGGCCGCACCCCGTACGCCGTCGGCGCCGTCACCTGGGCCCGCGCCCGGGGCGCGCTCACGGTGGGCCTGTCCTGCAACGCGGGCAGCGCGCTGGCCGCGGCCGCCGAGCACGGCATCGAGGTCGTGGTGGGCCCGGAGCTCCTCACCGGCTCCACCCGGCTGAAGGCCGGCACCGCCCAGAAGCTGGTGCTCAACATGCTGTCGACGATCACCATGATCCGCCTGGGCAAGACCTACGGGAACCTGATGGTCGACGTCCGCGCCTCCAACGCCAAGCTGCGCGCCCGCTCCCATCGCATCGTCGCCCTCGCCACCGGGGCGGAGGACGCCGCGATCGAGCGCGCCCTGGCCGCCACCGACGGCGAGGTCAAGCCCGCGATCCTCACCCTCCTCACCGGCGTCGACGCCGCCACGGCCGCCCGTCTCCTGAAGGACACCGAGGGCCACCTGCGAGCGGCCCTGGAGGCGGCGGGGAGCTGACCGACGGCCGTCCGCCCCGCTCCCCGAGCGACGCGTCGGCCGTCAGCCGCGCAGCGACCTGCCCTGGCGCTGAAGCGCCTCGGTGAGAACGCGCACCGCTTTCGGACCGACGCCGTGCAGGGCCAGCAGCTCGTCCGCGGTGTGCCGGGCCACGTCGTCCAGCGTGGCCAGGCCCGCCCCGAGCAGTGCCCGCGTCGCCGGCCGCCCGATACCGGCGGGCAGATCGCAACGGCCCTCGCCGGACGCGGCCTCGGAAACAGCCTCGGACGGGGGCTCGGGTGTGGCGCCGGAAGCGGCCTCGGAAGCGGCGAGCTGCGCCGCGAGCCTCCTGGGCGCCCGGCAGGACCAGGCGGCCCGCACCAGGGCGTTCAGGGCGTCGTCGTCGATGCCGGCCGGCGGAACACGGAAGCCGATCGTCTTCCCGGCCCGGGTGATGCGCTCACCGGCCGGATGCGCCGCCAGGGCGGCCTCGGTCTCGTCATCCGGCAGATTCAGCTGCACCTGGCCGTCCTTCGTCACCGAGGCGAAGCCCTTGCCCCGCACCGAGAAGGCGACCATGCCGAAGTGGGTGCCCTCCTCCGTCTCCGGGAGGGCCAGCGCGTATGTGCGCAGGTGCTCCCATGTGGTCATCCGGCCAGTGTTCCGCAGCGGTCGGGGCGGACGCGATACTGAAGCGAAGCCGACCACGAAAGACACGCCATGAACCACGCGCAGCTCACCGCACTGGGCCGGGCCCTGCGGGTGCTCGGCGAGCACGGCGAGGCGCTCTCCGCCGACACCCCGGACGCCCGGCTGCACGAGGTACGGGCCGACCTCAGACGCGCCCTGGAGCTGCTGGACGAGACCGTCACCACCGAGGTCCCCCGCACCCGCTGCCCCGAGCACCCCACGGGCCCGGTCGACGAGAGCGCCCCGGACCTGTGCCTGCTGTGCGAGACCCGGCGTCGCGCCGCCCGCCGCGCCGAGTACGCGGGACCCGCCCCGCGGTACCGGTCGCCCGATCCGGCCCCGTCCCGCTACGGGGTGCGCGGCGACCGCCCGCAGCCGCAGCAGCGGTGGCTGCCGGAGGCGTGGAACGGGCAGGCCTGGCAGCTGTGCGGCACCCCACGACGGGACCGCCGCGAGGCCGAGCTGTATCTCGCGGCCCAGCGCCGCGGCCCCCGGCCGGCCGCGGCGTACCGGCTGGTCCACGAGTTCACCGACTACGAGGTGCTGCGGGTGTGGGGCACCCCGGTGCGCACCGACATCGAGCCGATGGGCGGGCTGTAGTCCCCGGGAGCGCCTGACGGCCGCACTCAGAGCAGCGGGAGCGGCCGGAACTCGTAGCCGTCCCACAGGCGGCGGGAGGTCTCCTCCGGGTAGGGCGCGACGCGCGGCTCCGCGTCCAGTACCTGCACAAGGCGCCGCTCGGTGTCGTAGGCGGGCCAGCCCGGGTCGCCGGTGCGGGCGAACGCCGTCCAGGCGGCCCGGAACCGGGACGACAGCGCCCTGGCGTCCTCACCGGGCCGCTCCCCGGCGAACATCAGCATCCCCAGGTCGGCCTCGAAGGTGCCGAAGAGCAGCGGGATGTCCAGGCCGTGGCAGGCGCCGAGCGCGCCGTCCAGGCCGGGTGCCGGCCAGGTGAGTTCGTAGAGGTGCGCCCGTCCGCCGCCGGCCAGCTGGGCCTCGGCCAGCTTCAGGGTGGGCATGGCGAACACCCAGTCGGTCTGCACCCGCTCGTACAGCTCGCCCGGCGAGGCCCCGGGGAAGGCGGCGCGGTAGGCGTCGGCGCCGCCGGGGCCCGGGGCGTACCTGCGCAGCGCCCGGTCCGCCTGCTCGGCGGTGATCTGCCCGAGCCGGCCGCCCAGGGCGATGAAGAGGCGGAACTCCTCGCGGTTGTGCCCGGTGACCAGCTCCACGTCCCGGGCGGAGCCCTCGGCGAGCGCCTGCCAGGGCGTGCTCGGCAGCACCTCGCCGTCGACGACCGGCGCGTACGGGGTCCGGGTGGGCGCGGCCTGCCCCCAGCGGTCCACCAGGCGGGGCATCTTCGGGCCCAGCGTCTCCCCGGCGGCGGTCAGCTTGCGCGGGTCCACCGTCGACAGGTCCGCCGCCGTCGGCCGCAGCCCGGTCTCGGCGGCGAGCGCGGCACCCAGGTCGCGGGCGAGGGCGTCGGAGAAGTACGTGCCGGGCACGCTCTGCGCGATCGCCCGCCGGAACAGTCCCGCCGCGCGGGGCATCGCCAGGAGCGCCGCGATCGAACCGGCGCCCGCCGACTCCCCGAACACCGTGACCTGGCCGGGGTCGCCGCCGAACGCCGCGATGTTGTCCCGCACCCATTCCAGCGCGGCCACCTGGTCGAGCAGTCCGCGGTTGGCAGGCGCCCCCTCGATGTGCGCGAAACCCTCCATTCCCACGCGGTAGTTGAGGGTCACCACGACGACGTCGCCGTCCTGTGCGATGCGGCGGGCGTCGTAGCCGGGGCTGCCGGAGTGGCCCAGCCGGAAGGAGCCGCCGTAGATCCACACCATGACCGGCCGGCGGGCGGCCGGATCCGGTTCGGGTGTCCAGACGTTGACGGTCAGCCAGTCGTCGCCGGCGGGCAGGCGGTCCACGACGGCCCGCCCGAGCAGCGCCGCGTCCTGCGGGGGCGGCGGTCCGAAGGCGTACGCCTCCCGCACGCCGTCCCAGCCGCGCACCGGCCGGGGCGCGGCGAAGCGGGCCTCGCCGACGGGCGGTTCGGCGAACGGGATGCCGCGGAACACCGCCAGCTCGCCCTCGTACCGTCCGCGCACGGCACCGGCGCCGGTCCGTACGACGGGCTCGGGGCGGGCGGTCTCACCGGCCGGCGGCCGGGGCTGGGGCGTCGTCATCGGCACTCCTTGCGCGAGCGGGCGGGCGCCGCGAGGGGAGAAGCGGCCCTCGCGGCAGGGGCGTTCATACCTACCGGTCGGTCATGCATGCAGGACCGACCTTACGCCCGCCCCCTTCCGCCCGCGCGAGCGGAACGCGTCAGCTGAGCGTCTTCAGGGAGGCCGCGTCGTACGGCGTCAGCTCGTCGAACCGGCCGGAGAGCACCTTGGCCGCCCACTCGGGGTCCTGGAGCAGGGCGCGGCCGACGGCCACCACGTCGAACTCGTCGCGCTCCAGGCGGTCGAGCAGGTTGTCGATGCTGCCGAGGGCCGCGCCGGTGCCCTGGAACGCCTCGATGAACTCCCCGTCCAGGCCCACCGATCCGACGGTGATGGCCGGCTTGCCGGTGAGCTTCTTGGTCCAGCCGGCGAGGTTGAGGTCGGTGCCCTCGAACTCGGGCACCCAGTAGCGGCGCTGCGAGGCGTGGAAGGCGTCGACACCGGCCGCGGAGATCGGGGCGAGGACCGCCTCCAGCTCCTCCGGCGTCTCGGCGAGCCGGGCGTCGTAGGCCTCCTGCTTCCACTGCGAGTAGCGGAAGATGACCGGGAAGCCGGGCGAGACCGCCTCCCGGACGGCCGCGACGATCTCGGCGGCGAAGGTGGCGCGGGCGACCGGGTCGCCGCCGTAGGCGTCGGTGCGGCGGTTGGTGCCGGCCCACAGGAACTGGTCGATCAGGTAGCCGTGGGCGCCGTGCAGCTCGACCCCGTCGAAGCCGATGCGCTCGGCCGCGGCGGCGGCCTCGGCGAAGGCGGCGATGACGTCGTCGATGTCCTTCTGGGTCATGGTGCGGCCGGCCTCGGTGCCGTCGATGCGCAGTCCGGAGGGTCCGACGGCCGGCGCCTCGGGGAACGGGCCCTGGCCCTCCTGGCGCACCATGCCGATGTGCCACAGCTGCGGCACGATCCTGCCGCCGGCCTCGTGCACCGCCTCGGCCACCTTGGCCCAGCCCGCCAGCTGCTCCTCGCCGTGGAAGCGGGGGACCCGGCTGCTGCCCCCGGCGGAGGGGTGCCCGACGTACGTGCCCTCGGTGATGATCAGCCCGACACCTGCGGCGGCGCGGCGGGCGTAGTACGAGGCCACGTCCTCCCCGGGAACGCCGTTCGGGGAGAACATGCGGGTCATCGGCGCCATGGCGATGCGGTTCGGCACGGTGAGACCGTTGATGGTCACCGGACGGGACAGCACGTCGGCGGCCCGGGAGGCGGAGTCGGCGATGGTGACGGTCACGTGGAGCTCCTTGACGGGGGAGGTACCGACTGGTATGTGCGCGTGCATGCAATCAGCGCACGTGAAGGAGAACCAGCGCAGGGAGATGGCCATTCCGGCCCACCTTGTGATCCGAACCACACGCCCACCCCTCGCCCGGTCCGCCCGCCGCGTACCCCTTGACCTCAACCGGAGTTGAGGTCGGAGGGTCGGAGGCATGACGGACAACGACGCGACGATGCTGCTCTTCCGGAACACCATGCGCATCACCGAGGGCCATCTGGAGGCCTTCCGCGAGGCCATCGCCCGGGCGGTGGACTTCGCCGAGCGGCACGGGCCGCAGCTCATGGTGCAGACCTTCGTGGACGAGGAACGGATGCTCGCCCACAGCTTCCAGCTCTACCGGGACTCCGACGCGGTCCGTCTGCACTGGAAGCTGGCCGACCCCTACATCCAGGACGTGATGGAGCACTGCAGGGTGGAGCATTTCGAGGTGTTCGGCGAGCCGGACGCCGATGTGGCCGAGGGCCTGCGCTCGGTGCTGGGCGAGCAGGGCGAGCCGGCCTTCAGCCCTCGCATCGCGGGCTTCCTGCGCTTCGGCACCCATGCCCCGGCCGAGAACACCCCCTGACACCCGGCCCGGCGGCCGCGGAACGCCCGAGGGCGGCACTCCCCCTCGCGGGGAGTGCCGCCCTCGGCGTGGAACGCGGGACGTCCGATCGGTGCCGAGGCCGATCAGAAGTCCATGTCGCCGCCCGGCATGCCGCCGCCGGCCGGCGCGGCGGCCTTCTCCGGCTTGTCGGCGATGACGGCCTCGGTGGTCAGGAAGAGCGCGGCGATGGAGGCGGCGTTCTGCAGCGCGGAACGGGTCACCTTCGCCGGGTCGATGATGCCTTCCTTGATCAGGTCGACGTACTCGCCGGTCGCGGCGTTCAGACCGTGGCCCGGGGTGAGGTTGCGGACCTTCTCCACCACGACGCCGCCCTCGAGGCCGGCGTTGACGGCGATCTGCTTCAGCGGGGCCTCCAGGGCCACGCGCACGGCGTTGGCACCGGTGGCCTCGTCGCCCTCGAGCTCCAGCTTCTCGAAGACCTGGGAGGCCTGCAGCAGGGCCACGCCACCACCGGCGACGATGCCCTCCTCGACGGCCGCCTTGGCGTTGCGGACGGCGTCCTCGATGCGGTGCTTGCGCTCCTTGAGCTCCACCTCGGTGGCGGCACCGGCCTTGATGACGGCCACACCGCCGGCCAGCTTGGCCAGGCGCTCCTGCAGCTTCTCGCGGTCGTAGTCGGAGTCGCTGTTCTCGATCTCGGCGCGGATCTGGTTGACGCGGCCCTGGACCTGGTCGGCGGAGCCGGCACCGTCGACGATGGTGGTCTCGTCCTTGGTGATGACCACCTTGCGGGCCTTGCCCAGCAGGTCGAGGGTGGCGTTCTCCAGCTTGAGGCCGACCTCCTCGGAGATGACCTCGCCGCCCGTGAGGATGGCGATGTCGCCGAGCATGGCCTTGCGGCGGTCGCCGAAGCCCGGGGCCTTGACGGCGACGGACTTGAAGGTGCCGCGGATCTTGTTGACGACCAGGGTCGACAGGGCCTCGCCCTCGACGTCCTCGGCGATGATCAGCAGCGGCTTGCCGGACTGCATGACCTTCTCGAGGAGCGGGAGCAGGTCCTTGACGTTGGAGATCTTGGAGTTGGCGATCAGGATGTAGGGGTCGTCGAGGACGGCCTCCATACGCTCCATGTCGGTGGCGAAGTACGCCGAGATGTAACCCTTGTCGAAGCGCATACCCTCGGTGAGCTCCAGCTCCAGACCGAAGGTCTGCGACTCCTCGACGGTGATGACGCCTTCCTTGCCGACCTTGTCCATCGCCTCGGCGATCAGCTCACCGATCTGGGTGTCGGCGGCGGAGATGGACGCGGTGGAGGCGATCTGCTCCTTGGTCTCGACGTCCTTCGCCTGCTCGAGCAGGGCGGCGGAGACGGCCTCGACGGCCTTCTCGATGCCGCGCTTCAGAGCCATCGGGTTGGCACCGGCGGCGACGTTGCGCAGGCCTTCCTTGACCAGGGCCTGGGCGAGCACGGTCGCGGTGGTCGTACCGTCACCGGCGACGTCGTCCGTCTTCTTGGCGACTTCCTTGACCAGCTCGGCGCCGATCTTCTCGTACGCGTCCTCGAGCTCGATCTCCTTGGCGATGGAGACACCGTCGTTGGTGATCGTGGGGGCGCCCCACTTCTTCTCGAGGACGACGTTGCGGCCCTTGGGGCCGAGGGTCACCTTGACGGCGTCCGCGAGCTGGTTCATGCCGCGCTCGAGGCCGCGCCGCGCCTCCTCGTCGAACGCGATGATCTTGGCCATGTGAAGTGGTCCCTCCAGGACTGGGGGTGATTCCTTCGGACCGCGCCCGCGCCCGCGACGGACGGCTCGCACGCCTTGTGGTTCCTTGCCCCACCCGGCCTGCGGGCCTCACCGACCCGGTCCTTCCGCTGTCACTCTCACCTTCAGAGTGCTAACGCCCAATGATTAGCACTCGACCCATGCGAGTGCAAGCGCCCTCCGGGGTTCGGACGGGCTCCCCGCGGCGCTCGGCGGGGCGTCGCGCGCCCCGTATCCCCTGGTCCCGGCACGCCCCGGAGGGCCCGCCCCGGGACGGGCGAAGGGCCCGCACCCGGCGGGGTGCGAGCCCTTCGTCAGCGAACGATGCCTGCGGCTGGTAAGCGTTCAGGCGGTGACGCGAACCATGTCGGCCTGCGGGCCCTTCTGGCCCTGCGAGATCTCGAACTCGACCCGCTGGCCCTCTTCCAGGGTGCGGTAGCCGTCCATCTGGATCGCGCTGTAGTGGACGAAAACATCCGCACCACCGTCGACCGCGATGAAGCCGTACCCCTTCTCCGCGTTGAACCACTTGACGGTGCCCTGAGCCATGCCTAACTCCCCTATTACTGGCCCTTGCACAGATCCACACTTCGCGGATCCGGGTCAGACCTCACCCCCCAACGGTTGGGGGCGTGCGCCGGAACGCGTCGACCGCGGCTGAATGTATCTGTCCAACTGCCGTCTGCAACAGGTCAATCGGACGAGAAATCTGGACGGCGCCGGTCCGGAATGTGGCAAGAATTCACCCGAATTCAGGGCAAGTCGGACCGCACAAATGCCGCAAAAGCCGCGAAAAGCGCCCGCACTTTGGCCATTTCCAGTCGGACTGGCGGCGGGAATTCAGGGTGCCCGATCGCCGGATCGGGAGCGCGTTCCCCAACTCTACCGCGCTCAACCCCATGGAATTGCCCCCTCCGCATCTCTCACGGAGGGGGCAACACGGTGAACGCTCGGTAATCGATGTTACCGAGGGTAATGCCTGGCGGGGATCAGCCGCCCGCGACGGCCGGGATGATGGACACGCCGGCACCGTCCGGAGTGGCGGTCTCGAGTCCCTGCTCGAAGCGGACGTCGTCGTCGTTGACGTAGACATTGACGAACCGGCGCAGCTTGCCCTGGTCGTCCAGGACCCGGGCGGCGATCCCGGTGTGGTTCTTCTCCAGGTCCTCGATGACCTCGGCGAGGGTGGACCCCTCGGCCGTGACCTCGGCCTTGCCCCCCGTGTAGGTGCGCAGGATGGTCGGGATGCGGACGGTGACGCTCATGGTGTGGACCTCCGGTCGACTGACGCCTCAAAGGCGCGGGGAACTGCGTGGCCGGCCCGCACCGGCCCGCAGACGTACGTCGGGCGGCGCTCAGGCGAGGCCGGCCTCGCGGAACGACTCCAGGCTGGGCCGGATCGTCGCGGTGAGCCCGGTACCGGCCACCGCGTCCAGCGTCTTCAGACCGTCCCCGGTGTTGAGCACCACGGTGGTCTTCGACGGGTCCAGCACCCCGTTCTCGACGAGCTTGCGGGTGACGCCCACGGTCACGCCGCCGGCGGTCTCCGCGAAGATGCCCTCGGTGCGCGCCAGCACCCTGATCGCGTCGACGATCTGTTCGTCCGTCACGTCCTCCACCGCACCGCCGGTGCGGCGTGCGATGTCCAGGACGTACGGCCCGTCCGCCGGGTTGCCGATCGCCAGCGACTTGGCGATGGTGTCCGGCTTCTGCGGACGCACCACGTCGTGCCCGGCCTTGAAGGCGGCCGACACCGGCGAACAGCCCTCGGCCTGGGCACCGAAGATCTTGTAGGGCTTGTCCTCGACCAGGCCCAGCCCGATCAGCTCCCGCAGACCCTTGTCGATCTTGGTGAGCTGGGAGCCGGAGGCGATCGGCACCACGATCTGGTCGGGGAGCTGCCAGCCGAGCTGCTCGCAGATCTCGTAGGCGAGCGTCTTGGAGCCCTCGGCGTAGTAGGGCCGCAGGTTGACGTTGACGAAGCCCCAGCCCTCGCCGGCCGGGTCGCCGATCAGCTCGGAGCAGAAGCGGTTGACGTCGTCGTAGTTGCCCTCGATGCCGACCAGTTCACCGCCGTAGACCGCGGCCATGACGACCTTGCCCTGCTCCAGGTCGTGCGGGATGAACACGCAGGAGCGGAAGCCGGCCCGGGCGGCGGCGGCACCCACCGCGCCGGCCAGGTTGCCGGTGGAGGAGCAGGACAGGGTGGTGAAGCCGAAGACGCGCGCCGCCTCCAGGGCCTGGGCGACCACCCGGTCCTTGAAGGAGTGCGTCGGGTTGCCGGAGTCGTCCTTGACGTACAGCCCGCCGGTGATGCCCAGCTCGCCCGCCAGGTTGTCGGCCTTGACCAGCTTGGTCCAGCCGGGGTTGAGGTTGGGCTTGTCCGCCACGTCGGCGGGGACGGGCAGCAGGGGCGCGTAGCGCCAGATGTTCGCGGGGCCGGCCTCGATGCGCTCGCGGAGCTGCTCGGTGTCGTAGGAGGAGAAGTCGTAGGCGACCTCGAGCGGGCCGAAACACTCCTCGCAGGCGAAGACCGGGCCGAGCGGGACGCGGTGGCCGCACTCGCGACAGCTCAGGGCCGCTGCGGGGCCGAGGTCGACATTCCGGGCGGACGCGGTACCCGTGGAGTCCGTGGAGCTTGCAACAGTCTGCACAGCCATGTGAGGCGAGGCCCTTTCTCCTCATCTTCCTCACGACGCATCTCGCCGTGAGACGGATTTGGCACCTTCCCTAGCCGGGAGCCTCGCCACGTCCGTGTGACAAGAACCGACTGGAGGGTTGCCGGGGCTTCATCGGGCCGTGTCCCTCTGCCCCTCTGGATGAGCGGTGTTCAGTTGTCCGCGCGGCGACCCCGGCATGCGATGGTCACGCGCGTTGTTCAAGACTGTAACCGACAGCCAGGACACTTGAGACAGCCGTCCGAACCGCGAGATGGATCACGACCAGTGAGGAGCCGACGACCGTGCTGGAAGAAGTCGAGCGCTGGCTGATCGACCGCTCCTGGTCCGTGACCGACCGGCCGCTGCACCGGATCCTGGCCGCCAAGCGGGCCACCGGGCAGACGGTGAGCGTGGTGCTGCCCGCGCTGAACGAGGAGGAGACGGTCGGCGACATCGTCTCCGTCATCCGGGACGAGCTGCTGCTGAAGGCGCCCCTGGTGGACGAGATCGTGGTGGTGGACTCCGGCTCCACCGACCGCACCTCGCAGGTGGCCGCGGCGGCCGGTGCCCGGGTGGTGCACCGGGACGAGATCCTGCCCCGGCTGCCCGCGGTCCCCGGCAAGGGCGAGGTGCTGTGGCGCTCGCTGCTGGTCACCCGCGGCGACATCGTCTGCTTCGTCGACGCCGATCTGCGCGACTTCTCCGCCGACTTCGTCTCCGGCATCGTCGGCCCGCTGCTCACCGAGCCGGACGTGCAGTTCGTGAAGGCGATGTACGACCGGCCGCTGGGTGCCGCCGCGGGGCAGGGCGGACGGGTGACGGAGCTGATGGCCCGGCCGCTGCTGAACCTGCACTGGCCGCGGCTGGCCGGCTTCGTGCAGCCGCTGGGCGGCGAGTACGCGGCCCGCCGCTCGCTGCTGGAGCGGCTGCCCTTCCCGGTCGGCTACGGCGTGGAACTGGGCCTGCTCATCGACGCCCTGCACCTGGTGGGCCTGAACGCCCTGGCGCAGGTGGACGTGGGGGTGCGCAGGCACCGGCACCAGGACGGGCAGGCGCTCGGCCGGATGTCCGCCGCGATCTACCGCACCGCCCAGCTGCGGCTGGCCCGCGGGCATCTGATCCGCCCCGCGCTGACCCAGTTCGAGCGGACCGGCGGCACCTTCGAGCCGCGCACCTACCCGGTGGACACCGAGGAGCGGCCGCCCATGGCGGAGATCACGGAGTACCGGGAGCGCCGGGTCGCCTGAGCGCCCGGGACCCGGGCCCCCGGAAACGCCGGGGGCGACGGGGAACCGGCGTGACGTTCGTATACGGCCGGGCTCCACGTTTGACTGTCCGGGGGCCGGGCTAGGTTGAGCTTTATGGCTTCGACGTTCGGTGCAGCTCAGGTGCTGGTGGCCTCGAATCGGGGGCCGGTTTCCTACGTGAAGGACGACGACGGCTCGCTGCGCGCCAAACGGGGCGGCGGCGGGCTGGTCTCCGGGCTGTCGGCGATCGGACCGGACGCGGGTGCGCTGTGGGTGTGCTCGGCGCTGTCCGACGGCGACCGCGAGGCCGTGCGCCGCGGGCTCGGCGAGGACGGCGTGCGGATGCTGGACATCCCGGCCGAGGTGCACTCGGACGCCTACAACGGGATCGCCAACTCGGTGCTGTGGTTCGTGCACCACATGCTGTACCAGACGCCGCTCGAGCCGGTGTTCGACGCGGAGTTCCGCCGGCAGTGGGCCTCGTACGAGACCTACAACCGGGCGTTCGCCGAGGCGCTCGCCGAGGAGGCGGCGCAGGGCGCGGCCGTGCTGGTGCAGGACTACCACCTGACGCTGGTGCCGGGCATGCTGCGCGAGCTCCGCCCGGACCTGCGGATCGGGCACTTCTCGCACACCCCGTGGGCGCCGCCGGAGTACTTCCGGATGCTGCCGGACGACGTCGCCCTGCAGATCCTGCGCGGCATGCTGGGCGCGGACCGGCTCGGCTTCCTCACCCGCCGCTGGGCGGACGCCTTCACCGCGTGCTGCGAGCGCTTCGCGGGCGGCCTCGGCGACACCAGGATCGGCGTGCACGGTCTGGGTGCCGACCCCGACTTCCTGCGCGAGCGCGCCCACCGGGCGGACGTCGAGGAGCGCATGGCCGAGCTGCGGCGGGAGATCGGCGAGGGCCGCCGCGCCATCGTGCGGGTGGACCGCACCGAGCTGTCCAAGAACATCGTCCGCGGTCTGCTCGCCTACCGGCAGCTGCTCGCGGACCACCCGGAGTGGCGCGAGCGGGTGGTGCACGTCGCCTTCGCCTACCCCTCCCGGCAGGATCTCGCCGTCTACCGCGACTACACCGCCGAGGTGCAGCGGGTCGCCGAGGCGATCAACGAGGAGTACGGCACGGAGGGCTGGCGCCCGGTGGTGCTGCACGTCAAGGACGACTTCGCCCGCTCGCTGGCCGCCTACCGGCTCGCGGACGTGGGTCTGATCAACCCGATCCGCGACGGGATGAACCTGGTCGCCAAGGAGATCCCGGTCCTCTCCGACCAGGGTGCCGCCCTGGTGCTGTCCCGTGAGGCGGGCGCCCACGAGGAGATGGGCGAGGACGCGATCACCGTCAACCCCTACGACATCTCCGCCACCGCCGAGGCCCTGCACGAGGCGCTGACGCTGTCCCCCGCGGACCGCGCGGAGCGCTGCAAGCGGCTCGCCGCCGCCGCCACCGCACTGCCTCCGGCACGGTGGTTCCTGGATCAGCTGAACGCGCTGCGGGAGGGCTCGTGAGCCAGGACGCGGCCGGCCGCCGCCCCGGGACCCCGGACGGGGAGGGCGCCGTCCCCGAGCCCGTCACCCGGGCCGGGCGCGAGGGCCTTCAGGCGCTGCTCGCGCGGCCGGGCAAGGCGCTGATCGGGCTGGACTTCGACGGGACGCTCGCGCCGATCGTGGCCGACCCGGAGCAGGCGCGGGCCCACCCCGAGGCCGTGCCGGCGCTGGCCGGGCTGGCGCCGAAAGTGGCCTCGGTGGCCGTGATCACCGGGCGGCCGCCCGAGGTGGCGGTGCGCCTCGGTGGCTTCGCGGGCGTGAGCGGCCTGGAGCACCTGGTGGTCCTCGGGCACTACGGCGCCGAGCGCTGGGACGCCCGCACCGGCGAGATCACCGCTCCCCCGCCGCACCCGGGCGTGGCTGCCGCCCGTGCGGAGCTTCCTGGGCTGCTGGACGGCGTGGGCGCCGCGCAGGGGGCCTGGATCGAGGAGAAGGGGCGCGCGGTGGCCGTGCACACCCGGCGTGCCGCCGAGCCCCAGACCGCGTTCGAGGCGCTGCGGGACCCGCTGAGCGAGCTGGCCGCGCGGCACGGGCTGATCGTCGAGCCCGGCCGGCTGGTGCTGGAGCTGCGCCCGCCGGGCATGGACAAGGGCGTCGCCCTGCGGGAGTACGCCCGCGAGATCGGCGCCGGCTGCGTCCTCTACGCCGGTGACGACCTGGGCGATCTGCCGGCCTTCTCCGCGGTGGACACGCTGCGCTCGGACGGCGTGCCCGGCCTGCTGGTGTGCAGCGGCAGCGACGAGGTGACCGAGCTGCGGGAGCGCGCGGACCTGGTGGTCGACGGCCCCGCGGGGGTCGTGGGCCTGCTGCGGGCGCTCGCCCGGCGGACCGGCTGAGCGCACCGGCCGTGTCCCGGGCGCGTGCCCGCTGGTCGTGCCCGGTCAGCGCTCGGCGCGCCGCCGCTCCCGCACCCGGCGCAGGCGGTTCACCGTCACCGGATCGTGGGCCAGGGCGCGCGGGTCGTCGAGAAGGGCGTTGAGGAGCTGGTAGTAGCGCACGGGAGACAGGCCCAGCTCCTCGCGTATCACGCGTTCCTTGGCGCCGGGGCCGGAGAAGCCGCGGCGTTCCAGCGCCAGGATGCCGCGCTCGCGGCTGCCCAGGCCGCCGGCCGTCGGTTCCTCGTCCATGCCCGCACCGTAACCCGTGCCGCTGACAACACCGGCGCCGCCGGCGCCGCCGCCCCCGTGCCGGGCGGCGCCGGGCGCGGCGTCACTGCCCGGCCCGGACCGCCGTCGCCTGCAGGTTGCTCAGCACGGTCTCCGGGTCTCCGCCCGGGGCGACCGCCTTGCCGATCTGCTTCTTCAGGGCCGCGTTGACCGCCGCCCAGGCGCGGTCGCCGACCGGGTACAGCTCGGAGGTGACCAGCTGGTCCAGGAACGGCTTGAGGTGCTTGTCCTGCTCGGCCTCGGCCATGGTCCGGGACGCGGAGGTGGTCACCGGCAGCAGGTTGTAGTCACGGGAGAAGGCGAGCACCTGCTCCTCGCCGTAGACGAAGTCGAGGAAGTCGCCGATCTCCTCGCGGTGGCCGTTCTTCTTGAAGGCCATCATCCAGTCGGCGACGCCGAGCGTGGCGGAGCTGCGGCCTTCCCTGCCCGGGGTGGGCACCATCCCGTACTCGACGTCGTTCTTCTCGGCCATCGCCATCAGGGAGGGGTGGCCGTTGAGCATGCCGACGTCGCCGGCGGCGAACGCCTTGAAGGCGTCGGCCCGGTTCAGCTTGCCCGGTGGGACGGGTCCGGTCAGGCCCTTGCCGACCAGCTCGTCCTTCAGCCAGGTGAAGGTCTCCACATTGCTGCTGGAGTCGATGTTGAAGGAACCCACCGAGTCGGTGTAGCCGCCCTCGCCGCTGAGCAGCCACTGCATGGTCTCGGCCTGCGCCTCCTCGGGGCCGAGCGGCAGCGCGTACGGGTACTTCACGCCCTTGGCCTTCAGCGCCGCGGCATCGGCGGCCAGCTGCGCCCAGGTGCGGGGCGGGGTGATGCCGGCCTCGGCGAACAGCTTCTTGTTGTAGAAGAGCACGCGGGTGGAGGAGGCGAACGGCATGCCGTACTGCACACCGTTGACCCGGCCCGCCTCGGCCAGCTGGGAGACGAAGTCGGCCTGGACGGGTATGGAGAGCAGGTCGTCGGCGCGGTAGAGGAGGCCCTCGGCGGCGTAGTCGGAGTAGGCGCCGATCTGCGCCATGTCCGGCGGATCGCCCGCGTCGACCATCTCCTTGACCTTGCGGTCGACGTCGTTCCAGGAGTAGACGTCGGCCTCGATCCTGACGCCGGGGTGGTCGGCCTCGTACTTGTCGATCAGGGCGTCCCAGTACTTGCGGGAGCTGTTGGCGGCCGAGGTGCCGTAGTCGGCGGCGACCAGGTGCAGGGTGACGTCGGAGGAGCCGGAGCCGGCGCCGCAGCCGCCGAGGACTCCCGTCAGTCCCAGAGCGGCCACCACCGCGATCGTCCTCTTCCCGACCCGTCGCTGCACTGCTGCCCGCCCCACATCCGGCGCCCCGCGCCATCCGAAAGTCTTTCGATTACCGGATTATGGTCTACACCACGCGAGTGGACTAGACCTCTCGCGGGTCCGGGGGTCACACTGTTCTGCGTGAAACATGTCATCGCCCTCGACGTGGGCGGCACCGGGATGAAGGCCGCCCTGGTCGGGGCGGACGGCGAGCTGCTGCACCGGGCTCGCCGGGCCACCGGGCGGGAACGCGGCCCGGACGCGGTCGTCGCGGACATCCTCGACTTCGCCGCCGAACTGCGCGCCCACGGCGCCGACCGCTTCGGCGTGCCCGCCTCGGCCGCCGGCGTCGCCGTCCCCGGCATCGTCGACGACACCCGCGGCATCGCCGTCTACTCCGCCAACCTCGGCTGGCGCGACGTCCCGCTGCGCGCGCTGCTCGGCGAGCGCCTCGGCGGGGTGCCGGTGGCCCTCGGCCACGACGTGCGCACCGGCGGGCTCGCCGAGGGCCGCATCGGGGCCGGGCGGGGCGCCGACCGGTTCCTCTTCGTGCCGCTGGGCACCGGCATCGCCGGCGCCATCGGCATCGCCGGGCGGGTCGAGGCGGGCGCGCACGGCTTCGCGGGCGAGATCGGCCACATCGTCGTACGGCCCGACGGCGCCGCATGCCCCTGCGGGCAGCGCGGCTGTCTCGAGCGGTACGCCTCCGCCGCGGCGGTGAGCGAGGCCTGGGCCGCGGCCTGCGGCGACCCGGGCGCCGACGCCGCCGACTGCGCCAAGGCCGTCGAGTCCGGCGACGCGCGGGCCCGCGCGATCTGGCAGGAGGCCGTCGACGCCCTCGCCGACGGGCTGCTCACCGCGCTCACCCTGCTGGACCCGCGCACCGTGATCATCGGTGGCGGGCTCGCCGAAGCAGGAGAAACCTTGTTCACACCGCTGCGGGAGGCCGTCCGGCGGCGGATCACCTTCCAGAAACTGCCGTCGCTGGTCCCCGCGGCCCTCGGGGACGCCGCCGGATGCCTGGGCGCGGGACTCCTCGCCTGGGATCTCCTCGCATCCACCGACCCCTCGGAGGTAACCACCTGATGGCCCCCACCAAGGTTCTGACCGGTGCCCGGGTGGTACTGCCCACCGGGACCGTGGACGACGGCCGCGTGATCGTCGAGGGCACGCGGATCACGGACACGGCCCCCGGCGACGCCGAGACCGTCGACCTGTCCGGCCACTGGCTGGTGCCCGGCTTCGTCGACATCCACAACCACGGGGGCGGCGGTGCGTCCTTCACCGGCGGCACGCCCGAGGACGTCCTCAAGGCGGTGCGGACCCACCGCGAGCACGGCACCACCACGGTGGTCGCCTCCGCCGTCACCGGCGACCTGGACTTCCTCGCCCGGCACGCCGGGATGCTGGCCGAGCTGGCCCAGCAGGGCGACATCGCCGGCATCCACTTCGAGGGCCCGTTCATCTCGCCGTGCCGCAAGGGCGCGCACGACGAGGAACTGCTGCGCGACCCCGACCCGGCCGAGGTCCGCAAGCTGATCGACGCGGCGCACGGGCACGCCGTGATGATGACCCTGGCGACCGAACTGCCCGGCGGCCTGGACTCGGTGCGGCTGCTGGTCGAACACGGGGTGATCGCCGCCGTGGGGCACACCGACGCCACCTACGAGCAGACCGTGGCCGCGATCGACGCGGGCGCCACGGTCGCCACCCACCTGTTCAACGCGATGCCGGTGCTGGGCCACCGCGCGCCCGGCCCGATCGCGGCGCTGCTCCAGGACCAGCGGGTCACCGTCGAGCTGATCAACGACGGCACCCACCTGCACCCGGCCGCGCTCCAGCTGGCGTTCCGCCACGCGGGCGCCGACCGGGTCGCGTTCATCACCGACGCGATGGACGCGGCCGGCTTCGGCGACGGCCGCTACATGCTCGGCACGCTGGAGGTCGATGTCGCGGACGGGGTGGCCCGGCTGGTCGAGGGCGGCTCCATCGCGGGCTCCACGCTCACCCTGGACCGCGCCTTCAAACGCGCGGTGACCGTGGACGGCCTGCCCGTCGAGGACGTCGTCACCGCCATCTCCGCCACCCCGGCCCGCCTGCTCGGCCTGGACGACCGCGTCGGCTCCCTGGAGCCCGGCAAGGACGCCGATCTGGTCGTCCTGGACGCCGAGTTCACCGTCCGGGGCGTGATGCGCCGGGGGGAATGGGTGGTGGATCCCCGACTGGGCTGACCTGTCCCGTGGCCCCGGCGACGGTGGCCGGTCCGAGGGGTGGGCCGGTCGCCGTCTGTTTGGCATGATCGTGTCTCCGGGGCCCAGGCAAGGCGCAGGCACGAGGGGGAGGTCGTCCCGGTGATCCTCACGGTCACGCTGAACACCGCGCTCGACATCACCTACCGCGTACCGTCCCTGCGACCGCACGCCTCCCACCGGGTCTCCGAGGTGACCGAACGTCCCGGCGGCAAGGGCGTCAACGTGGCACGGGTCCTCGCGGCCCTCGGACACCGGGTGACCGTCACCGGGTTCGCGGGCGGCACCGCCGGCCGGATCCTGCGCGACCGCCTGATGCAGGTACCGAATCTGACCGACGCCCTGGTCCCCGTCTCCGGCACGACCCGCCGCACCATAGCCGTGGTCGACGACCTCTCCGGCGGCACCACCCAGCTCAACGAGCCGGGCCCCACCATCACCCAGGCCGAATGGTCGGCCTTCCAGGAGGTCTACCAGGACCTCCTCGCGGGCGCCTCGGCGGTCGCCCTGTGCGGCAGCCTGCCGCCCGGCATCCCGGTGGGCGCCTACGCGGGCCTGATCCGCACCGCACGCGCGGCCGGCGTCCCGGCCCTGCTGGACACCAGCGGGGCGGCGCTGCGCCGCGGGGTGGCGGGCCGCCCCGACATCCTCAAGCCCAACGCCGAGGAACTGGCCGAACTCACCGGCTCCCACGAGCCGTTGCGCGCCACCCAGGACGCCCGCCGCAGAGGCGCGGGCACCGTCGTGGCCTCCCTGGGTGCCGACGGCCTGCTGGCGGTGACCCCGGAGGGCCGCTGGCGCGCCACGCCTCCTGCGTCCCTGCGCGGCAACCCCACGGGCGCGGGCGACTCCGCGGTCGCGGGCCTGCTCTCCGGCCTGGCCGAAAACCTCCCCTGGCCGGACCGCCTCACCCGCGCGACCGCCCTGGCCGCAGCGACGGTCCTGTCCCCTGCCGCAGGCGAGTTCGACCGGGAGGCGTACGAGGAACTGCTGGGCCGGGTCGCGGTGACGGGCGAGGCGAGCGCAGCCTGAGCGCCATCCGGCGTATGACGAAGTGCCCGTAGACCGACGTGCCCCGGCTCAGCAAGATCGAAAGGGTGGCCAACGACCGCAGCACCCCGCACAGGGGGAACAACTCATCATGCGCACACGCCTTTTGGCTTCACCGGCGCAGCTGTGCTCGCCACGCTGCCGCTGACCGCAACAACGGCGACTGCCGCGACCAAGTGCGCCAGCGGCAAGATCTGCACGTGGAGCAAGCCCGGGTTCGGGGGCACGAAACACACCTATGGCAAGGACAGCGGCTGCTGTCCGCGCAGCGGCCGGTCGGTCTCCGACCAGAGCAACAAGGTCGTCACGCTCTGCAAGGACGCTTCCTGTTACGGATCCCGCTTCGACATCGAGCCGGGCCACCACTCGGAGAAGACCCCGTGGCCAGTGAAGAGCATGGCCGTCTGGGGGTGACCTACATCAGGCCCGAGGTCCGTTGCGTGAGACATCGGCTGTGGCCGCCGCAGATCCGGTAGCCACAGCTGCTTCATCCGTCAGTTCGGTGGTTGTTCCGCGAGCCAGAACTGGTCGAGATTGGCGTTGCACCGGTTGCCCTGGTTGCAGACGACCTCGATGGTGTTCGTGCCCTCTGTCAGGTTCACGTTGGCCCAGGTAGTCTGCCAGCCCTTTTCCCAGTCCCCCTTGGGCGTGCGACCGAAGTTCTCCATGTTCAGCGGGCGGGATTCGGGCTTGCCGTTGACCACCAGGGTGGCATTGGCATCCACGCCGGGGATGCCGTAGCGGGCGTAGAAGCGATAGGTGCCGGCCTTCTCGATGCCATTGATGGTCCACACGACCTTGGCGCCGACCTTGTTGAAGCCCGCGACGTAGACTCCCCCGTCCGCCTTCGCGCCCTTGATGTCCGACGCCGTGACCGCCCCGCCCTCCAGGCGGAGTGCCTTCGCATCGATCTTGGGAAGTTCGACCTCGTTGTCCTTCCCGCTCTCGCTCGCCGACGGAGTCGGGTCCTCCGGCTGGGACTGGCTCGGGGTGGAGCCCGCCTCGTTGCCGGTGCCGCCCTCCTCCTTGTCGCCGCCGATCATGGCGACGCCGATGCCGATGACGACCGCGGCGACCACCGCGATCGCGCCGATCAGCAGGCCCTTGGTGTTGGGGCCGCGGCCCCGGCCGCCGCCGGTGCCGCCGCCGTACGGCTGCTGCGCGGTGTGTGCCGGAGGCGCGCCCCCCGGCAGCGTCTCCGGGGCGGCGTAGTGCGGGTTCGGCTGGCCGTAGGCGCCCTGCTGCTGCGGTATCTGCGCGGCGGGACCGGTGCCCTGCTGGCCGTACTGGCGTGTGCCGACCGCCCGCACGCGGTTGACCGAGTTCGGGTAGCCGTAGCCACCGGACGGCGGCTGGGCCCCGTTGGCCTGGCCGTCGGCGTAGAGGTAGCCGAACGGGTCGTCGTCCTCGGGCGTGCTCGCGCCGTTGTTGCCGGGCGTCATCCCTTGGTGCTCCTAGCTGCGGATCGGGTGCGGATGCGGGTGGTGAGGATGGCGAGCCTACCCGCTTCGGCGCACCCGAACGGGTGACTCAGACCGCATCGACCCGCTGACCTGCGTCTCAGCCTGCACGCCGGTGCTGTTTGGGACGAGATCGTTTCTCGACGTACATCCGCTCGTCGGCGGATTTCAGCACCTCGTCCGCCGTCATGCCGCAGTGCGCCCATCCGATGCCGAAGCTGGCGCCCACCCTGACGGCCCGTCCCTCGGCCCTGATGGGCTGGATGATCTCGTTGCGCAGCCGCACCGCGAGGTCCTGGGCGTCGGCCCGGCCGAGCCCGTCGGCGAGGATCACGAACTCGTCGCCGCCGAGCCGGGCCACGGTGTCGCCGTCCCGTACCCCGTTGCTGAGCCTGCGGGCGACCTCGATGAGAACCGCGTCACCCGCGTTGTGCCCGAACCGGTCGTTGATCGACTTGAAGCCGTCCAGGTCGCAGAAGAGCACCGCCAGGCCCTTGGTTCCGTCGTCGCGGTCGCCGGGGGCGACGGTGTGCACATGGTGGTCGTAGCCCTGGTACTCGTCGGCCCCGGGCGGGAAGTCGAAGTCGTGGCCCCGGTCGAAGTCGGGCGGGCCGTAGGCGGCGTCCGCGGAGTCGAAGGACTCGTAGGACTCGTAGGGCTCCATGGCGGAGCCGACCGCGGCGGGCAGTGTCGGCTGCGGCCGCTGGCTGCACAGGCGGGCGGAGAGCCGGGCGCGCAGTTCTGCGCTGTTCGGCAGGCCGGTGAGCGAGTCGTGGGAGGCGCGGTGGGCGAGCTGCAGCTCGCGGCGCTTGCGCTCCTCGATGTCCTCGACGTGGGTGAGCAGGAAGCGGGGCCCGTCGGCCGCGTCGGCGACCACGGAGTTGCGCAGCGACACCCAGACGTAGGTGCCGTCGCGGCGGCCGAGGCGCAGCTCGGCGCGTCCGCCCTCGGCGGAGGTGCGCAGCAGGGTGCCTATGTCCTCGGGGTGGACGAGGTCGGAGAAGGAGTAGCGGCGCATCGCGGAGGCGGGGCGGCCCAGCAGCCGGCAGAGCGCGTCGTTGGTGCGCAGGATCCGCCCGTGCTGCTCGCCGCCCATCTCGGCGATGGCCATGCCGGAGGGCGCGTACTCGAAGGCCTGCCGGAAGGACTCCTCGCTGGCGCGCAGGGCCTGCTGCTCGCGCTCCAGGCGGACCAGGGCGCGCTGCATGTTGGCGCGCAGGCGCGCGTTGCTGATCGCGATGGCGGCCTGGAAGGCGTACATCTGCAGGGCCTCGCGGCCCCAGGCGCCGGGCCTGCGGCCGTTGCGGGGGCGGTCCACGGAGAGCACGCCGACGAGTTCGCCGGAGCCGCCGGCGCCCTGCGGTCCCGGCGCGTACATCGGGGCGAAGAGACGGTCGGAGGGATGCCACTCGTCCTCGAAGCGGGGCATAGGACCGTCGGTGTACCACTGCGGGACGTCGTCGTCGTCGAGGACCCAGCCCTCGGTGTGGGGTATGAACACCAGGTCGCCCCAGCGTTCGCCCATGGACAGGCGGCGTTCCCAGGAGGCGCGGGAGCCCACGCGCCCGGTGATGAGCGCCTCGGCGGCGGGGTTGCCGGAGAAGGCGGCGACCACGAGATCGCCGTCGGGGCGTACGAGGTTGACGCAGGCAAGCTCGTAGCCGAGGGCGTTCACGGCGCCGTCGGCGACGGTCTGCAACGTGTCCGCCAGGCTGCGGGCCGTGTTCATGTCGGCCATGACCTGGTGCAGCTGCCGCAGGGACGCAAGACGGACATAGGGTTCCGACTCGGTCTCCATGCTCGCCCTCCCCCCGAGACCTCGTGGCGAATCAAGGGTGCTCATCGGCGTATCGTCCTGGCAGGCTTCCCCGCCACTGAATCACAGCGCGCTGCCCACTCGGTACACAGGGTCAACAATTCCTCCCCCTTGTGACTCAAGTCACAGCGGAGTGTGAACATTTGTCAGGTTCGTGCGTGGTTCCCCGAGGCTTCCCGAGGGTGGATTGTGTGCCGATTGTGCACGGCCCGTGCCGGTCCCGCGGGCGGTGTGCGGTGCTGTCCGGTTCTGCTGGTCGGCCGCTGGTCCTAGGTCCAGGCTCGGACCGGGGTCCGATGCATGGGCCATGAAGCGGAGACTAGCGTTTCCGGCGTGCCCGACACTCCCTCTTCCCACTCAGCGATCACCGCTCCGCCCGCCGCCCGGCATGCTGAGGGGGTGAGCAACGACGAGTTCCGTGCCGCGATGTCCCGGCTGGCCTCCGGCGTGGTCCTGGTGACCGCCGTGGAGCCGCCGCTGGACCCGGACGACCCGCGGGCGCCGGCGGGCGAGGACGTGGGCATGACGGCGACCGCGTTCATGTCGGTGTCACTGGACCCGCCGCTGGTGCTGGTCTCGCTGCGCGAGGGGTCCCGGATGGACGAGCTGCTCGAGGAGCAGCCGCTGTGGGCGGTCTCCGTCCTCTCCGAGCACCAGCGGCAGGTCGCGGGACGCTTCGCGATGAAGGGCCGGGTCAGCGACCGCCTGCTCTTCGCGGACCTCGACCATGTGCGCGGCCGGCACAGCGGCGCCCCGCTGGTGAGCGGCGCCCTGGCGACGCTGGAGTGCCGCACCGAGCAGCGGGTGACCGCCGGGGACCACACCCTGGTGATCGGCCGGGTGCTGGCGGCGGAGCTGCCGAGCGCCGAGGGCGGCCCACTGGTCTATTTCCGGTCCCGCTACCGGCAGTTGGGCTGAGCGCGGCCCGCGCGTGCTCTCCTTTCCGCGGGCGGAATTCCTTTTCCCGGCCGGCTCCCGGGCCCTTGCCCTGCCCGGCGTGACGACGACCACGACGGCGCCCCGCCTCGAAGAGATCACCGCGAAGAATCTGGACGCCGCGCTCGGCATACGCGTCCGGCCCGAGCAGGAGTTCGCGGTCGCCCCGGTGGTGAAGTCCCTCGCCGAGGCATACGTCCACCCCGGTGTCGCCTGGCCCCGCCTGATCATGGAAGGCGACCGCGCCGTCGGCTTCCTGATGGCCTTCTTCGACGTCGACTGGTTCGAGGACGGCAGCTGCTTCCGCTCGGGTCTGTGGCGGCTGGACATCGCGGCCGGGGAGCAGGGCAAGGGGTACGGCCGGTCGCGGTGGAGTCGGTCGCCGCCGGGCTGCGCCGCCGCGGCACCGAGGAGCTGTACGTGACCTGGCACCCCGGGGAGCACGGGCCGGAGGCCTTCTACCTGCGCCTCGGCTTCCGGCCCAACGGGGAGGTCGCGGAGGGGGAGACGGTGGGGGTGCTGCGGGTGCGCTGAGCGCGCCGGGCGGCTGGACCTTCATCACCGTCGGCTCCGGCGCCGAGGGCCGTGCGCGGGCCGGCCCCGGCCGCTTGCGACCGTCCGGGTCAGATCCAGCCGCGTGGGGAGCGGCCCCGCTTGGTCTCGGAGCGGCGCTTCTTCTCCCGCAGCCTGCGCTCGTCGATCCCGCGCGGCACCCGGGTGGGCTTGCGGGGCTTGGGCGGGGGCGCGGTGGCCTCGGCGAGCAGCGCCGCCAGACGCGCGGCGGCGGCCTCCCGGTTGCGCCATTGCGAACGGTGCTCGGAGGCCCGGACGGTGATCACGCCGTCGGTCAGACGTCCGGCCAGCCGCTCCAGCGCCCGCCGCTTCCACACCTCGGGCAGCGCCTCGGTGCGGGCCAGGTCGAAGCGCAGCTCCACCTGCGAGTCGCTGGTGTTCACATGCTGTCCCCCGGGCCCGGACGAACGCGAGAAACGCCACATCAGCTCCGACTCGGGCAGCGATACGGAGCCGCGGACGGTCAGATGCCGGGGCGCCAGGCCCCCGGGCCTGCGGGAGAGACCGGACATGCCGTCCATGGTCGCGCCCGTGAGCGGGTCACGTCACCCGAATTTCGTAGGTAAAGAAAGTAAAGCGGCGGGAACCACGTGAACGCCTGTCCGCGTTCAAGGGGGTAGCTGTAGCTTTCTTGCCGTACGCACACGAGGGAAGGAACTCCCAACAATGGCTGTAAGCCTGTCCAAGGGTGGCAACGTCTCGCTCACCAAGGAGGCACCGGGCCTGACGGCTGTCACCGTGGGCCTCGGCTGGGACGTCCGCACCACCACCGGCACGGACTTCGACCTCGACGCGTCGGCGATCGCGGTCAACCCGCAGGGCAAGGTCTACTCCGACGCCCACTTCGTCTTCTTCAACAACAAGCAGACGCCGGACAACAGCATCGTCCACACCGGTGACAACCGCACCGGCGAGGGCGAGGGCGACGACGAGGCGATCAACGTCAACCTCGCCGCCCTCCCGGCCGATGTCGAGAAGGTCGTCTTCCCGGTCTCCATCTACGACGCGGAGAACCGCGGCCAGAACTTCGGGCAGGTCCGCAACGCCTACATCCGCATCGTCAACCAGGCCGGCGGCACCGAGATCGCCCGCTACGACCTGTCGGAGGACGCGGCCACCGAGACCGCCATGATCTTCGGCGAGCTCTACCGCAACGGCGCCGAGTGGAAGTTCCGCGCCGTCGGCCAGGGTTACGCCTCGGGCCTGGTCGGCATCGCCCAGGACTTCGGCGTGAACGTCTGACCCAGGCGTCCGCACGCGCACCGCAGTTCGCACGCGCACGTCCCGGAGCCCCCGGCCGCCCTGCTGCGGCCGGGGGCTCCGGCGCAGGTGCGACGTCCGGCCGGCTCCCGGCGGATGTGCGGGTCCCGGGTGCCGTCTCACGGTCGCGGCGGCTTGCCCTCCCCGTACAGCCAGTCGGACCAGACGGCTGTGAAGTCCCGCTCCGGGAAGCGGCGTTCGACGAAAGCGATGAAGTCCGCGGTGTCCGCGTTGCCGTGCCGGTGCTCGCGGGCCCAGCCGCGGATCAGGGCGGAGAAGCCGGCGTCGCCCACCGTCTGCCGGATCCGGTGCAGCACCATCGCGCCCCGCCAGTAGACCGGCACGTCCGAGATGTGCGCCGCGTCGGGCGGCTCGGCCGGCGGGAAGGACCACAACGCCTCGGCGGACTCCGCGTCCGGGAAGTACGCGCCCTCGTAGAGCGCGTCGAAGGTCTGCTGGGCGGTGTCCCCGCCGTGGTCCTCCTGCCACAGCCACTCCGCGTAGGTGGCGAACCCCTCGTTCAGCCACATGTCCCGCCAGGACTCGGGGGTGACGGAGTCGCCGTACCACTGGTGCGCCAGCTCGTGCACCAGCAGACCGGTGTCCGGGGCGCCCGGGAAGACGGGGCGGGTCTGGGTCTCCAGGGCGTAGCCCGAGTCCTCCGGCCGCTCGACGATCACGCCCGCCGAGGAGAACGGATACCGCCCGAACCGGCGCTGCGCCCAGTCCAGCACGCGGGGCAGCTCGGCCAGGGCGTCCCGGCTCGCCTCCGCCACCGCCGGATCGACCGCCGTGAGCAGCGGCACGCCGCCGGGCGTCCGGCCGCGCGCGATGTCGTAGCGGCCGATCGCGACGGTGGCGAGATAGCTCGCCATCGGTTCGGCGGTCCGCCACCTGAAGGTCGTACGGCCGTCCCGGGTGCGCTGCCCGGCCGGCTCCCCGTTGGACACCGCCGTCAGCCCCCGCGGCACGGTCACGGCGACGGTGTAGGTGGCCTTGTCCGAGGGGTGGTGGTTGCCGGGGAACCACGCCATGGAGCCCACCGGTTCACCCAGCGCCAGCGCCCCGTCCGCGGTGGGCAGCCAGCCCTCCTCGGAGCCGTCCGGGTCGGTGAGGGTGCGCGGGGTGCCGGAGTAGCGGACCGTCAGCCGGAAGGTGCGGTTCTGCCGCAGCTCCTCGGCGGGACGCACGGTCAGCTCCTGCCCCGCCCTGTTCCAGCGGGCCTCGGCCCCGCCCACGGTGACGCGCTCCACCTCCAGGCCCGTCAGGTCGAGGTTGAGCGAGGAGAGCCTGCGGGTGGTGCGGGCGGTGAGCGTCGCGGTGCCGGTGAGCTGCCGGGTGCGGGGCTCCCAGGCCAGGCGGAGGTCGTAGTGCGTGACGTCGTAGCCGCCGTTGCCCGCCTTGGGGAAGTACGGGTCGCGCAGCCCGGAGGCCCCCGGGGTGCCGTCCACGCCGCCGCACCCGGCGAGCAGGGCGAGCACGGCGATCAGGGACCGGTGAGCACGCACTTTCCGATCCTAAGAGCCGCACGGCCGGATCCACCGGTACTCCAGGGGGTGTCCGGAAGCTGCTGCCGCGGGCCGGCCCGGTCGGCGGCACGGCGGCGGCATGACACCATCGCCTGCGTGCTCGACATCGGCTACGCCCTCTCCAACCGCTTCCCCGACCCCCCGCAGACCGACTACCGCCGCGCGGACGTCCGTGCCCTGCGCCACGACCTGTTCTGCGGGGACGTCTATCTCGCCGACACCGAGTCGGACCGGGAGATCTCCACGGCCTGGGGATGGGTGCCGGTGCTGGACTTCGCCTGGGCGCTGTGCGACATCGTGGAGCGCGTCGACCGGGACCCGGCCGGCTCCCGCGCCGCCCGCCCGCAGCGCGCGGAGCTGGACTTCACCGAGTCGGCCGACCGGCTGCTGTTCGAGCGCCGCTTCGGCTGGGTGGACATCGAGGCGGAATGGCTGCCCGCCGCCGAGCCCCCGCTGACCTTCTCCCACGCCGAACTGCGCCGCGAGGCCCGCGACTTCCTGCACGACCTCATCGCCGATCTGATCGACCTGCACGAGGACCTCGGCGAGAACCCGGTGATCTGGACCCTCCAGGCCCGCTACCCCCGGGTCTCCTGACCGCGCCGGCGCCCGCCCGGCCTCCTGACCCCACCGGGCGGCTGCCGGGGCCGCCGGTCGTCCCTCCGCGCTCACCCCTCCACGGTGATCCCCAGTTCGGCCGCCAGCACCGGCGCCAGATCCAGCAGCTGCCCCGTGCTGATCACCGCGCCCGCCAGCCGGTCCACCCCGCGGGCGATCTCCAGCGTGGCCGCCCCGCGCAGATCGACGTCGGTCAGCGTGGCGCCGCCGAGATCCACGCCCTTGAGCACGCAGTCCACGAACTCCACCCGCTCCAGCCGGGCCCCGCCCAGGTCCGGCTCCACCAGCACGCACCCCTCGAACACGACGTCCCTGAGCACGGTTGCCCGCAGATTCAGAAAGTCGATCTTGCCGCCGCGGATCAGCACCCGCTCGAGCGCCGCCCCGTGCAGCTGGGTCCCGCCGAGGCGGGCATCGGTCAGTTCCACATCGCGCAGGGTCGCCTCCGCCAGATTCGTCCCCACGCCCCGCACCCCGGTGAGCCGGCTGTCCAGCAGCCGCGCCCGGGACAGCCGCGTCCCGTCCAGCGCGCATCCGGTCAGCGCGCAGTCCAGGAACCGCGCACCGGCCCCGTTCTGCCCGGTGAGATCCGCCTCCCGGAAGTCCAGCCCGTCGTAGTCTGCGTCCGGCGCCAGCCCACCCCCCTCGTACGGCTCCAGCGCGGGCAGCCGCACCTCGGGGCGCCGCGCCCCCTTCCGTCCACCCGTCGCTCTCCTCGCCATCACCCCATGCTGCACCCCGCCCCTGACAACGCCCCTGACCTGCGACGACGCACCGATGTCACATTTCGGGGGGCCTGTCCGGTCATAGCTGGTGAGCACGACATCAGGCGACCCGAGCAAGGGAGACCCCAGCCATGCATCGCATCACCGTCATCGGCGGCGGCTTCGCCGGACTGACCGCGGCCATCACCGCCGCCGAGGCGGGCGCCAAGGTCACCGTCCACGAGGCCCACCACACCCTCGGCGGCCGGGCCCGCACCGCCGAGGGCCCCTACCGCACCAACGAGGGACCGCACGCCCTCTACAGCGGCGGCCCGCACTGGGCCTGGCTGAAGAAGCGCGACCTCCTCGGCCCTCTCGCCCCGATCCCGCCGATGGAGGCGGCCCGGCTGCGCCTGCGCCACCGGGGCGTGCTGCGCCGCACCCCGCCCTTCGCCATGCTGAAGCTGCTGCGCCGCAGCGGTGCCGAGGCCCCGGTCGACACCGACTTCCTCACCTGGGCCACGCGCGTCGCCGGCGAGGAGGCCGCGCGGGCCGCCGCCCACTACTCCGCGGTCGCCCTCTTCCACCACGACCCCGGCTCGCTGTCCGCCGCCTTCGTGCAGGAGCGGCTGCGCCGCGCCACCAAGCTCCCGCCGGAGGCGCACTACCCGCGCGGCGGCTGGGGCACGCTGATCGACCGCATGGCCGCCCGCGCCTGGAACCTGGGCGTGCGGATGGAGACGCTGTCCCGGGTCGACACCCTGCCCACGGACACCCCGGTGATCGTCGCCACCTCCCTGGCCTCCGCCCGCCGCCTCCTCGGCGACCCGTCCCTGGCGTGGCCGAGCGGCCGCACCACCCTGGTGGACCTCGCCGTCCGCACCCGCCGGGGCGACGCGTTCGTGGTGTCCGACCTGGACGCGCCGGGCTGGATCGAACGCTTCACCGCCCAGGACCGCACCCTCGCCCCGGCCGGCGAGCAGCTGATCCAAGGTCAGATCCCCATCGGGCCCGACGAGACGAAGGCCGACGGGGTCCGGCGCGCCGAGGAACTGCTGGACCTGGGCTTCCCCGGCTGGCGCGAGCGGCTCACCTGGCGGCAGCAGGCGGTGGCGAGCGGCCGCACCGGCGCCGTCGACCCGCCCGGCACCAGCTGGCACGACCGGCCCGCCGTCGACCGCGGCGACGGCGTCTACCTCGTCGGCGACCAGGTCGCCGCCCCCGGCGTGCTCTCCGAGGTCGCCTTCAACAGCGCCCTGACCGCGGTCTCGCTGGCCCTCGGACGGCACGAGCTTGACCTCAAGCACGCTTGAGGTTGAACAGTTGGGGGCGTCGCGAGCGCGGCAGCACCGCGCCCACACCAAGGGGGACCTCATGCACGCCATCCGCCTGCACGCCTTCGGCCCGGCCGAGAACCTCACCCACGAGCAGGTCGAGGACCCCCGGCCGGGCCCCGGTCAGGTCCGCATCGCCGTGCGGGCGGCGGGCGTCCATCTCCTGGACACCGCCCTGCGGGAGGGCCACCAGGGGCCCTCCCCCGCCCCGGCCGAGCTGCCGACCGTCCCCGGCCGCGAGGTGGCCGGCGTCGTCGAGGCGCTCGGCGAGGGCACGCCCGGGCACTGGCTCGGCCGGCGCGTCGTCGCCCACCTCGGTTTCGTGCCCGGCGGCTACGCGGAACTCGCCGTCACCGACGCCGAACGCCTCCACGAGATCCCCGAGCGCCTCGACTTCGCGGAGGCCGTCGCCATGATCGGCACCGGCCGCACCGCCATGGGCATCGTGCAGTTCGCCGAACCCGGCCCCGGCGACGTGGTCCTCGTCCCCGCCGCGGCCGGCGGCCTCGGCACCCTCCTCGTGCAGTACGCCAAGAACGCCGGCGCCACCGTCGTCGGCCTGGCCGGCGGCCCCGCGAAGACCGCCCGCGTCAGCGCCAACGGCGCCGACCTCGCCGTCGACTACACGGCCCCCGACTGGCCCGCACGACTCGCCGCCCACAACGGCAGGGTGACCATCGTCTACGACGGCGTCGGCGGCGACGTCGCCCGCGAGGCGGTCGCCCTCCTGGCCCCCGGCGGCAGGCACATCGTCTTCGGCTGGTCCGCCCAGGGCCTCGACAGCGACAGCCCCTACCTCGTCGACGGCGTCTCCGTGAACGTCCTGGGCCCGAAGATGATGCGCAGGGCGGGCGGCCCCAACCCGGTCCGCACCCTCGAACTCCGCGCCCTCGGCCAGGCCGCCGCCGGCCACCTCACCCCCGCCGTCCAGCGTTTCCCCCTCAAGGAAGCGGCCGAGGCCCACCGCGCCCTGGAGACCAGACGCACCATCGGCAAGGTCGTCCTGGAGCCGTCGCCCTGAGCGGGCGTCCCACTCAGGTCGGCTCCGGGGCGGGCCAGTTGTACAGGGTCATCCCGCCCGGGTCGGTGAGGGCGCCGGCAAGGCCCGCGGCGGAGTACGGGAGGACGGGGGGCAGGGACGCCACGGGGAACCAGCGCAGGGCCGAGCACTTGGCCGGTTCGCGATTGACCGGTTCGCCCTGCCACCGGGTGACGGTGAAGAAGAAGCCGAGGTGCTGTCCGGGCCTTCCGTCGTCGCGGACCGCGTGGACGACGTGCGCCAGCCGGAACCGGTGCCGCGGGACGACGAGGCCGGTCTCCTCCGCGAGTTCACGGGCCGCGGCGTCCGGCACGGACTCGTCCGGTTCGAGTTTCCCGCACGGCAGGGACCACTGGCCGGCTCCGTAGGAGCCGCGGCGCAGGGACAGCAGCACGGTGCCGGCCCGGCGCAGCAGAAGGTGCACGTCGACAGCGGGCGGGTGGGGGGTGTTCATGCCGGGACCGCCGAGTGGGAGGAGGGGAGTCGGTCGGACAGCAGATGGCGTACGGAGTCGGGGTTGAGGCGGCGACGGGCCGAGCGGACCGCGAGCAGCCAGGCGGTCTCGTCCTCCGGGCCGGTGCCGGTGGCGGTGGTGAACTCGGCGGCGGTGCGGAACGGTTGGCGTCCCGAGGTCTTGGCGAGCAGCGCGGCCTCGATCCAGTACGCCTCCGCGGTGGCCCGGGCCTCGTCCCCGTGCAGTCCCTCCGCCTCGGCCAGGGCCCTGGCCCGGGCCAGCAGGTCGTCGGGTACGTAGTGGCGCAGATCGCGGACGGCGTCGCGGATCTCGGTGACCCAGCGGTGGAGCCGCACCTCGGCGGGGGTGGACAGCCGCATCAGGTCCCGGCAGCGGTTCAGCGCGGGCGCGAACCGGTGGCCGTGAAGCAGGGAACTGGGCGGGTCGAGTACGTGATCGGGCACGGCGCGGGCCAGGGCCGACCACAGGGGGTGCAACGCCTGGAGGGTCCGCCAGGCACGCCACCGGTCGACCGCCGCCCGTGTGGCGGGCACGGCCGCGCCGAGCACCAGCATCGGGAACAGGGCGAGTTGCAGGGAGTCGGTGACCGTCTCCTGGACGGCGGCGAACTCCTCGGTCGGCGGCGAGACGGTGACGATGGCGAGATAGACGGTGCGCAGCGTGGCGTAGAGGACGGCGAGCACCATGGCGACGGTCATCATCGTCAGCCCGGCGCGCAGCAGTCGGCGGTGGGCCCGCCGGGCGGCGCTGCCCCACTGGTAGGCGCACAGGGCGGCCGCCGAGCCCATGTAGAGGTAGAGCACGCCCATGTACAGGGCCAGGCCGGGGTCGCCCGCGTGGCCGGTGAGGAAGTGCTCGGTCGGTTCGCTGCGGTCGATGGCGAGGAAGAACAGGGCGGTCATCGCGCAGACGGCGGCGAGCGAGGCCTTGATGGCCACGCGTACGACGAACCGGGCCACGCGCAGGTCGCGGCGCCCGGGGTCGTCCTGGGGCGGGGAGCCGTAGATCGCGCCGGCGTAGCGCAGCAGTGAGCAGATGCCCCCGATGGCGATGGCGTGCTTGAGCAGGCTGGACAGGTCGTTGATCCCGGTCCGCGCGACCAGGTCGATGAGCAGGGGCGTCTTCAGCCACCAGGCGGCGGCGAACGCCGCGAACACGCCCCACAGGGTGCGCCGGTTCCCGCCCCGGAACGCGGAGGGGAGCCGCCACAGGACGGTCAGCAGCAGGAGCCCTGCCACGACATAGGTCAGGGAATCGATCACGGGGGCGTCCTTCGGTCTCCTCGGCGGCGGGCGACGGGATGGGCGAGGCTCTCCTCCAGCCGGCCGACGGCATCCTCGCGCCGCTCCCGCAGGTCGCGAGCCGCCAACTGGATGAGATCCGCGAGCATTTCCGCGCGCCGCTCCTGGTGGCTGTCGTAGCTGGTGCGGCCCGTCACCGGCAGTCCCGCGGCGAACTTCGCCACCAACCGTGGCCCGATGACGGGGAACAACCGCTGGAAGTAGGCGGCGTCGACCGCTCCGGCGTCGTCCTCCCAGATGTGCACGAGCTCGTGGAGGATGATCTGGTCCTGGTGGCCGGTGGTGATGCCCCGCTGGAAGAAGACCAGATCGGCGTCGGTCAGCTTGACCCACAGGCCGCAGGCGCCGTCGGGGGTACCGGCACCCGGCGGCAGCGGGAGCAGGATGATCCGGCGGCCGCGGGCCTCCTCGATGGCACGGACGAACGCGGGGAGGGTGAAGGGATCGGGCAGGGGCATCCGCGCCAGATGGCGTTTGCACTCACGGCGGATCCGGCGCAGCGACGGGCGGCGCCTGCGCGGCAGGGGGACGAGTCGACGTCGGCGGTGGGACATGGTTCTCCCGGTGGGGACTGCCGGGCAGCTCGGGGGTGGGGCTGCCGTCAGGGCGTGGGGCAGAACGAGGTCAGGGGCCGCGGGCCGGGCAGGCTCAGGCGGGGCGCTCGGGGGCGGGCAGTCCGTTCTGCTTGATCTCGGCCATGACCTCGTTGACGTAGGCGAGCATCTCCGCCGAGAGGCCGTCCGCACGGGCGCCCCGGGGTGCCAGCGTGCTGATGTCCCCGGTGTGCAGCGAGGTGAGGAACCGGAGCCCCTCCACGACCTGCGCAGTGATGTCATCGCTGTGGAAGTAGGCGGGGCTGACGTCGAAGTACTGGGCCAGGGCCTCGAGTTGCCGGAAGGTCGGGTTGTCCCGGTGCCCGTTGCGCAGCAGCGAGATGTACGAGTGGGAGATGATCTGCTCCCCGGCCGCTTCGTTGATCGCCGCGGCGACCTGGCGGTTGGACGGCGGGCTCTCCCCCGGGAGCACGGTGTGCTCGAAGAGGTAATTCAGCTTGTCCGCCAAGCTGTCTGGCCTGTCATCCCCGGTGCTCACGACGCTGGACTCGCCCCTTCCTCGTGAGAAAAATTCCGACCGAGCCGACAGCGTAGTGCACCGTTCTGCTTCGAGAATAAGATCCGGACAAGGAGCAATGGTGCACAACGGTCCGTTTCGGGCAACCTCGAGTAATCCTGAAGTCATGACCAGTCAACCCTTCGGCTGGACTCCGGCCAATGTTGACTAGCGTGAACACCGTGGGTAGCGTGAAGCGCGTGACGGCCCAGGTCACCGGGCGCAGGGGAGTTTAGCCAGGTGACCGGCGTCGCGGCCACCCAGGACCGGGGACCATGGCCGAGTGGCGGGCCTGTCGCGACGAGAAGCGAGACATGCGATGAACGGGGGAGTCAGCGCAGCGTTGCAGCATCGAGAGTCTTCTGAGCCTTGGCGCGTTTGATCCGGGTGTTGACGATCTGACCAGTTATTGACATTCGTCCGCCGCCACCATGGCTCTGCTTACGACAACGACGTTCATCCGTGGAAAACGTCACGTCAGCAATAAGCGGGGGGAAAATTGTGCACCGGGCATTATCCGGGCCGTCATCGCTCTGCGGAATACAGGAAACAGACTGCATCGTGCCTCGCCGCCCCGTTCTGCGCGGCGAGTGGTGGGCCCCGGGAACCCCGGCTGTCCCGAAGCCCGGAGGGGTGCACGTCTTCTCGGTGACGGAGGAGGTGCGGGACGACGAACTGGGCCCTGTGGTGGCCTGGTTGCTGGGGCGGACGCCATCCGAGGTGCGGCTCCGCCACGACGGTTTCGGGCGGCCGCGCCTGGACGCGGAGGCGATCGCACTGTCGGTCTGCCGCGATCAGGGCACGCTCCTGCTGGCGCTCAGCGCGGCGGGCTCGGTGGCGCTCAGCGCGGCCACGGTGCCGGCGTCGTTCGGCACGGGGGCGCTGCTCCCGTTCACCCGCGCCGAACGGGAGCATGCCGAGCGGACACCCGCCGACCGCAGGACGACGGTGCTCACCCAGCTGTGGACCCGCAAGGAGGCCGCGTTGCGGCTGGTCGGACGGGGTGGATTCGCCCGGGCCGCCGAGCTGGACGTGCTGGTCGACGGGACGGACGGGAGCGTGCTGGTCCCGCAGGCGGGGATGCTCGGCGCCGGGGGCACGGCGTACGTGGGCGATCTGCCCGCGGCACCGGGCACGGTGGCCTCCCTGGCGACGTCCGAGCCGGCCGGTGAGGTCAGGGTGTGGCAGGTGCGGTGCCCGGTGCCGGTCGGGTCATGACGGCGCCTCCCGCCGTGCGCCTACGGCATGAGGACGAGGTGCGGGTCGGGGCCGACGGGGTGGCCGGGGTCGCTGAGCTCGCGCCATGTCGCCATCGCCAGGCGGTAGGCGCCGGCCGTCTCGTATCCGGCGGCCGCCGTGCGGAAGTCGGCCTCGGCCTCCTCCTCCCGGCCGGCGGCGCGCCGGGCGCGGGCGCGCATGACGGCGCAGCGGGAGCGGTCCAGCGGCGGCAGCTCCGGGGACTCGGGAACGATGCCGGCGGCGTGCTCCAGCGCCCGCGACGGGTCGGCTCCGCGCAGGTCCGCCAGGACCTCAAGGGTCGCGAGCCAGGACGCGCTCTCGGGCGTGGGGACCAGGGCTCCGGCGTGCCGGGCCTGCTCCAGCAGGGCGGCGGCGCTGTCGTCGCCGGCCTCCAGGGCCAGCAGGGCACGGGCGCGGGTGAGCCGGACGCGACGGGCCATGTCGACGGCGGGAGCGAGCAGGTCGTCCGCCTGGTGCAGGAGCTTCAGGGCCGTTTCCGTGTGTCCGTCGAGGTGGCGGACACCGGCCGCGGCCCACAGCGCGGTCGCCCGCAACTGGTCGTCCGCCCCCCGGGACGTCTGCTCCAGGACCGCGTCGGCGAGGTCGCGGGCGCGGTGCCACTCCCCGCTCTCGACGTAGGCGGCCAGCAGGGCCACCTGGGCCTCTCCCCGCTCGGGACGGTCCGCGTCGAGACCGTTCGCGGCGGCCTGGGCGTTCTCGGCGCAGCGGACGGCCTCGCCCAGGTCGCCCTGCCGCCGGTACAGCCGGGAGAGCTCCGCGGCGACCCAGACGTGGAGCAGCGGGGCCGCGCCGGTGAGCGGGTCGTCGGCCAGGGCGCGCAGGGTCTGCTCGCGGGCGTCGGTGGCGTCGAGGCGCTCGAGGACGGCGGCGAGTTCCCAGCGGGCCTCCCAGCCCATCTCGTCGAGGCCGCTGTCGGCCGCCTCCTCGATGACGGACTCCAGCCGCCGGCGGGCGGCGGGCCAGTCACCGGCCAGCTGGCTGGAGCGCGCGGCCACCAGTTGGCCGACCAGTTCCAGGCGGTGCGTGCGCCGGCTGTCCCCGGCGCCGGGTTCGCAGAGTTTCTCGACGGTCGTGCCGAGCCGGGTGGCGATGGTCCGGGCCGCCTTCAGGCTGGGCACGCGGCGACCGCTCTCCACGAGGGAGACGTAGCTCGGGGAGACTCCGTCCCCGGCGAGGTCCCCTTGAGACAGACCCCTGGCGCGGCGGAGCTCCCGAACGCGTTGCCCGAACGAGGGCTGTTCGATCGTCAAGGTTTGCTCGCTGTCGAGTGAGAGGCGGATGGACGAACCTTACTGGCGTACGACCGGCGATTCTACAGGTCAGCCCAGGCGCAGCACGGCGGTTACCGGGAACCAGTGGCCTCTTTGCGAGTTCTTGAGAACTCTGGAGTCATCATTTAGTCAATATGAGTCATGCTAGCGTCACTCGACATGGCAAGCGGTGCAAGCAATTGTCGTCGCCGGTGGGGTCTCCATGCGCTGCTCGCGGCCGTGGCGGTCAGCTCGACGGGCGAGGCGATGATGATCGTCGCCGTCCCGTGGTTCGTGCTCAAGACCACGGGGAGCGTGGCCCAGACCGGCATCGTGATCGCGATCGGGGCCGTGGCCTCCGGCGTGGTGGGCCTGGTGGCGGGTCCCCTGGTCGACCGGTGGGGGTTCCGGGCGACGGCGGTGCTCGCCTACCTGGTCGGGGGTGCGGGCGCGGCGAGCGTTCCGCTGCTGTACGCCATGGGGGCGCTGGACTTCCCCACGCTGGTCGTCCTGATCGTGGTCGCGAACATGCTGGACATCCCGGGGACCGCGGCGGTCACCGGACTCGTGCCGGAGCTGGCCGAGGCCGCGGGCATGCCGTTGGAGCGCGGGAACGCGCTGCTCAGCGGGATCCATCAGGTCGCCCAGCTGTGCGGGCCGCCGCTCGGCGGGGCCGCGGTCGCCCTGCTGGGGACCCGGTGGGTGCTCCTGTTCGACGCGCTGGCCTGCGGGCTCGCGGCGCTGGTGATCCTCACCTGGGTGACGGCCGGCCGCCGGGACCCCGCGAGGAGCGCCGCCCGCGGAACGTACCTGGCGGACCTGCGCTCCGGGCTGCGCACCCTGCGGCGGCACCGGCTGCTGCGCACCATGGCCGTCTCGGGCACCGCGTTCAACGCCCTGGACAGCGGATTGGCCGGGGTCGTGCTGGTGACGTACGCGTATCAGCATCTGGGGAGTGCGGCGCATCTCGGCGTCCTGCTCACGGCCTTCGCCCTGGGGTCCGTCGTGGGCACCCTCGGCTACGCGGCCGTCGGGCACCGGCTGAACGGGCGGCGGGTCTATCTCGGCGCCGGGTTCGCCGTCGCTGCCCTGGTCGGCGCCCTGGCGCCGCTGCCGTCCCTGCCGGTCGGCGCGGCGGTGCTCGCGGCGCTCGGCGCGGTCGCGGCTCCGGTGGGTCCGCTGCGCAGGGGCGTCCTGCAGCGGAACGCGCCCAAGGGGCAGTACGGGCGGGTGACCACGGTGGTCGACACCGTGGGGCTGGTGGCGGTCCCCCTCGGAGCCACCGGGACCGTCGCGGCCGTGGGCGCGTTCGGCCTGGGACCCGCCGTCGCCCTGATCGCCGGCGCCTATCTGCTGGTGGTGCTCTGCTGCTGGATGGCGCCGCCGCTGCACGACATCTGATCCGCACCGCGCGGGAGCGTGGCCGTGCGGGGATCCGGGCCGTGGGGGAAGCCTGGGACATGACATTACTGACCTTGACAAGAACTGACTATGAGATGACTCTTGACTTCCATGGACTCTGCTCCGAGGAGGGACACATGACCGAGCGAACAGCAGGAAGGCACCCGCGGCGGGAACGGGGGCCCGCCGGTCGCATCCCGCGTCGCGGCCCCCGGGAACGCGCTCGAGAGAGCAGGTCCGCATGACCATCGCTCCCACGAGGCCCACCGCCGACCCCCTGCCCGGGGGCATCGCCGACGCCCGGTGCGTGCGGGCGCTGCGCGCGGTCAGGGACCTGCTGGTCGAGGACCCCGGACCCGTGCACGCACTGCTGTGCGAGATCTCCACCCACCGCGCGGCCGGATACGAGATCGAGGCGACCATCGCCACGCTGGACGGCGCCCTCGCCGAGGTCGGCCGCCACCGGCCCCCCAGGGTGCCCAGCCTGGCGGTCTTCATGCCGTCGAACGTGATCCTCTACTCGTACGCCCTCTACCTGCTGGTGCCCGCCCTCTACGCGGACCGGCTGGTGTTCCGGCCCTCCAGCCACGTCCGGGACCAGACGGTCCGGCTGCACGCGCTGCTGGCCGAACGCCACTGCCTGCCCATCGAGCTGACCGACGCCAGTCAGCGCGACTTCCTGCGCACCCACGTCCAGCCCGCCGACGTCGTGGTGTTCACCGGCGCCTATCGCAACGCCGAGCAGATCCGCTCCCAGCTCTCCCCGGGCCGGCTCTTCCTGTTCCTGGGCGCGGGCGTCAACCCGTTCGTCGTCGCCCCCGGCTCCGACATCGGGCGCGCGGTGCGCGACGCGGTGGAGATCCGGGTCCACAACTCCGGCCAGGACTGCCTGGGCCCGGACCTGTTCTGCGTGCACGAGGACCTGCTCGACACGTTCCTCGACACGCTCGTGGCCGAGCTGAAGGGACTGCGGTACGGCCCGTACACCGATCCCGATGCCGATTTCGGGCCGATCTTCTACGAGGGCGCGCTGGAGGAGGCCGCACTGTTCCTGGCGCGCAACCGCCGGAACATCGTGCACGGCGGCCATGTGGACTTCCGCGAGCGGCGGGTGGATCCCGCCGTCGTCCTCGGCAGCGGGGTGACACCCCGCACCCAGGTGCCGGAGTTCTTCGCCCCCGTCTTCTACGTCGTCGGCTACTCCGACGCCGATGAGCTGGCGGCCACCCTGACCACCGGCCCGTTCACCGAACGGGCCCTGGGATCCAGCGTGTACGGCGACGCCCCGGACCTGGTGGCCGCGCTGCGCAGGCGTACCACCGTCACCGTCGACGCCAACCTGTTCTCCGTCGACGACGGCAACGCGCCCTTCGGCGGATACGGGCGGATGGCCAACTACATCACCGACGGCCGGCAGACCTGGACGGAACCCGTCCTGATCTCCAAGGCCGTCGCCGAGCACTTCCGGGCGGAACGCCAGTGAACACCGACTCCACGACCCACCCGACCGCCTGGCACGCCGTGGCCGACCTGGTGCGGCACCTCGGCTCCCGCGCGGTGTTCGGGCTGCCCGGGGACGACATGGACCTGCTGGGCGCCCTGGAGGACGCCGACACGCGGGTCGTGCTCTGCCGCGACCAGCGCAACGCCCTGTTCATGGCCACCGGTCACGCCCTCGCCTCCGGCGGCCTCGGAGTCTGCGCGGTGGGCAAGGGCCCGGCCCTGACCAACACACTGACCGGGCTGCTGGAGGCACGATCCGCCGCGGCGCCGGTGCTGCTGGTGGCGGGCGGCACCGGCCTGGACCGGGTGGGCACCGGGGCCTTCCAGGAACTGGACCAGCTGGGCGCCGTCCGCCCACTGGTGAAGTGGGCGGCCCGCGTGGACGACCCCGCCCGGCTCGTCCCCACCCTGAACAAGGCCGTCACGGTCGCCGTCAACGGCACCCCGGGGCCGGTCTATGTGGAGATCCCCGACCACATCGCCGCTCAGCCGGTCCTCCGCAGCGGCCCGTGGCGGCGTGCCGCCGCACAGCGGCTCGACCCCGACCCGGACGTCCTGGCCGAGGCGTTCGACCTGATCACGGCGGCCCGCCGGCCGGTGCTGCTGGTCGGCGGCGGTGCCCGGCACCGCAACACCGGGAGGGCGGTGGAGGAGTTCGCCGCGCGTCTCGGCGCCGCGATGTTCACCACGGCCTCCGGGCGCGGCACGGTCGACGAGGACCACCCGCTGTTCTGCGGGGTGTCCGGCCTGTACACGGTGGCGCCCGCCGACCGGCTGTGGCAGGAGGCGGACCTGGTCCTCGCGCTCGGCAGCCGGCTGGAGGAGACCGCGGCCTTCGGCTGGCCGGAGCCGGACCGGCTCCCGGTGATCCAGGTGGTGAGCGCCGAGGACGCCATCGCCACGGAACGGCCCGGTGTCTGTGTGCTGGGTGACGTACGGCGGGCCGTGGACGCCTGGAGCCGGATGCTGGGCACCGGCACCGCGGGCGGCCCCTGGCCGGCGCGCGTCGCCGAGGTGCGCGCCGGGCTCGCCGGGCGCGCCGCCGAACGGGCCCGCCGCGCCGCGCTGTCGGCGGGCGAGGACGGCGGCGTCTCCGTCGCCCGCGTGCTGTCCGCGCTCGACGCGGCTGTGCCCGGCGACCGGATCCTGGTGCAGGAGAACGGGCTGCAGGACATGTGGTCGTACTTCCATCCGCACTGGAGCTGCGGCTCCACGGGGGGATCGGTGGTGCCCAGCGAACAGACCCCGCTGGGGTTCGGCGCCGCCGCCGCCGTGGGCGTGGCGCTCGCGGCCCCCGGGCGTCCGGTCGTCTCGGTGGCGGGGGACGGGGCCTTCAACCTGTTCCGCACGGAGCTGCCCACGCTCGCCGACGCGGGCGCCGCCGTCCTGTACGTCGTGCTGGACAACGGCGGTTACGGATGGCTGCAGACCAACCTCGACCGGGTGTCCGGGGGCGGGTCACGCTTCTCGTTCACGGCGGACCGGCTGACCGGAAACGAGGGGCTCGCCGCCTCGTTCGGGTTGGGTTACTGGCGCGTGGACAACCCTGAGGACATGGATCACGTCTTCCGCTCCGCGTGGAAACACTGCGAGGCCGGTACGTCGGCGGTCGTGGAGGTGCGGGTCTCGCTCTCCGACACCCCGCCGGGGATGGCCGGGCCCGCGGGCGACTTCCCGCTGCGCGAGGACGGATGACGGACAGCGAGAGGACTAGGACGCCGTATGCCCGTTGCGCTCTTCTTTCCCGGTCTCATCCCCACCGGGTTCGACGCCATCAGCGCGTTCGTGACCACGAACGAGCACGCCCGGCGAAGATTCGCCGAGGCCGACGAGATCCTCGGATACTCCCTGGCCGAGGCCTATCGCGAGGCGTCGATCTACGAGTGGGAGGTGTTCGAGGCCGGCTTCATGGCGCTCACCCTGGCCCTCGCCGACTGGGCGCAGGAGCAGCACGGTGGTCGCCCGGCGGCCTGCGGCGGACAGAGCTTCGGCGCCTTCATGGCGGCCGTGTGGGCGGGCGCGCTCAGCTACCCGGACGCCCTGCGGCTGATCCGCCGCAGTGTCGTCGTCGAGACCGACTACTTCGACTCGCTCGACGAACCGCTGGGCTGCCACTTCTTCTACCGGCTCCCGCACGACACGGTGCGCCGGCTGGTGGCGGAGACGCACGAGCGCGGTGAGTGGGCCGAGCTGTCGGTGGTCCTCGACGAGCAGGTGCACGCCGTCTCCGCCTCGATGCGCACGCTGGAACGGTTCGAGCAACGGGTGCGCGAGGAGGGCGGGTTCCCCTTCTACACCATGAACCGGGCCGAACACTGCTCCGCCGTCGCCGGGTTGCGCACGCGGCTGCACGACGAGGTGTACGGGACGGTCGACTGGCGGCCCGCCCGGCTGCCGGTGGTCTCGGACGTGGACGGGCGGCTGCTCACCGGCCCCGAGGAGATCAAGCAGGACCTGCTGGACGGCTGGACCACGCCCGTCCACTGGCAGACGATCCTGCGCGGTCTGCACACGGCCCGGGTGGACGAGGTGTGGATCCCCGGCCCGCGCAACATGTTCGCGCGGATCACCAACAACTCCTTCCCGACCCGCGTGATCACCCCGAAGCAGGCGCTCGCGACGTGAGCACGGGAGCAGGAAAGGAGACCGCCGCCCTGCGCGATCCGGCCGGGCGGCGCGTGGTGACGGCAGCGATGTTCGCCAGCGCCCCCGCGGAGGTGCTGGACTTCCTGCTGCCGCTGTGGGCCGGTTCCACCCTGGAGGCGGGCGCCTCGGTGGTCGGCGCGCTGGTCGCCGTCGAGGCGGTGCTGTCGCTCCTCGTGCGCCCGCTGGCGGGAGAACTGGCCGACCGGTTCGAGCAGCGGTGGGTGGCCGCGGCGGGCGCGGGCCTGTACGCCCTGTCGTTCGCGGGCTACGCGCTGGCCGGCTCGGTGCCCCTGGCCTTCGCCGCGTCGGCGGTGGGCGGCGCCGGCGGCGCGCTGTTCTGGGTCGGACTGCGGACGTGGACCGGCCGGCGGGGCGAGAACCACACCGCCGCATACGGCAAGTTGCTCTCGGCCGAGGGCCAAGGCGCCTTCGTGGGCTACCTGGTGGCGTTCTCGCTGCTGGAACGCAGCGGCTACCGGCCACTGTTCTGGCTCGGCTGCGCGGCCTGCGCGTACGCCGCGGTGGCGCTGGTGCAGGGCACCGGACGGGACCGGACCACTGCGGCGGAGCGACCGGCCCGCACGCGCGAGCGGGAGCGGGAGCGGCGGACGCTGCCGAGGCGTCTGATGCCGCTGATGGTGGTGTCCGCGGTGACCGCCGCTGCGGAGGCGGGGCTGTGGATGCTGCTGCTGCTGCGGTTGCAGGGCGACCTGAAGCTCACCCCCAACGAGATCGCGATGGTCTTCGCGCCCGGCTTCCTGGTGTTCATCCTGCTGCCGGAGCACACCCACCGCCTCACCGACCGGCTGGGCCGCGTGCCCACCATGGTCGTCTCGTTCGTGGCGAGCACGGTGTTCGCCGTCGGCCTGGCGGTCACCGCCACCCCGGTGGCGATCGCCGTGCTGTGGGCGGTCGCCGCCGCCTGCTTCGCCGCGCAGATCCCCGTCGAGCAGGCCACCGTCGCAGCCGCCGCCGACGGGCGGATCGGCCGGGGCATGGGCCTCTACGAGAGCGCCCGGCTGGCCGGCGTGGTGGTCGGCCCGGCACTGATGGGCGTGCTGTACGAGCAGCGGGGGTGGGCGGCGGCCTGTCTGTCCGCCGCGTGCGTCTCTGTGCTGGGCGCCCTCGTCGTGCCGTACGCGATCCGCGTGCTGGGCCTGCCCGACGCCCCTCCCGACGCCCCTGCCGACGCCCTCCCCGACGAGCCGGACGGCGGCCGGGCATCTGACCCCGGCAGGAAACACATCCCCCCACAGGAAGAAGGAGAAGACCCGTTCATGGAGATGGACAAGCCGCAGGACTCCGGAGCCTCGCCGGGCGAGCGGCGGCTCACCCCCCAGGAGCACGCCCGCAAGGAGCGGCGCGACTGGCTCATCCACACCGCCGCGTTCCTGATCGGGCAGGTGGTTCTCTGGGCGCTGGACTCCAACTGGATCGTGTGGCAGATCACCGACGACGCCGTGCCCGACGACAAGCGGGGCCCGCTGGTGTGGATCGGGCGCATCTGGCTGACCATCTGGATCATCGACACGATCTGGTCCTGGTCGTACACGATCTGGCCGCGCGAGAAGAAGGCCAGGTAGGACCGGGTCGCACAGCGCAGTGAACGCGGGGGCCGTACCGGGCGGGAACTCTCCGGTACGGCCCCCGCCGCTGTCACCCCGTGTCACCCCAGCAGCACGGGCAGGCGGGTGTGGCCGCGCAGCGACGTCACCCGGTCCCGGGCCGCGCCGGCGCCCGCGGGGAGGATCGAGGGGAAGCGCTTCAGCAGCAGCGGGAACGCCACCTGCGCCTCGAGCCGGGCCAGGGCGGCGCCCAGACAGTAGTGGGCCCCGGCGCCGAAGGTGAGCGACCGCGAGGGCGGCCGGTCCGGGCAGAAGACGTCGGGGTCCGGGTGCCGCCGCGGGTCACGGTTGGCGGCGGCCAGCAGGGCGATCACCTGGGTGCCGCGCGCGATGCTCTCCCCGCCCAGCTCGGTGTCCTCGCCCGCCCAGCGCGAGGCGATCTGGATGGGTGGGTCGAAGCGGAGCATCTCCTCGACCCACGCGCCCACCCGGTCGGGCTCGCCGCGCAACCGTGCGAGGAGGTCGGGCCGCTCCAGCAGGACGGCCAGTCCGTTGCCGAGGAGGTTGCTGGTGGTCTCGTAGCCGGCGGAGTACAGCAGGACGAGGTTGGCGAGCAGTTCACGCCGGGTGAGCCGGTCGCCGTCCGCGTCGCGCACCGCGATGAGCGTGCTCACCAGGTCCTCGCGCGGGTCGGCCCGCCGCAGCTCGGTGAGCTGCCCCAGGCGGTCCCACAGTTCGGAGGTGGCCTCGTCCGCCCGGTCCAGGGCGTCGCCGGTCAGGTTCTGCTCGATCGCGGAGGTCACGGCCTGCACCCGGGGCGCGAACCACGGACGGTCCTCCTCCGGGACGCCGAGCAGCTCGCCGATGACCGCGATGGGCAGCGGCAGCGCGAAGTGGGCCATGAAGTCCACCGGCCGGTCCGGGGCCGCCCGCTCCGCGAGGCCGGTCAGCAGCTGCTCGACGAGCGCGGTCACGGCCGGGCGCAGCCCCTCCACCCGGCGCGGGGTGAAGGCACGGCTGACCAGACGCCGCAGCCGTTCGTGGTGGGGCGAGTTCTGGTTGACCATCTCGCCCATGAGCGAGTACACGGTGTGGTGTTCGCGGCCCTCGGGCCAGGTGCGGCCGATCCATTCGTCGTCCTCGACCCGGAACACGGGGTCGCGCAGCATCCGGTCGCAGTCGGCGTGGCGGCTGACCACGACGGTGCCGTCCGGGAGCCGGGCCACGGGAGCGTGCTCGCGCAGGACCGCGTAGTGCGGGTACGGATCGGGACAGCCCCGGGGGCTGAACAACGCGCGCAGGGACCGGCGCACCGCGGCCTGTTCGGACATGGTGCTCTGCCTTCCTCCGGCTGGATGAGCGGGTGGTGCGCTCCGGCCGTCCCCGGGGAGGGCCGGAGCGCACCCGTCGGTGTGCGCGGTCACGCGGCCTGGGCCGCGAGCTCCTTCTCGACGCGCAGGACGAAGTCGGAGACCAGGCGCAGCTCCTGGAGCTCCTCCTCGGGGAGACTGACCCCGAAGCGCTCCTCCGCCGAGACGATGACCTCGACCATCGCCAGGGAGTCGACGTCGAGGTCCTCGATGAAGGACTTGTCCTCGGTGACCTCGGCGGGTTCGACGTCGGCGACCTCGTTGAGGAGTTCGGCGAGCCCGGCGATGATCTCTTCGCGTGTCATTCGGTTGCCTCTCTGTGCGCGTGCCTGCGGGCACGGGGCAGGTGGGGTGGTGGGTGCGGGACGTGGCCGGTCACGGCCGCGGGGACGCTTCGCCGGGTGCGGGCTTCGGTGCGGCCAGCGCCACGACGTGGTCCGCGAACTCCTTCTCGATGCCGATCAGCCGGAGTTGGCGATACAGGCTCTCGATGCCGAGCTGCTTCATGGTCAGCCCCTGCGGGGCCTCGTCGGCCTGACCGCCCTCCTCGATGTTCAGGGCGATCGGACCGGCCAGTTCGATGATCTCGCGGATGTCGTCGCCGTAACCCTCGCGTACGCCCTGGCGCAGCGCGTGCAGGCCGAAGCTGACGTGTCGCGACTCGTCCCGGCACATCGCGGTGAAGCCCGCCTTGACGCCGGCGAGCAGCGGGACGCCGTGCAGCGAGTTCACGATGGCGCGCTGTCCGACGAGGGCGAGCACGCCTTCGGTGATCAGGTGGAAGAGGGCCACGGCGCGCAGCCAGCGCCGGTAGTCCGAGGGGTGCTCCTGCACCTCGCGGATGACCTCGGTCTCGATGCGGCTGAGGTCGCGGTGCGGGGGCGTGACCATGTTCCACGCCTGCACCAGCATCTTCTTCGGGTCGGGGTCCAGGCCGAGGAGTTCCTCGCCGAGCCGCAGCATGAGCTGGGTGTGGCGGGTCTCGTCGGCGATCTGGGTGCCGAGGTAGAGGTGGTCGTGCTCCTCGGGGGCACCGGTGAGGATGGGCCCGAGCAGGTCGAGGCCGGTGTACTCGCCGATGATGAAGGTGGCGACGGACTCCTCGACGATCTTGCGCACGGAGCGCGGCAGCCGTTTGTCGAAGTCCTCGCGGTCCCGCTCCAGATCGATGGCCTGCGCCGACCACTGCTGCTTCTCCCAGCGCTCGTAGAGCGCCTGCGGGTGCGGTTCCTGCTCGGTGACGAGATCGGCGTGCCGGAGCACGTCACCGAGCGGGAGACGAGGCATTTCGGCAAGCGACGCGTCATCGAGCAGCAACGTGCTCCAGCGTGGCATGTTAGCACTCCTTGACTTCGGAGTCAATCTGATGACTCCCCATGAATCCGTCAGTGAACAGCATCTTAGGCATGCCGTCAATGCGCGGGAGTCAAGAAAACAGGCTCCGTCATCGAGCTCTTGTCATAGTTGTTGACTCCTGAGTTGAGGGCGTGTCAATCTCTGGTCGTCGCCGGGGCGAGCCGCCCCGGCGCAGGCCGGATCGCGCGATCCCAGGGACCGGAAGGGGGAGGCAGCCATGGCGCGGACCCATGACGCGGCACGCAACACCGCACGTACCGCCGGCGCGGAGCGTCGCGTGGTCGTCACCGGCGTCGGCACCGTCTCGCCGATCGGCGGCACCGTGGACGAGTTCTGGGCCTCGGCCACCGCCGGGCGCAGCGGGATCCGCCCCATCACGCGGTACGACGCGAGCGAGCTGCCCACCCGGTTCGCCGGCGAGATCGTGGACTTCGACCCCCGGCAGTACATGCCCAACAAGGTGGGCCGACGCCTCGACCGCTACGCGCAGTTCGCGCTGGCCGCCGCCCTCCAGGCGGTGGACCAGGCGGCTCTGAAGCCGGACGAGGAACTGGCCGCCCGCACCGCCGTCCTGGTCGGATCCGGTTACGGGCCGGGCCAGTTGATGCGTACGGCCGTCCACGACCTGCGCGACCACGGCCGGCGCCGGATGACCCCGTACCTGGCCTCGTCCGGCTCGCTGGACAGCGCGGCCGGGGAGATCGCCTCACACATCGGCGCACGCGGCCCCTCGGGAGCCACCGCAACCGCCTGCGCCACGGGCGCGACCTGTGTCGGGGACGCCCTGCGGCTGATCCGGCACGGATACGCCGACGTGGCCGTGGCCGGAGGCGCGGACGACGCGGTCAACCCGCTCGACCTCGCCGCCGCGGCCAACGCCGGGGCGCTCTCCCGCCGCGACGACGCCCCGCACCTCGCGAGCCGGCCCTTCGACCGGGACCGCGACGGATTCGTCATGGGCGCGGGGGCGGGCATCCTCGTGCTGGAGGAGGCCGAGCACGCCCGGCGGCGCGGCGCCACGATCCTGGCCGAGGTGGCCGGGTACGGCGCGACCACCGACGCGTACCACTCCACCCACCCCCGTCCCGACGGCGCCGCCGCCCGGCGGGCGATGACCGACGCGCTCGCCGACGCCGGACTGCGGCCCGAGCAGATCGACCACATCTCGGCCCACGGGACCGGCACCCGGCTCAACGACCGGATCGAGAGCGCCGCCGTCCGCGCGGTGTTCGGCGACCACGCCCCCCGCGTGCCCATCAGCTCGCTGAAGTCCATGACCGGCCACATGATCGGCGCGGCCGGCGCCGTCGAACTCATCGCCGCGATCCAGACGATCCGCACCGGCATCGTGCCGCCGACCCTCAACTGCGACGACCCCGAGGACCCCGGCCTCGACTACGTCCCGCACCGGGCGCGGGCCCACACCGTCCGTGCCGTGCTCAGCAACTCGTTCGGGTTCGGCGGTCACAACGCCGTGCTCGTGGTCCGCGAGTGGCCCGGGTCGGCGCCGGCGCAGGCACGTCCCCAGGAGTCCCCGGGCGGTCCGTCCCGGCAGCCGGAGGAGGAACGATGACCACCACCAGGCCCCAGCCCGAGGCGTACTGCCAGGCCGACCCGGTCTTCTACGACATCTCCGGCCGCCACACCGGGGACGACTCCTCCGCCTTCCACCAGAGCACGCTCCCCGCCCCCGCCGGCTGGGAGCGCCGCGAGACGGACGTGTGGATCGTGCACACGCCGCTCGGCCACACGCTGCCACCCCAGGGCTGGAAGATCCACATCTCCGCACTGCCCGGCAACGCCCGGCGCATCGTGGACGCCGCCTGGGAGTACTGCGTCCGCCACGGGCTGCCGTTCAAGTTCCTGCGCGGCGTGGACGTGCTGACCACCCACAGCCTGAAGTACGCGCCGCGCTCCTCCAGCGGCAAGCTCGTGACGATCTACCCGTCCGACGAGGAGCAGCTGCGCCGCACCCTGGAGGAGCTCGGGCAGCGTCTCGAGGGCGAGGCGGGCCCGTACATCCTGACCGACCTGCGCTGGAACGCCGGCCCCCTGCACGTGCGGTACGGCGGTTTCGTCAGCCGGTACTGCACCGACGCCGACGGCACCCCGGTCCACGCCATCGAACGGCCCGACGGCACCCTCGTCCCCGACCGGCGCAGGCCCGTCTTCGAGGTGCCCGAGTGGGTCGAACTGCCCGGATTCCTCGCCGACCAGCTCGCGGCCCGCCAGGCCGGCGGCTCCCCGGCGGACTTCCCCTACACGGTGGAACGCGCCCTGCACTTCTCCAACGGCGGTGGCGTCTACCTGGCCAAGGACAGCGAACAGCGCCAGGTCGTCCTCAAGGAGGCCCGCCCGCACGCCGGTCTGGACGGCCGCGGCCGGGACGCGGTGGCCCGGCTGGACCGCGAGCGCCGCGCGCTGGAACGCCTCGCCGGCATCCCCGGCATCCCCCGCCTGTACGAGCACCGCGTGGTGTGGGAGCACCACTTCCTGTCCGTGCAGCACATGCCCGGTGACACGCTGCAGGGCTGGCTGGCCCGCCACTACCCGCTGACCCGCACGGGTCCGGACGCCCGGGCGCTCAGCGACTACGTGGAGCGGGCCGGCGAGCTCGCCGACCGGATCGAGCGGCTGGTCGCCCGCGTGCACGAACGGGGCATGGTCTTCGGTGACCTGCACCCCGCCAACATCCTGGTGGACGACGAGGACGAGGTGGCGCTGGTCGACTTCGAACTCGCCGTCCCCGTCGAGGAGGCGGACCGGCTCGGCCTCGGTCACCCCGGCTTCGCCGGCACCGGGCGCACGGGCTACGCCATGGATCTGCACGCACTGGCGGCGCTGCGGCTCTGGCTGCTGTTCCCGCTCAACGGCCTGAACGAGCTGGACCCGGGGCGCACGGCCCGCTTCGTCGACGTGGCCGAGCGCCGATTCGCCCTCCCGGCCGGGTCGCTGGACCGGCTGCGCCGTGAACTCGCGCCGTCCGAGGAGGCCCGGAACAAGGTGCCCGCCGCCCTGCGCGAGCCGCTCCGCGTCGACCTGGACACGGCACTGCCCAACTGGGGCGCCATCCGCAAGTCGCTGGCGGAGGCCGTCGTGCTGTCGGCCACGCCGCACCGCACGGACCGGCTCTTCCCCGGTGACGTACGGCAGTTCATGACCGACGGCGCCAACTTTGCCTACGGAGCGGCCGGGGTCCTGTGGGCCCTGCACACCTGTGGCGCGGGCCGCTACCCCGAGTACGAGCAGTGGCTGCTCGACGCCGCCGGACGGGACGTTCCCCCGAGGCCCGGCTTCTACGACGGCGCCCACGGCATCGCCCATGTGCTGGCCCGCCTGGGGCACCTCGATACGGCGGCCCGCCTGGTGCACACCAGCCGGGAGGCGGTCGCCCAGGTGCGCGAGGTGAGCCTGTTCCGGGGTACCGCGGGAATCGGCCTGAACCTTCTCGACCTCGCGGCCCGCACGGGCGACGACGTCTACCGGCGCCGGGCCCTGGAGCTGGCGGAGCGGACCGCCGCCGCCGTCACCGCGGGCGAGGCGCCGGGCATCATGGCGGGCCCGGGCCACGGCAGCCGCGCCGGCCTGCTGCGCGGCTGGACCGGGGCGGCGCTGTTCTTCCTGCGGCTGTACGAGGAGACGGCCGACGCCGCCCACCTCGGCCTCGCGGTCCGCGCACTGCACCTGGACCTGGACCTGTGCACGCCGGCGGACGACGGTTCCCTCCAGGTGGACGGCGGCTTCCGGCAGCTGCCCTATCTGGAAGTGGGCAGCGCGGGCATCGCGCTGGTCGCCGACGAGGTCCTCGCGCACCGCCCCGACGCCCGGCTGGAGCGGGCGCTGCCCGCCCTGGCGCGCTCCGCCGAACCCGAGTTCACCATCGAGCCGCATCTCTTCGGCGGCCGGGCCGGACTGCTGGCCACGCTCGCCGTGCTGCGCGGCCGGCACCCGGAGCGGGACCCGGGCCTGGCCGTGGAGCGGCACCTGACGAGGCTGCACTGGCACGCGCTGTCCTTCCACGGCCAGCTCGCCTTCCCCGGGGAGCAGTTGCGCAGGATCTCGATGGACCTCGCGACCGGCGGTCCGGGCGTACTGCTGGCCCTGTCCGCCGCGCTGGACGGACGCCGGGACTTCCTGCCCTTCCTGGCCCCGTTCACGGCCACCGCCCCCGGCGCGGAGCACCGCGCCCCCTGAGCTCCGGTCGGTTCACGCCGACCGGTTCCGATGCCCAGCGAGCACACCGGAGAGGAGGAAACACCATGGCCACCGTTCTCGACCTGCAGGGTCTTGAGGTCCCCGCCGAGGAGACCGCCCGTATCAGCAGCACCATCAGCAACAACTGCTGAACCTTGTCGATCTGTCCGTGACGAAGGCACGGAGAGGAGGAAACACCATGGCCACCGTTCTGGACCTGCAGGGCCTTGAGGTCCCCGCCGAGGAGACCGCCCGCATCAGCAGCACCATCAGCAACAACTGCTGAACGCGCTGAGCGCAAGCTCCGGCGCCCGCCCCGAGCGGGCGCCGGAGCTCACTGTTTCGCAGCCCACGCGTCCTTCTCAGCCCATACGTCCTTTCGCAGCCCATACGTCTCGAGTAGCAAGGGGGTCCGGATGAGCGGCCTGCTCGACGGCAAGAGGCTGGTCATCACCGGTGTGATCAGCGAGAGTTCCATCGCCATGGCCGTGGCACGGCTCGCCCAGGAGCAGGGCGCCGAGATCGTGCTGACCGCCTACGGGCGTCCCACGCTCGTCCGGCGGCTGGCCCGTCGCCTGCCCGTCGAACCGCCGGTCGTGGACCTGGACGTCACCGACCCCGGCCACCTGGCCACGCTCGCCGACCGCCTGAGCGCCCATGTCGACGGCCTGGACGGCGTGCTGCACTCGGTGGCGTACGCGCCCGCGAACTGCCTCGACGGCGGCTTCCTGGACGCGCCGTGGGACGACGTCGCGACCGCCCTGCACACCTCCACGTTCTCCCTCAAGGCCCTCGCGACGGCGTGCCGTCCCCTGCTGCGGCCGGGGGCATCCATCGTCGGGCTGGACTTCGACGCCTCCCGGGTGTGGCCGGGCTACGACTGGATGGGAGTCGCCAAGGCGGGACTCGAGGCCTGTGCCCGCTATCTCGCCCGGGACCTGGGGCCCGAGGGCGTACGGGTCAACCTCGTCGCGGCGGGACCGCTGCGCACCCTCGCGGCCCGCTCCATCGGCGGTGACGGGCCGGCCTTCGAGAAGGAGTGGTCGGCGCGGGCCCCACTGGGCTGGGACCCGGCGGACGCGGTGCCGGTCGCCCGGACCTGCCTCGGCCTGCTGTCGGACTGGTTCCCGGCCACCACCGGTGAGATCGTGCACGCCGACGGCGGCCACCACATGACGGCCGCCTGATGCGCCGGCCGGTCCCGGACAGCCTCCGTACGGCCGGGCCGTGGACGGACGGCGGGCGGTACGTGGTGGAACGGGAGAAGATCAGGGAGTTCGCGGCGGCCGTGGGCGCCGACGACCCCGCGTACACCGATCCAGGAGCGGCGCGTGCGCTCGGCTACCCGGACGTGCTCGCGCCGCCGACCTTCCTCGTGGCCGCCGCCGCCCGCGCCGAGGACCGGCTGCTGCGCCACCGGGGTGTCCTGGCCAATCCGTCCGGCACCCTGCACCGCGCCCAGCGGTTCGTGCATCACCGGCCGGTGTGCGCAGGCGAGGAACTGCGGGTGCGGGTCCGGCTGGCGGAACGCTCCCGGCTCGGCGGCCGGGACGTCCTCGTCCTCGAGAGCGAGTTCCGCGCTGCCGACGACTCACCGGTCAGCACCGTGACCTCGACACTACTGACCCCGGAGGACAGTCCGTCCGTCCCCGGCTAGGGGGTGTCCGCAAAGTCGCGTCGTCCGCCCGAAGGGCGGGCCCTGCGGCGTCCGGTGCGTGCTCTCGGCGTGCCGGGCGGACATCCGCGTACTGGTTGTACTCGGGTGTCCGCCCGGT